>Ga0209381_1001289_pt1 | contig 42274 bp, 33 predicted proteins | sample DewCreD2012metaG_FD_184111 | JGI IMG/M metagenome (GOLD analysis project Ga0209381, IMG submission 184111) | Hot spring sediment bacterial and archeal communities from British Columbia, Canada, to study Microbial Dark Matter (Phase II) - Dewar... ... | reverse complement strand
AAACAAGCCTCCAGCCGACATCGAAAAGAAGGTGCGTGAACTGCTCGCGCAGGTCAGCTGAGGGCTCTCATGAGGCGCTCCGCCCAGGCCACGGCAGCGGAAACGCCCGCGGCGGCGCGGGGCGCGCCCCGCCTTGCGTCTCTTGAACAACTGCAGTCGCGCCAGCAGGGGGTTTGGTGGGGCTCGCGCCTTTTCTCGCTGGCGGTTCACGCTGTGTTCATCGCGTGGCTCGTGCAGACCGGCGTGGTTGTTGTCGAATACTCACTGCGCTTCGGATACGGTTACCAGTTCGGGCAGGCCGTGATGCTCGCTTCTCCGCTGTTCGAAATCGGTGAGCGCGCCGCCCTCCGCGGCCGTGAGCGGCAGATTCCTCTCTCCGCTCTGGTGCCCCAGCAAAAGCTCTATGCCCCGGATCTGCGGCGGATGTTGGCCCGGCGTGCCGTTCCGGAGGGACGGTTGGGCGCCCGGAATTCCGCGGAAGAGCGCCGGGTTTCCAGCGAGTCCAGCGCATCCGTGACCTCCGTGCCTCTCAGCGGAGGGGGCGGCGCGCTTCCCTCCGGGAGCCTCCCGCAAAGAGTGGCAGGCGGCGTGGCGACGCCCTTTGATCTCGTTCCTCCCAGCAACACGCGTGCGCAGCGGGGGAAGCAGGGCGCTGCCGCGCGGATTCGCATTGGGGATGCTGCCATCCCGGGCGGAGGCGCCATGGAGGGATTGCGGCTGGCAGCCTCCCCTTCCAGGGTGGGAATCGAGGCGGAGGCGGAAACCGATGCCGCTGCAGCGCCTGAAATGGAGGAGTGGTTGCGCGTCTTCGTCGGCCGGCTTCGGCGCGCCAGCTTTGATGTGATACCCGACAGGCGTGATGCCGGGGCGCCTGGCATGGTGGCGGTTCGTCTGGAAGTCGACCGCATCGGCAGAATCGTCCGCAGCGTCATCGCCTCGCCGTCCGGCAATCCCGCTCTGGACAGGCTGGCCATGGCTCTTCTTGGCCAGTTGCCTGGCTGGCAGCCACTGCCGCAAATCCTGCCCTCCGACTCGGCGTCTGTCACCGTGCGTCTGCGCTACCACGCGCGCCGCTGAGGCGCCCTAGCCGCCGCGCGCCAGCCGCCGCAGCTCCTCCTCCGCCCGCGCCAGCCTCTCCGCCTGCTCCCGCACCTGCTGCTCAAGCTCTGCGACTCGGGCCGCGAGCTCCTCCAGACGCCCGGCTCCGGAGTGCTGCCTTTCCTCCGCACCGCTCTGCACAGGCTCTCCGGAGAAAAGATGCGCCCAGCGGTTCTCCTTCATCCCCGGCTGGCGCTCCAGCTGCCGCACAAGCGGCTGCGGCTCGCGCTCGGCCAGCCGCCGCAGCACGTTCAGCACGGAGTCGAGGTCGGCAAAATCATACAGCCTCTCGGCGCGCGTGCGCAGCTCGCCGGCTGTCTGCGGCCCGCGCAGCAGGAGAAGGGTCAGCACTGCCTGCTCGTTCCTCCGCAGGGCCAGCTGCTCGACCAGGCGGTGGCGGTACTTCGTGACCCGGCTGCCCTGCTCATGAACAGACAAAACCCAGCCTTTCTGTTCCAGAAGGGCCAGCGCTGCCAGGACATCCGCTTCCTCGTACTGAACCACCGGGTGGCGGTTCGTTTTCTGGTTGCAGGCGGCGGTCAGAGCGTGCAGCGAGAGCGGGTAATACTCCGGCGTCGCGAGGTCCTTCTCCGACAGGGATCCAAGAACGCGCGCTTCAACGGCGTCAAGATCGAAAGACAGCATAGAGGGCTCTCCCTGTCATTGGAACAGAGCCGGAGGCCCGCCCGCAGGCTGCCGCGCTCGTCTGGATCATCCGCAGGAACGTTGCGCTATCATAACGCTTGTTGCTGGCAGGCCATGGCTACGCTGGGTGAGCGGTTGCGCGCGGAGCGGGAGAAGCGGGGGCTGACAATCGAAGAGCTCGCGCAGCGGACCCGGATCAGCGCGCGCTTCTTCGAGGCGATTGAGCGCGGTGACACAGCATCCCTGCCAGGCGGCTTTTTTTACCGGAGTTTCATCCGTCAGTATGCCCGCCTGCTCGATCTGCCGGAGGACGCCTACCGCAGTGAGATCGAGCGCAGTCTGGCTGAAGAATCGCAGCAGCCGCTCTCGCTGCCTGACCGCCATATCGACGTGCCGCCGATGCCCACGGCTGTCAGAAGCAGGAAGGAAGAAGTCCTGTGGTGGGCTGCGCGGGCGGGCGGGCTTGTCGGCGCACTCGCTCTGTGCACGGCCGCCTACATCGGCTGGGAAAGATGGAAATCCTCGCAATCCGCGCCAGCCGTTGCGGAGACTGCCGCACCGAAGGCGGCTGAGCCTTCTGCTCCCGCCGCGGCGCCTACGGGATTCGTCGAGCCCCAGACAGCTCAGACGTCTTCCCCGCAGTCCCCGCCCCCCGTCATCTCGAGCGGAACGGTGCGCGTGATCGTCCGGGCCTCGGATCTCAGCTGGGTGGGCGTTTGGCAGGGCCGCAAGTTCCTGTTCGGCGATCTGATGCGGGCGGGCGAAGTCAGGGGGTTCGGCGGAGACGACGTCCTGCGCGTGAAGATCGGCAATGCGGGAGGAGTCACCGTGGAGTGGAACGGCCAGCCGCTGCCGCCTTTCGGTCCTCGCGGGCAGGTGCGGACGGTCGAGTTCCGCAGCGACCGTTATGAGGTCATCCAGCCTTGGACGCAGCCGGTCACTGAAGAAGGGGCGCCGCCGAACGGCGTGTCGCCGTGATCGATCCCATGGAAGGCGAGCCGCACTACGGGTACCGGTTGTTCTTCATGCTGCTCGTGGTGGGCGCCAATGCGTTTCTGGCGGCAGCCGAGATCGCGCTCGTTTCCGTCCGCCGTTCCCGCCTGCAGCAGCTCTGCGATGAAGGCCATGTCGGAGCCAGGGCTGCTGCCGCTCTGCTGGCCAATCCGGAGCGGCTCCTTTCCGTCATACAGGTGGGTGTGACGCTTACCAGTCTGGCGCTCGGCTGGCTCGGCGAAGCAACGCTTCACCGCCTCTTCCTTGCCCTGTTCTCTCCGGCGATGACGCCGATGACCTCCGCCGCCTTGAGCGTCGCCAGCGTCGGCCTCGCCTTCGCGCTGATGACATACATGCACGTCGTCTTCGGCGAAGTGGCGCCGAAGAACCTCGGCATGGAGCGCGCCGAGCGCGTTGCCGTCATCGTCGCCCCGCCCCTGCTCGTCTTCTATCGCCTCGTCGAGCCGTTCGCCTGGGTGCTGGAACGCTCGTCCGCCGCCGTCTCCCGGCTGATCGGCGTCAGAGGACAACACCCCGGAGCCCACTCGGCCGAGGAACTGAAATTCGTCCTGCAGTCGAGCCGCGCTGCCGGTCAGATCGGCGAGTTCGAGGAAGCAGCCATGCGCCGGCTGATCGAATTGCGCGAATACAGCGCTCGCGAGGTGATGGTTCCCCGCAACCAGATGGCCGTCATCGAGGCCGATGCCGATATCGACGAAGTCCTCCAGCGCGTCAGCGAAACCAGATTCTCCCGCCTCGCGGTCGTCGAGAAGGGGAATGAGAACCCCGTCGGGTTCGTTCATGTCAAGGACGTGCTGGATGTATGGGCGCAGCGGCGTCAGTCGAATCTGCGCCGGCGTCCCGTCGAACCGTTCTCGCTCCAACGCATCCTCCGCAAGGCGCCCATCGTGCCTGAGTCCCGGCCGCTGCACCTGCTGCTCGAGGATCTCCGCGAGCAGCACGCGCACCTGGCATTCCTTGTCGACGAGTTCGGCACCGTCTCCGGACTCGTCTCCCTGGAGGATGTGTTCGAGCAGGTCTTCGGCGAAATTGAAGACGAATTCGACCTGAAGACGGAGGGCGCGCCGGAGGAGGCGGCGGCGTTCGACGTGGAAGGAACCATCCTGCTGCGCGATCTCGAGACCCAGTACGGCATCGAATTGCCGGCGGAAGGCGAGTACGAAACGCTGGCGGGCTTTCTCATGGACAGGCTCGGCCGCATCCCTCGGGAGGGCGATTCCGTGGAGGCTTCTGAAAGGCGGTTCACGGTTGCCGAAATGGAATTCAACCGCATCGTCAGGGTCAGAGTGGAAAAGGCGCAGCCCGAAGATGGAGCGGACGGCGCGGCTCAGTAGGGGCTGCCCGCGGGCGCCATGCGCTGGCCAAGGATCTTTTCCACCTCGCGGCGCAACGGGCCCGTCGCTTTCGCAAAAATCATCTTGTAGGCGCTGCAAAAATAATCCAGATCCTCGAACCGGCGGTTCTTTCCGTGCCGGAACTTCGGGCAGCCGCCGTGGCAGATCGGCTGATATTCGCATGCCTGGCACTCTTCATGCGGCAGCGTCTTCTTCAGAGCAAACTGATACCGCCGCTGGCGTCTTGCGATTTCCGGAAAAGAGTCAACCGTGATGTTGCCCAGCCTCCACGATGACTCCACGAAAAAATCGCATGGATAGACGTCGCCGTTGTACTCGATCACGACATAGCTGTCGCACGTCTCGTGCATCGTGCACGAGCCGGGCTTCATTCCGGCCAGAGCTTCGGCGAGGTTGTCGAAAAAGCGGATGCGCACCTTCCGCCGGTCCGGCCACCAGGCGTCGAACATCTCGCACAGGAACCGTCCGTACTGCTCCGGCGTGATCGTGAACGGCATCGGCGAACCGTCCGTGTGAAATTCGGCCAGCGGGATGAACTGCAGGTGTTCCGCGCCGAGCGACCGGAAGAAGCGGTACAGCTCGCGCGCCTGTCCGACATTCGCCTGCGACAGCACGCACAGGATATTGAATTCAGCCCCATGCTTCTGCATCCGCTCCACCGCCTCGACGACCTTCCGCCACGTGGCGTGGCCCGCGCGGTTGTATCGGTAGCGGTCGTGAACCTCCTCCGGCCCGTCCAGCGAAATGCCCGTCAAAAACTGGTACTGACGGAGAAACGCGCACCAGGCGTCATCCAGGAGAATTGCGTTGGTCTGGATCGAGTTCGAAATGACGTGGCCATTTCGGCCGTATTTCTGCTGCAGCGCAACGAGCTTTTCAAAGAAGGACAGCCCGGCAAGCGTCGGTTCTCCGCCCTGGAAAGCGAAGACGGATGCCGGATAGGAGTAGAACAGGAAACCGTCGACCAGCCGCTCAAGCACGTCTTCCGGCATGATGCGGGCCGGCAGGTCCCTGTATGGGTCGGCCTCCCGGTCGAGGTAGAAGCAGTACTCGCAGTCGAGGTTGCAGACGGCCGAGGCCGGTTTCACCAGGACCGAAGAAATGCGCGGCGCCTGGCCGGAGATCGATGCAGTTGGATAGGCCGCTCCCAGAATCGGGAACGGATTCCCGGCAGGCATAGGTCGAGTGTAACACTGGCGCGCCTTTCAGAATCGCAGACCGAGTTCCAGTTCAATTTCCGCCACGCGCTCGCGCACGTAGAGGCACAGGTCGTCTTCGCATTCGGCGCTGTCATCCTCCGCCGACGCGTCCGCCGCCGGACGATCCTTGCGGGAAATCACCGGGAAGCCGCTCAGTGAAGCCAGCCGGCAGCTCGATGCGATCAGAGCCGTTTCCGGGTCTGTGCGGGAAAGCGCCAGCGGGTCCCCGTGATGGTGCTGGAGCGCCGCTTCTGCCAGCCTGTCGGGAAGTTCGTAACGCCGCATCGCCCGGGCGCCCGCCTCTGCATGGGTCATGCCGAACAGCTCCTGCTCCAGAACACAGCTCTGTTCCGGAGTCGCCGCCCGGTTCATCAGGGCCGGATACTCTGCTGGCGCGGAAGCCAGCAGAACCAGCCGGCCGAGATCATGCAGCAGACCGGCGGTGTAGCTCTCCATCATGTCCCCGCCGCCCTCCAGCGACAGATCCGCTGCAAGCAACGCCGTGGCCAGGCTGTGCCGCCAGATCGCTCCGCACTCGGCATGACGCGCCAGCGGCCGGAACAGATGCCTCACTCCGTACGTCAGCACCAGCGCCCGCAACCGGTCCAGCCCGATCAGAGTCAGGGCCGTGAGCAGATCGCTCACTTTGCGGCGGCAGCCGAACAGCGCTGAATTCGCCAGCTTCAGCACATGCGCCGCCAGAGCCGGATCTTCGCTGACCAGCAGCCGGATCCGCCGGAAACCGGACGGCTCGCCGGACAGCTCTGACAACAGCCTGCCCACCACCGGCCGGAAGGGCGGCAGAGCATCCAGGCGAACAGCAGGTGAATGGGCTCGTATGGCCATCGGAGATCTGCGTCTGCCTCGCTTATCGGCAGCCTGCCGTCCGCGATGAGAAAACCCGCGCCCGGCGGCAGCATACACTGGAGGTTGGCGGTGGCTGCTCCGCTCACAGTCAGGCAGTTCTTTTCACGCCGCGGTCCTCTCGCGCAGGCGCATCCGAACTACGAGTTTCGGCCCGGCCAGCTGGAAATGGCTCTCGCCATCGAAGCCGCCCTCGCCGAAAAGCGCCACCAGATTGTCGAGGCCGGCACCGGCACCGGAAAAACGCTCGCCTATCTTGTGCCTGCCATCCTTTCCGGCAGGCGGGTCATTGTTTCCACGGGCACCAAGAATCTTCAGGAGCAGCTCTTCTTCAAGGACATCCCCTTCCTGAATCAGATCTTTGGGGGAACCATCCGGGCGTGCTACATGAAAGGGCGGGCCAACTACGCCTGCCGCCAGAAGATTTACGACGCCGAGCGGGAGCCCGTTCTGAGCGGTCTCGAGGAAGTGAGCGACTTCGCCATCATCCGCGAATGGGAGAAAACCACGGAGACGGGAGACCGCTCATCCATCCCGAACCTGGCCGATGGCTCCACGGCGTGGGCCAAGCTCGATGCGCGCGCCGACCTCTGCACCGGCCAGAAATGTCCCTCGTTCGAGCGCTGTTTCATTACGCTGATGCATCAGCGGGCCCGGGAGTCCGACATCATCATCGTCAATCACCACCTGTTCTTCGCAGATCTCGCGGTGAAGGGAGGTGAATACGGCGCTATTTTGCCGGACTATTCCGCCGTGATCTTCGACGAGGCCCACGAACTCGAAGAAGTGGCAGGCCAGTACTTCGGTTTCGGCATCTCGTCCAATCAGATGGAGGATCTCCGCCGGGATGTGTTGTCATTGGCCCGGCGCAAGAGCCTGCTTTCCCGCGATCTCGACCAGATGCTCCGCGCCTTGGCCGAGCAGGCCGAGCGCTTCTTTTCGCTTTTTCCCCAGCAGGAGGGCCGCTCCGGATTCACGAACCGGAAAGAGTTCCTCAAGCGCCACGTCGAATCCTACCGGCGGCTGCTGTCCTCTCTGGAACTGCTCGAAACCCATCTGTCACTGACGAAAGACGCGCCGGAGGAAGTCGCGCCGCTCGTGCGGCGCTTCAGGCAGCAGCGGGAAGCGCTGCAGGCTTTCATCGAAGGCGGCGATCCGGATTTTGTTTACTGGGTCGAGCGCCGGGGGCGGAATCTCACTCTCCAGGCCACGCCGGTCAACGTTGCCGATCTGCTCCGGGACAAAGTGTTCAATGAAATTCCCACGGTCATTCTGGCCAGCGCCACCCTCGCTGTGGGGGGAACCTTCGACTATGTCAGGGCCCGCCTTGGTCTCGATGGCGCACGCGAGCTGATCGTGCCCAGCCACTACGACTATGCGAGCCAGGCCCTTCTCTACGTGCCTGCCCGTCTGCCGGATGTCCGCAGCGAAGCGTTCCTGGCCGCCGCAGCGGAGGAGGTCCGCGAGGTGCTGGCGCACAGCCGCGGACGCGCATTCGTCCTCTTCACCAGCTACCAGCAGATGCGCCAGATCCACGACCGCGTCGCCCCGCTTCTCGACTACCCCGTTTTCCTGCAGGGCACTGCTCCCCAGCGGGTGCTGCTGGATCAGTTCCGATCCACGCCGCACTCCGTGCTGTTCGCCACATCATCCTTCTGGCAGGGCGTCGATGTTCAGGGAGAACAGCTCTCCTGCGTGATCATCGACCGCCTGCCGTTCGCCGTCCCCAGCGACCCTGTCGTCGACGCGCGTGTCAAGGCGATCCAGGCGGCGGGCGGCAACGCGTTTTACGAGTACCAGGTGCCTCAGGCCGCCATCGCCCTCAAGCAGGGGTTCGGCCGGCTCATCCGTTCCTCCTCCGACCGCGGCGTGCTGGTGCTGCTGGACAACCGGATCCTCCGCGCTCCATACGGGCGCATTTTCCTCCAGTCCCTTCCTCCATACCGCTTGACAACCAACATCGAGGATGTCGAACGGTTCTTCGCCCAGCCGGCCAGCGCGGACTCTCCTCAAAGCAGGTGAGACTGAAGCAGGCGTTGCTTCGAAGCTTTCCCGCCGGCCGCGGTTGCAGCGTCAACTTCGCTGCGGCGGCCTCCAGCTCCGGCGTCGCCCCGCGCATGAGCCCGGAACAGGCCTTTTGCGGCAGGGTCCTGAGCAGACAGGCCCGCCTGCGGTCTGCGGAGACGCTTTCCGGGCCCGCTGTCCCGGTCCGCCTCCCTGCACCTGCGCTCCCGCCCTGGCGCAAAGCCCATGATCGTCTGCTCATGCAGCTTCTTTCGCCCTGACGAGAACGAGGAACGAAACGGCCTCCAGAACCACAGCCAATGCGGCGACAGCCATCAGGGAGGAGTCATACAGCCACCCCAGCAATGCGCTGCCGAGAAACCACGCCGTCCCGAACACGGCATGAAACACCCCGTACGCCGTGCCCCGTTTCTCTGCTGCAGACAACCGGGACACAGCCGCGCGCAGCACGGACTCCTGCGCTCCCATCGCCACGCCCCACAGGACGGTTCCCGCCCACACGCCGCCCGTGTCTCCCAGAAACGCCAGCGGCGCGGCCGCGCCCGCAAACAACGGCGTCACGGCCGCGACACGCACACCGATACGGTCGAACGCCCGTCCCAGAACCAGCGCCGCGATTGCATCCACTCCCATCGCCAAAGCGTACAGGACCGGAATCCAGACCTCGCCCAGCAGCCGTGTCTTCTCCGCATGGAAAGCGATCAGCGGAAAATCGGCGAACCCCGCCGCGCACAGGGCGGCCCCGGCCAGCAGCGCCCAATAAGCTCGCCCCTGTCCTGCTGTCTGCAGCGGCGTGAAGCGCGGTTCCAGATCCTGGGGCCTTGGGTAGGTTCGTTTCGCCAAAAGAAGGACGGCGAGAGCGATCATCGCCGGAACCAGCAACACGGCGAAGCTCTCCCGGTAGCCGCCCTTCCAGTGCAGAATCGCCGCGACGATCAGCGGCCCAAGAATCGCGCCCGTCTGATCCAGAGCCTCGTGCAGTCCGAACGCCCAGCCCGCCCCTACATTGTGCGTCGCGAACGACAGCATGGCGTCACGCGGCGGGTTGCGCAGCGCCTTGCCCATCCGCTCCATCATCAGGAGCGCCGCCGCCGCTTCCCATCGGCCTGCCAGCGCCAGCGCGGGCACAGCCAGCAGATTGATGGCGTAACCGGTGATCGTCAGCGTCCAATAGCGCCGTGTCCGGTCCGTGATCCACCCCGCAACCAGCCGCAGTGCGTATCCGGCGAACTCGCCAAAACCGGAAACCAGACCCACAACAGCCCCGCTGGCGCCGAGCACCGCTAGAAACGGGCCGGAAATGCTCCGCGCCCCCTCGTACGTCATGTCGGCGAACAGGCTCACCAGCCCCAGCAGCACGACGAAACGCAGCGCCTGACCCCGGAATGGAGCAGCCTGGCCAGCGGACGCGTTCACTCCTACAGGATAGCCCCTGAACCGCCCCGCCGGGATGCGACAATGTCTGAAGCCCGCAGGCGTCGATGCGGCCGGAGGAGTGCATGAAGCTCAAACCCTCTCTCGACTGGCTTCTTGTTTTTGTGCCGATCACGGCGGCGCTCGAATGGTTCATGCCGGCAGCGCACGGCTGGATCTTCGCCTCCGCCTGCCTGGCCATCCTGCCGTTGGCTGGCTGGCTGGGACATGCCACCGAGCACCTGGCGGCGCACACAGGCGAAGGCGTCGGCGGCCTTCTGAACGCAACTTTCGGCAACGCCGCCGAGCTCATCATCGCCGTCGCCGCACTGCAGCGCGGCCTGCACGACGTGGTGAAAGCCTCGCTCACCGGATCGATCATCGGAAACATTCTGCTCGTGGCGGGCCTCGCCATGCTGGCGGGCGGCCTCCGCCATCCCACACAGTCCTTCCAGGCGCTGGCGGCGCGCGCGCAGGCCACCCTGCTGATCCTCTCCGCAATCGCTCTCGTCGTGCCCGCCGTCTTTCACCACGTGGCGAGCGCCTCTCGCGAAGTGGAGAATGATCTCAGCCTCGAAATCTCGCTCGTTCTGCTTGCCGTCTACGCGGCCCACCTCGTGTTTTCGCTCGTCACGCACCGGAGTTTTTTCCGCGGGCTTCCGTCCAGCACGGAAGCGGAAGCGCCGGAGACGCACCAGCCCTGGAGCCGCAGCCGCAGCGTCCTGGTGCTGGCAGGCGCCACGGCCCTGATCGCCTGGATGAGCGAGGTCCTCGTGGGCAGCGTCGAGCAGGCCGCTCATGCCTGGGGCATGTCGCAGGTGTTCGTCGGCGTCATTGTGGTGGCCGTGATCGGCAACGCGGCCGAACACAGCTCCGCCATCGTCATGGCCTGGAAAAACCGCATGGATCTGAGCCTTGCCATCGCCGTGGGTTCCAGCATCCAGGTGGCGCTGTTTGTCGCGCCGCTGCTGGTGCTGCTCAGCTACGGCATCGGACCCGCTCCCATGAACCTCGTCTTCACACCCGCTGAAGTCCTGGCCGTGGTGGTCACCGCCGTGATCGCCGCGCAGATCGCTTCCGACGGCGAATCGAACTGGATGGAAGGCGCCATGCTGCTGGCCGTGTACCTGATCCTCGCCATGGCGTTCTACTTCCTCTGAACTGAAAAGGGGACAGGACCACCATTCCCCTTTTTCGTCCCGGGACGCCCAGGCCGGCCCGCCGGGATGAAGGCTCACTCCGCCAGAAACCAGTACTCCCAGTCGCAGGTGCGCATGCCAGTCTGCTCGCTCACCGGCCGCAGCACGGCCTCGCATGGCTCCAGCGGATACCCGCCCGGAAGATAGGGGGCTTCGAAACGGGCCGCAGGCACGGAGAATGCATGCCGCTCGCCGGAGCGGGCCGGGTTCAGACGCACGGCGCCTTTCGCATCCGGCTGGATGCGGAGCCGGTTCATCGTGTGCGGTTCGTCGAAGAAGAACGGATCTGCGGCCTCCGCTACACCGAGCAGCCACGGGCCGTGGAAGATCGCGATCCTGCCGGCGGAATCCCGCTCGGTGCGCGTGTTCATCGCGTAACGGAGCTGGATGCGGTCTCCCGCCTGCCATGGTCGCGCAATGCGATACCAGCCGTCGCGCAGTGTGATCTCCGCCTCTCCAGCTCCGTCGTGAATGTCCACCCGCGAAGCCCATCCTGGCAGCCTGACGGCAAGCGCCGTCCTCCGGCCATCCGCCGCCGTCACATCGATGTGTATCGAGCCGTCCTCATGGAGAGCCGAAGAGGCGCGCAGACTCAACCCGCGCATCTGCGCCTCTCCCTCCAGCGGCAGGTCGTAACAGAGCGAGTCTCCGTTGTCGCGCCACACGTGGCGCAATACATCGGGAAAAGCGCGGAGCCCGTGCAGCGTGCAGCACCACCACGCGCGCGCCGACGCGCCACCCTGCGCCTCCGTGGCGCCGGCGCGCACGCCCGTCGCGGCCAGCGCGCGATGGCCGAAGTCGCCGGTCGAAAACTGGTTCATCGCGAACTCGTTGAACAGCGTCCGCTCTGCCGCCTCGAGGTACTTCAGTTTCCCGGTCAGCCGCCACAACTGCATGCCCAGACGGAGCCAGTCGGCCTCGGCGCAGCCTTCCGTGCGCACGGCCTTTGGCTTCCATGCTTCAGGAATGGTCCCGGCCACGAACACATTGCCGCTGTCCACCACCTCCTGCCATGCGGCCTCTGCCTGGGCCAGCAGCGCCGGCTCGCGGGTGGCCTCGTAGAGGTCCGCCGCTCCACGAACGGAGGCCAGGTGGCCGTGCGCGTGCTCGCCCGGTCTGCGTTCGATCTGCGAGGCGATCTCGAGCGCCACGCGCAGATAGGGCCCGTGCCGGGTGACGCCGTGCAGCGCGGTCAGCCCTTCGATCATCTGCGTCCAGCAGATGTACCCCATGGCAAACGCGCCCTCGGAGAACCGTCTCCGCACTTCCGCGGAATTCATCTGCGGCGCGATGCGAAGGAGGAAATCCCCCAGCCTCTGAGCCGCTGCGAGAGTCCTTCCATCGCGCGTCGCCCTGTGGTGCTCCAGCAGTCCCGGCAGCATCCGCCCATTGCCCCAAAGCAATGCCATGTCCTCGCGGCGCAGGCCCTGCGGCGCGAAGCTGTCGCCAAAATAGCCCTCCCTGCGCTGGGCCGCCAGCAGTTCCGGCAACCATTCGTGCAGACGCTCGTAGTTCTCCCTGCGGTCGGCCGAAACCGCCGCCAGCGCTTCAAGCCAGCGGCCGCTGACATCGCCGCTGAATTCGGTGAAGCGGCGGATATGCCGCGGCACGGCGTCAGCCAGCACCATCTCTTTCGAGTAGTGCGGCGGGCCGCCTCGCAACACCCGCTCCAATGTCAGCGCATAGCGGCGCGAGAATTCTCCGGTGCGGACCGCCGCCTGCGACGCCTGCAATCGCGCCAGCGCTCCGGCAGCGGCGCCAGACAACAAAGCTCTTCTCGTCATGGCTGAAAAAGGGGACAGGAACACAATACCCCTATTCTGTAGCCCGCGCCCTGCCCGTCAGGCCGCCCGTTCACCTGCTGACTGCGCCGCGCTGCGGAAAGCCGGAGAAGAGACGGGGAATCCGGAAGGGAGAGGTTTTCCCTATGCGAAAAAACCAAAGTTCCAGAGAAAGATCAGGGACTATTTTCTTTGCAATTGAAAGCGGAAATCGAATACAAATAACGCAGACCGATTTTCGGGGCGCTGGGATCGAAGCGCGTACCGCGTGACAACCGGGAGGCCCGCGAGGGGCATGGCGGGCTCCCGCAACGGAGGAGCGTCATTTCCGCTGCCGGCTGCAGCCCAGCCGTCGCCGCATCGCGCCGCGCGGTGGGCCAGGCGGCGGACATGCGCGGTCTCAAGGAGGAATCCAATATGGCGAGTTTAGTCAGTCCGCGCCTGAGCATCACAGTCGATTCAGCCAAAAAGCTGGCGCGATGCGTGGTGACCTGCGATGTCGTTTTCACCGCATACGAACTGAATGAGATGAAAGAAGGGTTGAAGTTCGTGTTGCATTGCTCCCTGTGGGGCGAGGATCTCGGAATGTGGCTCAACCCCGACGACTTCCTGTTCAGCTACTCGACCAAAGTGTTCCCCGACGCCACGCCCACGGCGCGGGAGAAAGTGACCTTCGACGTCACCGTCGGAGTGAGCCTGCTGGACGAAGACTGGGGCACGGACGAGGTGTACGGACTGCTGACGCTGCACAACCTCTACACGGGCGCCAGGATCAAGCGCAAGACCAACGTCGTCGTGCGCAGCTTCTGAGCCCTGCCCGCCGCCTGACCATTGCCCGGTGGGAGCGGGGTCGCCGTTGATGTTCCGCTCCCCCGTTTCATTGTCCGCGCCTTTCCCTTTCTGTCCTGCGAGCTCGTGGTGAAGCGCGCCTCGGCCAGGCCTGCGAATGCATCTGAAGCGAAGCCGGCAATTATTGCCGGATCGCGAAACCAGCCGCTTCCAGTGCGCTGATGATCCGGGCGCGCACTCCGGCGACTTCCTCGCTCGTCAGCGTATGATCGGGCGCTGCCAGCGTCACCCGGAACGTCAGGCTTTGGCGGTCGTCCGGGAGCGGCCTGCCCTGATACGAGTACAGGTACTGCACGCGCTCGCACAGCGAACCGGCGGCATCGCGGATGCGCGCGGCCAGCTCGGCGCAATGGACACGCAGCCCTGCCACCACGGACAGGTCGAACTCGCTTTCCGGGAACCGCCGCAGCGGCGTGTATTTCTTTGGCAGCGGTCCGAGGGCGAACATCTCGGCAAGGTCGAGATCCAGAACTGCGGCGCGGCCGTTTTCGACAAAACGCGGATGCAGTTCAAACAGGCGGCCCAACACCGCGCCGCGCCAGACGATCTCCCCCGTCCGCGCCGGATGCTCATAGGCGCGGGCCCCGGCTGGCCGGGTCTCGCAGCCCGGCATCAGGCATTCGGCGAGGCGCTTCAGCTCGAACAGGGCCTCGCCTCCGCCGCCGCGCGTAAAGACGGCAGCCATCAGATGTGGAACCTCGCGTGGAAGCTCCCTGCCTTCCCGCTTGTGGATCTCGTTGCCGATCTCGAACAGGCGGAACTCGTCGTAAAAACGGGCGTTGTCACAAATGTTCTTATGCACGCCCGGCAGCAGGCTCAGCCGCATCAGCGTCTGCTCGCTGGAGATCGGGTTCGCCACGCGCAGGTGATCCTCGGGCGCGAAGCCGAACCTCGCGGCCATCTCTTCGCTGATGAACGAGTAGTTCGAGACCTCGGTGAAACCCTGCGCGGCGGCCATCTGCCGTACGGCGTGGTGGAACAGCCGCTCTTCGTTCACCCACGGGCGGCGCACGGGCATCAACGGCGCAGCGGGCGGAACGGTGTCGTAGCCGACCATGCGGCCGACCTCTTCGAGCAGATCCTCGCGGATCGAGACGTCCTTGGTGGCGCGCCAGGACGGGACCGTCACCTGAAAGATTCCTGCCCGCGGCTCCTCTACGACGAAAGCGAGCGATTCCAGAATGCGCCGGACTTCTTCCTTTCCAATGGGACGTCCAAGACGGCGCTCGAGCCAGTCCATGTCGAGATCGATGGGAGGCAGCGGCGGCGCCTTGCGCCATGAATCCACCAGCCCGCCAACAAGCCGGATTCCAGGGGAAACGACACGGAACAGCTCGACGGCGCGCGCCAGCGCGCGCACGGTGTTCACAGGGTCCTGCGCCTTTTCGAACCGCATGGAAGCGTCGGTGCGCAGCTTCAGCGCCGCGGACGTGCGCCGGATGCTGGACGGTTCGAAGTTGGCGCTTTCGAGAACGATCCGGGTGGTGGATTCGCGGATCGCGGAGCCCGCCCCGCCGATGACTCCGGCCAGCGCGACAGCGCCCTTCTCATCGGCGATGACGAGATTCGAGGGCGAGAGGCGGTAACTCTCGCCGTTCAGCGCAGCGAACTCTTCGCCGTCTTCAGCACGGCGCACGATGATCGTGTTGCCATGCAGCAGATCCGCGTCGAAGGCGTGCATGGGCTCGGCCAGCTCGGCCATGACATAGTTCGTCACGTCGACGATATTGGAGATCGGGTTCAGTCCGAGCGCTTCGAGCCTGGCCTGCAGCCACAGCGGCGACGGTCCCACGGTGACGTTCTCGAACACGAGCGCCGAGTAGCGCGGGCACAGGTCGAAGTCGCGGATGTCCACGCGCCACGCGGGATCGCCTGCAGGGATGAGGTCCTCGCGAACCGGGTCCGCCAGCCTGAGCGATGTGATGGCCGCCACCTCGCGCGCCATGCCCAGATGACCCCACAGATCGGGACGGTGCGTGAGGCTCTTGTTGTCCACTTCGATGATGTGGTCCACCGGGCAGCCCGGCAGGGGCGCCCCCGGCTCGACGCCTTCCAGCTCCAGGATGCCCGCGTTGTCGCGGTTCAGTCCGAGCTCGGCGCCGGAGGCGAGCATGCCCTGGCTCTCGACGCCCTGAATCACAACCGACCGGACATGTTTTCCGCCCGCGACGGTCACTCCCGGAGGCACAAACGCCGTGAGCAGTCCCGCGCGGCAATTCGGCGCGCCGCACACGACGGTTCTGCGGCCGTACTCAGGCCCGGCATCGACTGCAGCCTTGACGTTGTGCGAGCCTTCGATGGGCTCGACGGAAAGGACGCGCGCTGCCACCACAGCTTCCAGCCACGGCGCGTATGGTTCGACGCCTTCGCATTCGGCGGTCTTCATCGTGATGAGCCTCGCCAGATCCCGCGGATGGAGATCCAGCCCGGGCACAAGCTCGCGCAGCCAGTTGCAGGAGAACTTCACTGCCGGTCACCTCTAGAATTGCTGGAGAAATCGCAGGTCGCCCGACTGCAGCAGACGGATGTCATCAATGGCGTAGCGCATCATCACAAGCCGCGTCAGCCCGAGACCGAAGGCGAAGCCGTTCCACTCGAGCGGATCAATGCCGCCCGCGCGCAGCACGTTCGGATGCACCAGCCCGCAGGGCAGCAGCTCCACCCAGCCGCTCTGCTTGCACACCGGACAGCCGGCGCCGCCGCACAGCAGGCACTGAATGTCGAGCTCGAAGCCCGGCTCGACGAACGGGAAGAAGCCGGGACGCAGCCGCGCGGTCACTTCCCGGCGGAAGATCGCCTCAAGCAGCGTCTTCATGAAATACAGCATGTGGCCGATGCTGACGTCGCGGTCGACCATCATGCCTTCCAGCTGGTAGAACGTATGCTCGTGGCTCGCGTCCACTTCCTCGTTGCGGAACACGCGGCCAGGCGCGATGATGCGCAACGGCGCGCCGAACCGCTCCATGGCGCGCACCTGCACGGGCGAAGTATGCGTGCGCAGCAGGTGGCCGTTTTCCAGCCAGAAGGTGTCCTGGGCGTCGCGCGCCGGATGCGTAGGCGGAATGTTCAGCGCGTCGAAATTGTGCCATTCTGTTTCCACTTCCGGCCCGTCCACGACGGCGAATCCGAGGCTCGTGAACAGCTCTTCCAGCTCCTTCTGAATCTGGGTCAGCGGATGCAGCGAACCGGGCCGCGTGCCGGGCGCAGGCAGCGTGAGGTCGAGCCACTCGGCATCCAGCCGCGCGCGCAGGGCCTGCTCCTCGAACCACGTCTTTTTCGTCTCGAACCGCTGCTCGATCGTCTGCTTGACGGAGTTCAGCAGCTTGCCGATCCGCGCGCGCTCTTCGGGAGAAAGCTTGCCGAGATCCTTGCCAATCTGCGCGAGCGCCCCCTTGCGCCCCAGGAACTCGACGCGGGCCTGTTCCAGCGCCGCGGCGTCCGCTGCGTTTTCGATTGCGGACAGCGCGCGCGCTTCGATGTCCGATAGCGTGGAATCCAGCATTTCCGTGAATCTCCCAGTCTAGCAAGGCCGGCCAGGACGGCCTGCCGCGCCGGTCATTCGTCGGAGGGAATCTCGAACCGGATGATGTCGCGCCGGAAGCCGCCGGTCTTCCATGCGCCGTAAGCCACGCCGAAGGCCAGCCATGCGAAGCCCGCGATCTTGGCGATCCAGCTCAGGCTGAGCCACAGGTAGAGGCAGACGAGAAAGCCCGCAGCCGGAGCCGCCAGATGCGTCCAGTGCCGGTCGCGCTCGCGGATGTAGTAGTGCGCCAGGCTCGACACGTTGACGCCCATGAAGCCGATCAGTGCGCCGAAGTTCAGGAGCTCGGCGCCCGTCTGATAGGAGATGGCGAACGCGCCGAGAAGGGCCAGCGCGCCCATGAACACGACGTTGCGGCTCGGCACGCGCGACTTCGGGTGCAGGTAGCCGAAGAAGGATTTCGGAATGGCGTTGTCGCGCCCCATGCCGTACAGCAGGCGCGCTCCCGCCAGCAGTGCGCCGGAGGCGGAGCCGATCGTGGCCACGACAAGAGTCCATGAAAGTGTCTGAAACAGAATCTCGCCTCCCGCGCGGCGCGCGATGGCCAGATACGCGGTATCCGGGTCGGGGTACGGTTCGGCGGCGGGCCACACCAGTTGCCCAGCGTACACTTCCACCGCCGACAGCACGCCGATGATGAAGCACGTCGCCACCATCGCCCGCAGGATATTGCGCCTCGGATCTTTGGCCTCCTCCGACAGCGTGGCGATGCCGTCATAGCCGATGTAAGTGAGCACGGCGATGGATGCGCCGTTCGACAGCGACCTCCACGAGAACCGTTCGGGATCGTAAAAGGGGGTGATGAAGCGCCGCGCGTCGAGATCAGGCAGCTGCATCAGGTAGCGGACGCAGGCGCCCAGGGTCCAGAGGATGACCACGCCCATCACAGCCGTCAGAACCTCGTTCGTGCGCGCAGTCGCCGTAATGCGCCGCAGATTGAGACCCGTGAACAGACATGCGAATGCGCATGCCCACATCCAGAACGGCGTGCCCGGAAACAGCCCCATCAGCGCCTTCGAGCACCAGATGACGCAGATCAGCGGGTTCACCATGTAGTCCAGCAGCATGCTCCAGCCAGTGAAATAGCCGAGAGCGGGATGCAGCTCGCGGGCGACGTAAGTATAGGCGCTGCCCGCTGCCGGATACGCCCGCGCCATGCGCCCGTAGCTGAGCGCAGTCAGCATCATTGCGAACATGGCGATGAGCACGGTGGTGACCACGTGGCCGTTGGCACCGGCGCTGATGGCGCCGAAGGGCGGCATCGGAGCGGTCGGCTGCACCATGATGACGCCCATCACAATGAGCTGGAACAGGCCGAGCGAGCGCAGCAGGCGCACGGGCTGGGCGGGTTCTGCAGGCATGAAGAAACGGCCATTATGACAGAATGAGGTCAGCCGAATGTTGGACTGGTGGCGGGATCCAGGCGCAGGCGTGCGGCGGTGGCTCGAGCACCGCGTGCGCGAGCGCATCACCACGCGCGGCCTGCTGTTCCTTTCTGCCGCGCTGATGGTGGGGGGCGCAGGTTTCGCATCCGGCAACAACCTTCTCTTTCTGCTGCTGGCCGCCATGCTTTCCGTTCTGCTGGTGAGCAGCTTCATCAGCCGCATCGGAATCGCCGGCCTCGAACTGGAGATCCACCTGCCCGAGCATGTCTGCGCGCGGCAGCGCGTGCCGGCGCGGCTCGTGCTCCGCAACATGAAAAAACGGATGCCGTCGTTCTCGATCCGCCTCTCAGGGGCGGGCACGGAAGTCTTTGCCGCGGACCTTTATTTCCCCGTCATTCCGGGCGGCGCCGCCGTGGAAACCACGGTGGAGGCGCGCTTCCCGCGGCGCGGCGTCCATGCCGAGGACAGCTTCCTCTTTTCCACTGCGTTCCCCTTCGGCTTCGCCGAGCGCCGCGCCCGCGTGACGATGAAGCAGGACGTGCTCGTGTATCCTTCCATCGATCCGCAGCCAGGCTTCGAGCTCCTGCTGGCGCAGGTGCACGGAGACGCCGAGACCCTGTTCCGCGGACTCGGCCAGGATTTCTACCGCATCCGCCCCTACATTCCATTCGAAAGTGCGCGCCACGTCGACTGGCGCGCTACAGCGCACACGGGAGAGCTGCTGGTCCGCGAGTTCGCGCGAGAACAGGAACATCTCATCACGCTCGTGCTCGATCTGGAAGCCGGCGAAGAGCACCGCGAGTGGTTCGAGCAGGCGATCGAGTGTTGCGCCTATCTCGCCTGGCGGATGGCCGAGCGCGGCGCGCGCATCCGGTTCCGTTCGCAGAACTGGGAGACGCTCGTGCCGGTGGAAAACGACGTCTACGCTATCCTGAAGTATCTGGCGCTGGTCGAGCCCCGCCGCCGCGCCGCCTCCCTGCGTCCCCTTGATGAGCCGACGGTCACCGTGCTGTTCAGCGCATCGCCCGCTCGCCTGGAAGAAAGCGGCTGGGTGGATGCCCGCATTGTGTCTCCTGGCCACTGGGCAACCGGCGCCTCCGCCCGCCGCGGCGCCGGTTGAGACGTCGATCACAGTCACCGCCGCGGTCTCGGCGGAAGCGCCCGCCCACGTCACGCTGATGGACGCGCCGCGCATCTCGCAGCTGCCCGGCGTCAATCTGGATGACCGTCTGCGCATGGTGCCGGGCTTTACTCTCTTCCGCCGCACGTCATCGCTGGCGGCCAATCCCACGACGCAGGGCGTCAGCCTGCGCGGGCTGGGCTCGACAGGCGCCAGCCGCACGCTGCTGCTGTGGGACGGCGCGCCTGCCAGCAGCCCGTTCGGCGGCTGGGTCTACTGGACCCGGCTCGATCCGGAACTGATCGAGCGCATCGAAGTCACGCGCGGCGCGCCTTTGAGCGTCTTCGGTGACAAAGCCATGGGCGGAACGATCGCGCTGTTCAGCCGTGAGCCGCGTGCGCGCGCCGCGTGGCTCGGTTACGAAGGCGGCAATGCAGGGACGCATCAGATTTCCGCGGGCGCCGAAACAGGGCTCCGGAAACACTGGGGCCTGGGTGGAAGCCTGCGCGCCCTGCACACGGACGGGTTTTTCATCGTGCCGGAAGAAGCGCGGGGGCCCGTCGACGGGCGGGCGGGCGTGCGCTTCGCCGCCGGGGCGCTGCGCGCTTCATACAACGACGGAACACGGCGCGTGTTTCTGCGCGCCGATGCCATGGCCGAGGAACGCGCCAACGGAACCATCCTGACGCGCAATTCGACCGGCGCTGGCACGCTGGCGGCCAACTGGTGGCAGCAGGCGGGCGCAGGCGCGGTGAACGTCCTCGCTTATCACACGCGCGAGGAGTACCGGGCCACGTTCAGTGCGATTGGCGCCGGACGGCAAAGCGAACGCCTCACCTCGCGGCAAAGCGTGCCTGCGGACGCGACGGGCGCCGCAGCGCTGTGGCAGCGGGCTGGCGCACGGTGGAGCCTGACAGCGGGAGGCGACGCGGTGCGCACATGGGGCGAATCCCGCGAAACGCTCTATCCGGCCGGCTCGCGCACGGGAGGCGGAACGCAGACGCAGCACGGCCTGTTCATGCAGGGCTCGTCCGCCGCGGGGCCGCTGCGCTTCTTTGGCGGTCTGCGCCGCCATGATCCCGGCCGCGGCGCCGCCTTCTGGATGCCCAACGGCGGCGCGGCGGCGGGCGGAGAAAAGTGGCGCGCCCGGGTCTCGGCCTACCGCGCGCTCCGCGCTCCCACTCTGAACGAGCTCTATCGCGAATTCCGCGTCGGCAACGCGGTCACGCTGGCCAACCCTGCCTTGCGGCCGGAGGCGCTGCGGGGAGTGGAAGCCGGCGGGGATTTCACTTCCGGCCCGTGGCGGCTCAGCGTGACGGCGTTTCACAACCGCCTGGGCGGGCTCATCACCAACGTGACGCGCAGCGTCACGCCTCAACTGATCACGCGCCAGCGCGACAACGCCGGCCGGGCGCGCGTGCGCGGCGCGGAAGCCATGGCGCGATGGCGCCGCGGGGCCGTCTTTGCTGAAGCCGCCTGGCTGCTGGCGGACGCGCGCTTCGATGCCGGAGAGCGGATTCCCCAGACGCCGCGCCACCAGGGCTCGTTCCTGACCGGGTGGCAGAATGCGCGGACATCGCTGACAGCGGGTTTCCGTGCTTCCACGGCGCAATTCGAGGACGACCGCAATCTGTTCCTGCTTCCTGGCTACGGAGTCTGGCAGGCCACGGCCCGGCATCGTCTGGCAGATTCGGTAGAGGCGCACGCGGCGATCGAAAACGCCGCCAACCGGCGCGTCGTTGCCGGCTTCAGCCCCACGCCCCTTCTGGCCAGCCCGCGCCTCTGGCGGCTGGGTCTGCGCTGGCGGCTGAATTAAATATGGAAAATCCCGTGCGGATTTTTTGCATCCACCGGCATTCTCTGTGCACCTAGTGCAGTGTTAGCGGATCTTTCACAGATTCCGGTTAGCGAATTCCCACGAAAGTCAGAGGAGTAGCGATGAAACGACTGCTGTTGGTGTGCGCAACCGTGCTTGCGGTTGCTGGTTTGGCGATGGCGCAGGGCTCCGGCGCGCGTGTGCGCATTGTGCACGCCTCGCCCGATGCTCCTGCTGTGGACATTTATGTGAACGGGGCCATGGTTCTCGAGAACCTGCCCTTCCGCGAGTATTCCGAGTACCTGAGCCTTCCGGCCGGTACGTACAACGTAGAGATCAAGGTGACGGGTACGAATACCGTGGTGAAGCAGCTCAGCGTGCCTGTCCAGGCTGGCAGGGACTACACGGCCATCGCCGTCGGCTACGCGGGCGCCGGCAGGACGCCGGGCTTCGACGTGAAGCTGCTCGAAGACGACAACAGCGCGCCTGAAGAGGGCCGCATCAAGGTCCGCGTGGCCCACACCGCTCCTGGCGCTCCGGCGGTGGACGTCTATGTCACGACGCCCTTTGAGACGCTGACCGGTAAGCAGCCCGTGCTGACCAACGTCCCGTTCAACGCGGCTTCCGGCTACCTCTCCGTCCCCATCGGCATGTATCAGGCTCGCGTTGCCGTTGCCGGCACGAAGACGATTGCGATCGACAGCCACCGTCTGGTGACCTGGGGCGGCATGATCCGCACGATTATCGCGGTGGACAATAGGGGCGGCGGCGCTCCCTTCGACCTCATCCTGCTGCCCGACCGGAACTGAAGTTCATTCCATTCTTCCCTCAGGCGCGGGCCCCGGCCCGCGCTTTTTCTCATGCCGTGGCACGCAGGGAGGGCCAGTCTGGTTTGCGGCGTTCACGCGCGGCGGCAAGGGCTTCCTGGAAGTCAAGCGAGCGTGCTGCAACACGGAGCCGCTCCGCCGCATGATTTGCGGCGCCTTCAGGGACAAAACCCGCCGCGAATTCCAGCCCGGCGGCCGCTGCCGCCGGGCTGAGGGAGGCCAGCCCGGCTGCCATCTGCAGCGCCCGGTCCTCCAGTTCGAACTCCGGCGCAAGCTCTTGAACCAGCCCGTACGCCAGGGCATCCGCGGCGGAGAAGACCCTTCCTGTCAATGACAGTTCGCAGGCTCGCCGCGGTCCCATGGCAGCGCAAAGCGCATCGTAGTAAAACACGGGCCAGCATGCAGAGTGAATGTCCGTCACTGCGAATTTCGTTCCCTGAGCCGCGAGCACATAGTGGCACTGTAAAAGAAGCCCGATTCCAGCGCCCGCGCATGCTCCATGGACGGCTGCAACAGCCGGTTTCCGGAGCTTCTGCCGCAGGCCGAACAGGCGCCGGAAAGGATCGAAATCCTCGGCCCGCGCCAGTGCCTCGAAGTCAAACCCGGAGCAGAACACGTCTCCGCGTTGCTCCACCAGCAGACATCCCACGCCAGGGTCTTGCGCGGCTTCGCCGATCACCTCCAGCAGGGCAGACGCCATCTCGGGCGTCATCCGGTTCCGTTTCCCGGGCTCATTCAGCACAACGCGTGTCACACGGTTTTCACGCAGCACAGCAACGGGACTGCTGAGATTTTCATCAATGGGCATGGCGGTGTCTTCCGGAAAGAGGTTGCGGCCCTGCTGGTCTCCGTCTCCGGCGTGAAAACTCCCCGCCAGATGGTCCTTCAGGCCAAGAATCTTGCACCCTTCACCCCCGTCTCAGAGTCAATTAAAGCAGGTTGCGTGCCCCAGGCCGCACCTGTTCCGGTCTTGCTGAAGTCCAATCCCCCTTGTTTGCTGGCAGGCTGGGAGTGTGGTGTGTACGCCCGGGCATCGAGAATTTCGTCAGGAGCTGCGGCTGTGAGAGAAAAAGGTGTTGTGAAGTGGTTCAACGCCGCCAAGGGTTACGGCTTTATTCAGAGGAGCACGGGCGAAGACGTCTTCGTGCATTTCTCGGCCATCCAGATGCAGGGCTATCGCACCCTGGACGAGGGAATGGAAGTCGAGTTTGAAGTGAAGACAGGACCCAAGGGTCTGCAGGCGGAAAACGTCGTCCGCGTCCAGTGACAGCCCGCCGCCGAGGGAGTGCCCCGGCCGCGCTATGGTGAAGCCATGCGGTCATGGCCTGCCCTCTTCTGCTGCTGTCTTGTGATCTCCGCTCAGCCGTCAGCGCCCAGAGCCCGGGATCTGGGACTCGCGCCGGGGCGGCTTCCGCCCGGACGCTGGAACGCTATCACGGACGTTCCGGGCGTGCGGGTCGGCCATGCCACCCTCATTGAGGGGCAGTCTGTGCGCACCGGCGTCACGGCGGTGCTGCCGCACGCAGGCAACCTGTTCCGCGAAAAAGTGCCCGGAGCGGTGTTCGTCTTCAACGGCTTCGGCAAGCTGATGGGCTCGACCCAGTTAGACGAGCTCGGCGAAATCGAAACCCCCATTCTGTTGACCTCCACCCTCAACGTGCCGCGCGCCGCAGACGCTCTGCTCGATTACATGCTGGAGTTGCCCGGCAACGAGCAGGTCCGCAGCATCAACCCGCTGGTAGCCGAAACCAACGACGGGTGGCTCAACGACATCCGCGGCCGCCACGTCGGCAGGCGCGAGGTGTTCGCGGCGATCCGGGAAGCCCGGGAGGGTCCTGTCGAGGAAGGGGCCGTTGGCGCAGGGACGGGCACGGTGGCGTTCGGTTGGAAGGGCGGCATCGGCACGTCGAGCCGCAGAGCCGGCCAATGGACAGTAGGCGTGCTTGTGCAGACCAACTATGGCGGCGATCTGCACATTCTCGGCGTGCCCGTCGGCAGGCTGCTGCGCGCCAGCGGGACAGAATCAAGAGACGGGAGCGTGATCGTCGTCATTGCCACCGATGCCCCCGTGGATGCGCGCAGCCTGAAGCGGATGGCCGCGCGCAGCGCGCTTGGCCTCGGACGCACTGGCGCGGCCGGCTCCAACGGCAGCGGGGACTACGCCATCGCGTTCAGCACAGCCCGGCGGCCGGAGCGGCTGTTGCCGAACGATGCCATGTCGCCGTTGTTCGAAGCGGTCATTGAAGCCACTGAGGAGGCGGTCTACAACTCCCTGTTCCGCGCGCGCACGATGGAGGGCAACGGCCGCCGCGTAGAGGCGTTGCCGCTACAGCGCGTCCTTCAGATTCTGCGAGACCGCAAAGCCATCCCGTGAGCTTCCGTGCGTGGCCTCCCCCGGCAGGGATCCGCGATCACCTGCCGGGGCGTCAGCAGAGATGAAAATCGGCGCGCCCTTCGGCGGGTTCCGTGCCGCGGACAAAGGAAGCGAAGATCCCGAAAGCGGGCGGTTTCCGGCTGCACCCCGGCGCATCCTCCCGCTGCGGGTTTCCCGCCGCACTCGGGCGGCGGCTGCATCCCAACCCGATTTGTCCAGGTTGCGAGGGCGCGTGGTTCCCAGCCCGCATCGGTTGTGCGGGCCAGTGACGGGCGAGCCCCGATGTTGTTGGACATCAGCGTGGACAAGAATCGGCGCGGGCTGTCTGAATCCCGGAGACGGTGCGGCAGCGGCAAGACCGAGACCGCTTTGGAGCTGTCGGGTGCCGCAGGGAACCTGGCCGGGAACGCGCCGGCGAAACAGCCATTGTACGGACAGCCTTCCGTCGGGAAGCGGCACGAGAGGTGGATGCCTTTTTCGTCCCGCGCGTTCTCTGCTGTCCGCCGGAAAGGATTGCCGATGGCCTACAGAGTCGCAGCAACCGGTATGCATGAGGGGAGGCTGACGGTGATGGCCAGGTTGCGCCAGGGCGCGCCGAAGCGGCCAGAAAGGGGACGGCGGAGGCGTTGCAGGCGCAGTGCGTGTTTGAGATTCTGTGAAACCGCAACGCCGCCCGGCGAGTTTCCCCGCCGGGCCCTGCCGTATCCCGGAGCCGCCCGGCGGAACCGCACCGGCCCCGGCGGGTACCGAAAAAGCTGATTGCGGACTTGCGCCGAAGCCGGCAAGGGGTTGCCGCGGCGGCAGTGCCCGCAAAGGGAGGCCAAAAAAATCGGGCCCGTCACAGGAACGGGCCCGCAGGAAGGTGCGTCTGGGGCATCGAATGCCGAAAACAAGAGACGCCCGCAGGAGAGAGGGCAACCCTCGGAAACGGTCAGGAACGTTCAGGCCAGATTGGGAATCTTGATGATCTTTTTCTGGATCGCGTACTGGACGAGTTGCGCCTTGTTGTGAATGTCCAGCTTGCGCATCAGGTTGAACTTGTGAGCTTCCACGGTTTTCACGCTGAGGTTCAGGTCGCAGGCGATCTCTTTGACGGAATTGCCTTCGGCCAGCAGTTTCAGCACCTCCCGCTCGCGTGTCGTGAGGGTGGCGAAACGGGGCAGGCGGTTGGCGGACTTGATCCGGGTCCGGAAATCGTCGACGAGTTGCGAAAGCATGCGCGGGCTCAGATAGCTGCCGCCGCGGCAGACGTCGCGGATCGCCCCCGTGAGCTGATTCGACGGGCTGTCTTTCAGAACATAGCCATTCGCGCCGACTTCCATGCCCTCGACCAGGTAATCCTCGTCGTCGTACATGGTCAGGATGAGGACCTTCGTGTCCGGGCGATTCTTCTTGATCTGGCGCGTGGCCTCAAAGCTGCTCAGTCCCGGCATGCCGATGTCCATCAGAACCACATCAGGGCGCAACTCGGCCGCCTTTTCGACCGCATCGCCACCATTGGAGGCTTCGCCGACCACCTCCATGTCCGGTTCGGACGAGATCAGTTGGCGGACGCCCTGCCTGAACAGCGTGTGATCATCCGCCAGTAGGATCCGAATCTTCGCCATAGTTCACTCCAAGTCCAGAATCCAGGGGCTATGCCTGGCCGGAATGCTTCCGCCTGCGGGAAGCCGGTTTTTGCACGGTTCCGCGCCGTCCTGAAGTCTTTTCCGAGGTCCCCGGGGCGGTCGCCAGCGGCAACGAGACCCGGATGCGGGTTCCGTGGAAAGCTTCGGCCTGTCTCTTCCCGGCTTTCCGTCTCTCTTCCGGTGCCGTCTGTTTCACGCTTTCGACCTCCAGGACGCCTCCCAGCAGCGCGACCCGCTCCTTCAGCCCGGACAGGCCATAGCGGTCGGGCCGGGAAAAAGCTTCCTCGACATCAAACCCAACGCCGTCGTCTTCGACGAGCAGATTCAAAACACCATCGGCGGTTTCCAGCGAAAGGTTTACATGGGAAGCCAAAGAATACTTCGCAACGTTGTTCAGCGCCTCCTGAACCAGCCGGTAAACAATGATTTCCACCTTCTTGGGAAGCTCCAGGCGGCGCGGAATATGGACCGCCACTTCGGCGGAATGCATCTGGCGGAACCGCCCCACCAGCTGGCGCAGCGCCGCCGCAAGTCCCATCTGCTCGAGGATCGCCGGGCTCAGGGCGGCGATCAGCCGCCGGATTTCGAGGATGCTGTGCTCCACCATCTGGCGAAGCTCCCTCAGCTTCGCCGCGACGGGACCTTCCTTGCCGGAGACCTGCTGTTCCAGCATTTCCAGCTGGAGCCTGACATACAGCAGAGACTGGCCAGCCTCGTCGTGCAGCTCGCGGCTGATGCGGCGCCGCTCGGCCTCTTCGATCTCGACCATGTGCTCGGCCAGAGCCCGGATCTGCTGTTCGCGGCGGGCCAGTTCCTCGGTCATCCGCGCCTTTTCGGCCGCTTCCCAGCACCGCGCGGCTGCATCTTCCAGCAGGTTCAGCTCGCGCGGCAGCCACTCGTAGGACCGGGTGAAGGCGAATTGCAGCACCCCCCGCAACAAGCCCGCCGAGCTCATCGGCACTGACCAGACCGACACATACTTCCCGGCCCATCCCGGTCCCAGCATCGCCCCCGCGTCTTTGCTTCCGGCGGTCAGAACCCGCGGCCTCGACAGAATCCTCGCGCTGCCTGCGGCCGAAGGAAGCTTCAGTCCCTTCCATTCCCTCAGCCCGGCTGCCGCCACCCACGCCCCGTCCTTCTCGAGCAGGAAAATGCCCGCCTCCGCCGCCCCGCTGAACCGGGTCAGGATTCCCAGGCAGCGCTCCCACAACTGCTCGAGCGTGTGAGACTCCGTCTGCGCCCGGAACAGTTCATAGAAGGTCCTGCTCTCGGCCTCGCGAACCTGATAGTAGGCGTCGTTCAACGCGAGAATCGCCAGGAAATGCAGCTGGTTGCGCGCCCATCGCACATCCCGTCCGCGTTCGCCAAAGGCGCTCCGTCCCGCCTCCTCCACAAGCCGGTCGTACTCCTGCAGCGCTGCCACGACGCGCGCCGGGGTCAGGTCCAGCTTGGCCAGCCGCCGCGCCCGGTAGCGGACCTGCTCGAGAAAGTCCTCCAGCGGCCGCCCGCCCGCCAGCAGATTCCCGGCCGCCCCGGGCGTGATCTCCACCAGGGAGGCGATCTGCGGCGCGGTGTACCCCAGCGCCTTCAACCTTCCGCGAAAGCCCCGCTCGATGGATCTCCAGCGTGTTTCCAGCGCCCTGGCCATCCAGACCAGGTGCGCCTGCATCTGCTGGCTCAGCCCGGCGGCAGTCTCTGCCAGCGCTCCATTCTGGGGCGCGGTGTCCACGCCCATCCCATCGGCGAAACACGCCTCGGGCTTTAGCCTGAGTTGCCGGCTCGGGCCATCACCGAGTGCGCCCGGCGTCCGGACGCCTCGCTTTGGCCCTGCAGCCTCCCCGCTAAAATGAAAAAGGAACGACCTGACCGCCCGCCCTTCGGCGGCGCACCAGCAGCCGGCTCAAAGAATTCGTACAACTTTCGAGAACAAACCCCTGCCGGCTCGCGTCTTTATCAGACAGGAGTATCGCTGTGAAACGGAAGTGGAAATGGATGATCGGCGCCGGCCTTGTCCTCCTCATCGGAGGCGGGATCTTCGCCAAGGTCAAGATCAGCCAGAACGGTGTCGTCACTGTCCAGACCGGGCGCGCCGTCCGGCAGGATCTGGTCAGCCTGGTGACGGCCTCCGGCGAGATCAAGCCCCGCAACTACGTGAATATCGGGGCCAACGTCATGGGCCGCATCACCGAGATTTACGTGAAGGAAGGCGACCGCGTCCGGAAAAATCAGGTGCTGGCCAAGCTTGAATCCGTCCAGGCGCAGGCCGACCTGCAGGCTCAGCAGGCCGCCCTCAACTCGGCTCTGGCCGAGTCGGCGGCTGCCGAGGCGGGGCTTCGCGCCATGGACGAGAATCTCCGCACCGCCGCCGCCGGCGTCGACCGCGCACGCGCGGAACTCGAGCGCGCCAAGCTCGACTATGACCGCGCCGCCCAGCTCTTCCAGGACAAGCTGGTCGCCAAGCAGGAATTCGACGCCAGGAAGACGCAGTACGAAGCCCTCGCCGCCGCCCTCCGCGAGGCTGAAGCCCGGCTTTCGCAGATGAAGGCTCAGCGAGAACAGACCGCCGCCCAGCTGGCCGCCGCCCAGCGCCGTGTCGCCCAGGTGCGGGCGGCCGTGGACCGCGTCGCCGACGTCCTGCAGAAGCACAGCGCCATATCTCCCATCGACGGCATTGTCACGAACCTCCCGGTGCGTGTCGGCGAAACCGTCGTGCCCGGCGTGCAGAACTCCGCCGCCTCCCTCATCATGACCATCGCCGACATGAGCGTCATCACTGCGGAAGTCAAGGTCGATGAAACCGACATCGTCAACGTGAAACTCGACCAGGTGGCCGATGTCACCATCGACGCCATGCCGAACCGTGTCTTCAAGGGCCGGGTCATTGAAATCGGCAACACCGCCATCCTCCGTTCCAGCGGAGTCGCCGCCAGCCAGAGCGCCATCTCCAGCCAGGAAGCCAAGGATTTCAAGGTGGTCATCGCCCTCGACAACCCGCCCGATGAGGCGCGTCCGGGCCTCAGCTGCACGGCCAAGATCGTCACCGCCACCCGCGAGAAAGCGCTGTCCATCCCCATCCAGGCGCTCACCGTCCGGCAGCGCGGCGACCTCGAGGACGACACGAAATCCGGTAACGTCCAGGCCGCCGGCAACGCCGATCCAGAAAGGCAGAAGAAGCTGAAAGAGGAGCTGCAGGGCGTCTTTGTCGTCCGCAACGGCTTGGCCGAGTTCCGGGAAGTGAAAACCGGCATCACCGGCGCCACCGACATCGAAGTGCTCGACGGTCTCAAAGAGGGCGACGAAATCGTCACGGGCAGCTACAAAGCGATCCGGACCCTGAAAAACCGCGCCAGGGTGAAAATCGACAACAAAGCGCCGGGGAAGCTGGAAAGCTGACCGGGCGCCGAACAGCGGAGTGAGACAATAGAGATATGGCAACCGCGGCACTGACCGACAAGATCGCGCTGGGCGAGGAGCTGAGGCGGAATAACATCGTTATCCGCACCTACGACCTGTGGAAGACCTACATCATGGGAGACCAGGAGATCCATGCCGTCTCCGGCGTCGACCTCGAAATCAAGCGTGGCGAATACGTCGCCATCATGGGCCCCTCCGGCTCCGGCAAGTCCACGCTGATGAACCTGATCGGATGCCTGGACACCCCTACCAGGGGCGACTACTACATCAACGGCCACCTGGTCAGCGACCTCAGCGATGACGAGCTCGCCCGCATCCGCAATAAAGAGATCGGCTTCGTCTTCCAGACCTTCAACCTGCTGCCCCGCGCCACGGCTCTGCACAACGTCGAGCTGCCGCTGATCTACGCCGGCGTCCCCGCGGAGGAACGCATCGAGCGCGCCAAGCACGCCCTCCGCCTTACCGACCTCGAGCAGCGCATGTACCACAAGCCCAGCGAACTGTCGGGCGGCCAGCGCCAGCGCGTCGCCATCGCCCGCGCGCTCGTCAACAACCCCTCCATCCTGCTCGCCGACGAGCCGACCGGAAACCTCGACTCGGCGACCAGCGCCGAGATCATGGCCCTGTTCGACCGCCTGCACAAGCAGGGCAATACGATCGTCCTCGTCACCCACGAGCGCGACATCGCCGAGTACGCCCACCGCATCGTCACCATCCGCGACGGCAAGATCCACCGCGACGAGCCCAACCCGCACCACAACTAGCGGGCGCCGCTCCTGCGGTAAATCCTGTAGCCGGGCAGTTCGGCAGCAGGAGAATACCCGGTCATCCAGCCGGGCAGAAACCTCTCCACCCCCAGGCTGCCGTTGTACGGTCCCAGTCCGTCGGCGATCCAGTCCGGCTGCGGCCCGTCGAGCAGCTCGCGACGGTTCCGCTCCGCCCAATCCGGCAGCGACGCCACGCTTGAAGTCAGATGCCGGTCCGCCAGAACCCCCGTCAGAGGCTGCGAGTCCAGGAACCGCGTCCCCGCCGGCATTCCGCTCAGCACGTACAACTCCGGGCGGTACCCCCACACGAGCAGCGTCTCGCCCGGGCGGCTCATCGTCCGCAGCGCCTGCGCCGCCCGCTTCGAACTTTCGAACATCGCCAGGTCCGTCCACGCCTCGCCCCGCGCCACCGCCAGATACCGCGGGCCGAACCGCGCCGCCGGAACCAGCAGCAGCAACGCCAGCGCCAGAGCCCGGCGCCGGGGCAGGAGCGCAAATCCCTGCGCCGCCAGCAGGACCAGCGGCGGAAGCAGATGGAAATAGTAGCGCGGAAAAAAGCGCATCCCCAGCGCGACGGCGGCCAGTGCAACCAGCAGCCAGCTTCCCATGCGCCAGTCCCGTCCGCGCCAAAGGGCGAACGCCGCCGCCGCAGCCAGCGCCGCGTGGAATCCCGCCCAGTTCAGCGTGCGGCGCGCGAACTCCAGCCACGGCTGATCCGCCAACGGCTCCCGCGCATACGCCGCGCCCCACTGCCAGACCTGCTCCCGGCACGCAGTCAGCGCGCCGCTCCCCGCCAGCCAGGCGCCGCACGCGAGAACGGGCAACGCGAATCCGCCCAGAAGCCTCAGCGGCGCCCGCCACTGCCACAGCAGGCACGCGGCGAGGAAAAACACGGCTTTCACGTTCAGGCACAGCGCCGCGCCGCACAGCAGTCCCGCGGCAAACGGGCTCCCCGCGGCCGCCGCACCCACAGCCGCGAATTGCAGCGGCACGGCCAGCAGGTCCGGCGTCAGCGCCAGCACGGCCGAATGCACGTAGAACGTGAATCCGAACGCCGTCAGCCCCGCCGCCCACAGCGGTTCTTTCTCCCCGCCGCCAAACGCGCGCGCCGCCCGCGCCGCCGCCCAGGCCGCCAGCATGACAAACGCCGCTCCGAACAGCCGCAGCGGCCAGCCCGCCTGCGCGCCTGTCAGCACATACAGCAGCGGGAACAGCGGCGGCTTGTCGAACCAGACGTCGCGATACAGCGCTTTGCCGCGCAGCATCTCCGCGGCGGCGGCCAGCGGATAACCCTCCTCCACCCAGACCACGTCCAGGTAGCAGAACCGCGACACCACGGCCAGAGCGGCGATCCCCAGCCAGACGGCGCGGCGGGCCATGCCCTGATTGTGCCCCGGCCGCGGCCGTGCGCGCCAATCCTTGTAGGCTGAAGGTGTGATCGGGTTCACGGTTGCGCCGGAAGATGCGGGTCAGCGGCTCGACCACTTCCTTTGCGCGCGAATGCCAGAACACAGCCGCGCCCGCATTCAGGCGTGGATTGCAGAAGGCCGCGTTCGCGCCGGCGGTTCGCCGCGCAAGCCCTCGTGGAAGGTGCGCGCCGGAGAACGGATCGAGGTCGAGCCGGCCGAGCCCCCGCCATTGCGGGCGTTCCCGGAGGAAATTCCGCTCGAGATCCTGTACGAGGACGAGGCCGTGGCCGCCGTCAACAAGCCCGCAGGGCTGGTCGTGCACGCCGGCGCAGGCCGCTCGTCAGGCACGCTGGTCAACGCGCTGCTCCACCGCTACGGCCGGCTTTCGGAAAGCGGAGACGCCCTGCGACCCGGTATCGTGCACCGCCTCGACAAAGGCACCAGCGGCGTGATCCTCGTGGCGCGCACGGAGGCCGCCCACCGCAGCCTCGCGCAGCAGTTCGCCTCGCGCACGGTCGAGAAAATCTATCTTGCTCTCGCCGAAGGCCGCGTCGAACCCCCGCAGGGCGTGATCGACCGGCCCATCGAACGCGACCCCGTGCGCCGCACGCGCATGACGGCCCGCACCGGCCGCGGCCGCTCTGCCCTGACGGAGTACCGTGTTCTCGAAAGGCTGGCCCGCTTCACGCTTCTCGAAGTCCGCATCCGCACCGGACGCACCCACCAGATCCGCGTCCACCTGGCTTCCATCGGCCATCCTGTCGCAGGCGACACGCTCTACGGGGCGGCCGCGCGTCCCGCCGGCATCGAGCCTCTCGGCCGCCCCTGGCTGCACGCCTGGCGCATCGGCTTCACCTCTCCGGCGACCGGCGAGCGCATCCTCGTCGAGGCGCCCCTGCCGCAGGAACTGCTCAGGTGGAAAGCACAACTCTCCTGTGCGGATAATGAAGGTGGGTGATGAAGCGGCGCACCTTTCTTCCAGTCCTCGCTCTCGGCGCACCTGCCCTGCGGCCGGCGTCTCTCCTGCAGCCCCCGCAGGAAACCGACGAGACCATCAAGCTCGAAGTGACGCGCGTCAACCTCCTCTTCACGGTCACCGACCGCCGCGGCCGCTTCGTCAACAACCTCACCCGCGACGATTTCGACCTCATCGAGAACAAGCGCCGCCAGACGATCATCGAGTTCTCCTCCGAGTCCGACCTCCCTCTGCGCATCGCCCTGCTCATCGATGTGAGCAATTCCATCCGCGACCGCTTCCGCTTCGAACTCGAGGCCGCCGGCGAATTTCTCCAGCGCGTCATCCGCCGCGGCGTCGACAAGGCGCTCATTTACTCCTTCCACACCGAGCCCGAGCTCGTGCAGCCTCTGACCGATAACACCGAGCTGCTTGTGAAGAGGCTGCGCGACCTGCGCCCCGGCGGCGGCACTGCGATGTACGAGGCGATCTATCTCGCCTGCCGCGACCACCTGATGCTCGACCAGCCCCGCTACAAGTACCGCCGCGCGGTCATCATCATCGGCGACGGCGAGGACAACTCCTCCCGCTTCACCCGCGATCAGGCGCTCGAAATGGCCTACCGGGCGGAGACGGTGATTTACGCCATCTCCACCAACATCAGCCGCGTCGAAACCGACGGTGACAAGGTGCTGAAGTATTACGCGCGCGAAACCGGCGGCCGCGCCTTCTTCCCCTTCAAGGCCGAAGACCTGACCCAGGACTTCGAGAACATCGCCAACGAACTCCGGTCCCAGTACAGCATCCTCTACCGCCCCGATCCCCTCATCACGGACGGCCGCTTCCACCCCGTCGAACTCCGCGTGCGCGGACGCAAGGATCTCTTCGTCCGCGCCCGGCGCGGCTATTACGCCCCGAAAATGTGAACAGCCGCCGCCCCATTAAGCGCGGCGGCTCGAACGCCTTGCAGCCCATCGCAGGGAAGCAGCTCGCCGAAGGAACCTGAACGCCCCTCCCCAACGCTTTTCCCCTCGCGCTTGCGCGAGGGCTGCATCCCGGCTGTGTTCGCATGGGCAGCGTGCGCCAGCGCTCCCCTTGCGGCCCCTGTCTGAAACGCAAATAGCGGGAGGCGGCCCCGCGCAGCCGCCTCGAACACACGCTTTCCCAGGAAACAGCCTCAGGAGCGCAGCCGGCGGATGCGGCCTTGCAGCACGGTTGCGAAATACGCCGAACCAGCCTGCTGCGGCCCGCTGCCTTCTCCGCCATTCAGCCGGAAATCTTCGGTATTTTCTTTTCGTATTCCGCGATTTTCTTCTGCAGTTTTTCCCGCTCCGGCGACTTTGACACCGGCGCCAGCGCCTCTTTGGCTTCATCGAGGAAGAGTTTCATCCTCGCGGCGCGATCCAGTTTCTTCGGTGCAAACAGCTGCGACAGCTCCGTGAACTGCGTGGCCATGAACAGAAGAAACTGCTCCCGCTTCACCTTCGGTTCCGGCTGCTCGAACAGGGCCCTCGCCTTCTCGAAGTCTCCTCCGGGGTCGGCCAGAGTGATGACGCTCAGCGCCACGCCCCGGCGCATCATCAGGTTGTGGAGCCTCTCGACTTCGGCCGGCAGCGGAAGAATGCCCTTCAGGATCCGCTCCGCTTCAACCGGCCGGTTGCGGTTGACGTCGGGGAACGGGAAGGGCAGAACAATTTCGTCCTCCGTCAGATTGGGCATCAGTTTGTGCCCCGTGTCGGCGAAACGCATCGCGCTCTGCCCGGCCAGCGTGCGAGCCTCGTTCGCCAGCCGCCGGAAATCGATCTCCCGCGCTTTCGCCGCCGGCCGGCCCTCGTCCAGGATGTCGGCCCACTCCATTTCCCCGCGGGCCATGCCGGAGTCCAGCACGAGCTGCCAGATCTGGGCCCGGCGCGTGAATTCGTTCTCGGTGGCGATGATGCTGTTCAGATTCTTGATCGCCGCCTGAAAATCGCCCTTCTGATAGGCCGTCTTCGCCGCCGCCCAGAAGAATGGCGGAGTCCCCGGCTTCGGAGGAGCAGGGCCTTTCGAGGTGCCGCATCCGCCGCCGGTCATCACCGCCACCGCCGCCGCAACGGGAATCACACAGCGCCACAATCGCCGCATGCAAAACCTCCTCTGCGAAATATGTTCAAACGCGGTGCCGGAGTCAAGGGTCTGAAATCTCAGGCCGGAGACCCCTCCAGCCGCGCCAGGAACTCCGCAGAGAAGCCCGTTTCGCGCTGCATTCCTCCCCGGGCGGTCCGTCAGCCGAGCGTCACTTCAAGCGCCGCCACCGAACACGGCGGCAATTCAAACACGAGCCGCCCCTGCCGCACCGTCACTGCCAGCTCGCGCGGCTTCACCCGTTCCGGCTGCTCGAACGTGTTGTGGTCGCGCGGCGCGCCCGCCAGCACCTGTCCCCGCGCCGACTTCGCCGCCCCGCCCTCCAGGCGCAGCTCCACCGCCAGCGGCTCGGCGGCATCGGCGTGCGTGCATGTCACCACCAGGCGGTTGTCTTTTTCGTGGACCGAAGCCGAACCGTCCAGCCGCGGCGCCTTGCCCGACATCGGCGCGCCGAACACCGTCCGCACCGCCATCCCGTTCTGATGCGCCTTGTACAGGTCGAACACGTGGTAGTTCGGCGTCCGCAGCATCTTGTCCTCGTGCGCAATGAACAGGCTGTGAATGCAGTTGACCAGCTGCGCCACGCACGTCATCGCCACTTTGTCGGCATGGCGGTGGAAAATGTCCAGCGTCAGTCCGGCGATCACCGCGTCGCGCATCGTTCCGATCTGACCGAACAGGTGATGCGGCGCCACCTCGCTGCCCGCCTTGTGCCACGCGCCCCATTCGTCGATCGCGAACTTCACCCGGTGCTCGCGGTCGTATTCGCCCATGATCGCCCAGTGGTCGCGGATCAGCTGCTCCATGCGCACCGCGCGCGCCAGCAGCTCGTAATATTCCTCTGTCGTGAACTCCACCGGTCCGCCTGTCGTGCCGCAATAGTAGTGAAGCGCCCAGCCCCACACTCTCCGCAGCAGCCCGGGGCTCTTCCGCACCAGCGACTCGAAAAAGCCGCGCGTCCAGTTCAGGTCGCCCCCGTTCGGTCCTGCCGGAATGAACTTCAGCGGCACGCCGAAACCAGGCACCCACGACGTGAATCGCCGGAACTCCACCGAGTACTCCTCCGGACGGAAGTCGCCGCCGCACCCCCAGCTCTCGTTGCCGATGCCCCAGAACTCCACGTTGAACGGCGGCGTCCCCCGCACCTGGCTCCACGTCGTCGAGCCCAGCGGCGCGTTGCAGTAATCCACCCAGTCGTTGAATTCCCGCGCTGTCATTCCGCGCAGATTCGCCGCCAGGTAAGGCTTCGCCCCCACTTCCTGCACGAAACGCATGAATTCGTTCGTGCCGAACTCGTTCGGCTCGTACTTCGCCGGATGACTTTCCAGCTTCTGCAGCATCCCTGAGCCTGCCCAGAAATTCAGCCTCTTCGGACGCTTCTCCCGGGGTCCGACCCCGTCGCGCCAGTCGTAGCTGTCCGCAAAGCAGCCCCCCGGCCAGCGGAACAGCGGCGCGTGAATCTTTTTCAGATCATCGATCAGCGCCTTCCGGATCCCCGCGATGTTCGGGATCTTCGACTTCTCGCCCACCCAGATGCCGTCATAGACGACGCCCCCCAGGTGCTCGACGAAATGGCCGTGCACCAGCGGGCTGATTGTGCCAATCTGTTCTTTCAGGAGCACCGTGGCCGAACCTTCGGCCGCGCGGCTGGAGCGGGGCCCCAGCAGGGCTGCGGCCGTTGCGGAAACAAACGTGCGGCGGTTCATGCGGGCAGCATACTACACGGAAAGGAGCGCTGTAAGCGGTGTCAGACAAAAAGCTCACCGCCCACGTCAAGGCCGCGGGTTGAGCGTCCAAGCTGAGTCCAAAGGTTTTGGACACGGTTTTGCCGCGCATCCCGCGCCTCTTCAGTGAAGACGTCCTCGTCGGTTTCGACACCTGCGACGATGCAGGCGTCTACCGGCTGAGCCCGGAGTGCGCCCTCGTGCAGACCGTGGATTTCTTCACCCCCATCGTCGACGATCCGTTCACCTTCGGCCGTATTGCCGCGGCCAATTCCTTGTCCGACGTCTATGCCATGGGCGGACGCCCCCTGACTGCGCTCTCCATCCTCTGCTACCCGGCCAAAGGCGATCTGCAGGACCTCGAGGAGATCCTCCGCGGCGGCGCCGAAACCATGATCGAAGCAGGCTGCGTCGTCCTCGGCGGCCACTCCGTCAACGACGACGAAATGAAATTCGGCTACGCCGTCACCGGTCTCGTCCATCCGGAAAGGATCTGGACCAACGCCGGCGCGCGCCCCGGCGACGTGCTCGTTCTCACCAAACCGCTCGGCACCGGCGTCATTGGCACTGCCCTCAAGCGCGGCATCGCCGACCCCGCCCACGTCGAGGCTGCCGTGCAGTCCATGTGCCGCCTCAACCGGTTCGAAGGCGAAGCCCGCGGCTGCACCGACATCACCGGCTTCGGTCTCATTGGCCACGCCCGCGAGATGGCGCTTGCTTCCGGCGTCTCGCTCGAAATCGACGCTTCGCAGCTCGAGTTCCTCCCCGGCGCGCTCGAATATGCCGCCCGCGGCGCCATCCCCGGCGGACTGAACAACAACCGCGAATTCGCCTCCTGCGCCGTCGAATTCCGCCGCGAATTGCCCCCTGAGATCGAAGCCCTGCTCTATGACCCGCAGACCTCCGGCGGCCTGCTCCTGTCTGTGGACCCCGCGAAAGCCCATGGCCGCACCATCGGCCGGGTGATCGGGCGGGCGGAAAAGCCCATCGTCATCGTATGAGCCCCAACCCGCTCATCATCGCCCTCGACGTCGAAACCCGCGCCGAAGCCATGCGCCTCGTCCAACAGTGCGGCGGCCTCGTCGGCTTCTACAAGGTCGGACTCGAGCTCTTCGCCGCCGAAGGCCCTGCCGTCGTCCGCGAACTCATCGCCGCCGGCAAGCGCGTCTTTCTCGACCTCAAAATGTATGACATTGGCGAGACCGTGAAACGCGCCGCCGCGCGCGCCGCAGGGCTCGGTGTCAGCCTGCTGACCGTGCATTGCGTCCCGCAGGTCGTCCGCGCCGCCGCCGAAGGCGTGAAGGGGGCGGAAACCAGAATCCTCGCCGTGACGGTTCTCACCAGTTTCGATCAGCGCGACCTGGAAGACACCGGCGTCACCGGCCGCACTCCTGCCGAACATGTCCTCTGGCTGGCTGCCCGCGGCCTGGAAGCCGGCGCCCACGGCTTCGTCTGCTCGCCCCGGGAAGCGCGCCCCTTGCGCGAACTCGCCGGGCCGCACCGCCTGCTCGTGACCCCCGGCGTCCGCAGCGCCGGCTCAGCCGCGCACGACCAGAAGCGCGTCGCCACCCCGTCGGAAGCCCTCGCCGCCGGCGCCGACTACCTCGTCATCGGACGCGAAGTCACCCGGGCGCAGGATCCCTCCGCCGCCGTCGGGCGCATTCTCTCAGAGATCTCGGCCGCCCGGAACCCGTGATGTCTCCTGCCTCGCGCTGCGCTCGCGGAGGGCTTTCGTGAAACCCCAGAGCCTGCTGGAAGTATTAACCCGCCTTGACCTCAGAATAAGAAACTTGTTACACTCAACAACACTCCGCTGTGTTTCAGTTCGTTCAACCCTCAACCAGCGGCAGGGGTAACGTCGGCTGGGCGTCTGTGTCAGACGTGGCAGCATCGGCAAGTGTGACCTCGATAGTCCAACCCATCTGACGAGGTGCAAGCGTGAAACCATTTTTGACCATTCTCCTGCTGAGCGCCCTCTCCATGCTCAGTCTCGCCCAGAGCCTGACGCAGTTGTCGGGTACTGTCACTGATCCTTCCGGCGCCGTGGTGGCTGGCGCCAAGGTGGAAGCACTCAACCTGGACACCGGCACGAAGCGCGAAACGACCACCGATGCCAGCGGCACCTACTTGTTTCCGCAGATCGTTCCGGGCAACTACCGGCTCACCGTCTCCGCAACGGGCTTCGCCACGGCAGCCGTGGACAACCTCAGGCTGCTGGTGAACACGCCCGCAACGGTGCCTGTCAAGCTCGAACTCGGCGCCGTCTCAGAAACGGTCTCGGTTTCTGCCGAAGCGACCCAAATCAACACGGTCGACGCCACGGTGGGTAACGCATTCGGCACCAAGCCGATCCTGCAGCTCCCCTTCGAGGCGCGCAACGTCGTCGGTCTGCTCGCTCTCCAGCCCGGCGTCACCTACGCCGGCGACAACCTGCCCAACAGCTACCGTGGCGGAAACGTCAACGGCGGCAAGAGCGATCAGGCGAACGTCACCCTCGACGGCGTCGACGTCAACGACCAGCAGAACCGCGATCCCTTCACCAGCGTCCTGCGCGTCACTCTCGACTCCGTCCAGGAATTCCGCGTTGTCACCACGAATGCCAATGCGGACATGGGCCGCAGCTCCGGCGCCCAGATCGCCCTCGTCACCAAGAGCGGCACCAACGAGCTCCACGGCGCCGTCTATCACTTCCTCCGCAACAAGGCCACCAACGCCAACAGCTTCTTCAACAACTCCGCCGTCAGCGAGCAGTTCCCGAATGGCGTCCCGCTGCAGAAGCTCAACCGCAACATCTACGGCGCTGCCATCGGCGGTCCCATCATCAGGAACCGCCTCTTCATCTTCGGCAACTATGAAGGCCGCAAGGACCGCCGCGAAGACAGCATCCTCCGCACGGTTCCCACCGCCGACATGCGCAACGGCATCCTCAAGTACGTCCGCACGGACCGCACCATTGCCACGGTCACGCCGCAGGAGCTCGCCACGCGCGTCGATCCGCTCGGCATCGGCCCCAGCCAGAACGCCCTCGCCGTTCTGCGGCAGTATCCGCTCCCGAACGAAGGCACCGCCGGCGACGGTCTGAACACCTCCGGCTTCCGCTTCAACGCTCCGGTCACTCTGGACTGGCACACCTGGATCAGCCGCCTCGACTGGTACATCGACCGTTCCAACAAGCATCAGTTGTTCGTCCGCGGCAATCTCCAGGACGACGTCTTCCGCGAAGCGCCCCAGTTCCCCGGCCTGCCGCCCAACAACACGCGCCTGGAAAACAGCAAGGGGCTGGCTTTCGGCCTCAACAGCGTCCTCTCGCCGACGATGGTCAACGTATTCCGGTACGGCATAACCCGCGTCAGCTTCGAAAACACCGGCATTCTGCTGGAACCGTTCGTCTCCTTCCGCACTCTCAGCACCATCCGCGGCACCACGCGGCCATTCATCCGCCGCACTCCGGTGCACACCTTCAGCAACGACTTCAGCTGGACCAAGCGCAAGCACGAAATGAAGTTCGGCTTCCAGACCCGTCTCATCCGCAACAACCGCGTCAATTACGCCAACTCCTTTCCCGACGCCAGCGCCAACTCCAGCTGGCTCACCGGAAGCGGCTCCGCTCTCAATACGCCCTTCCCGGACATGCTTTCCACGTTCCGCATCTCCTGGCGCGACGCCGCCATGGCCGTTCTGGGGGTCGTCAGCCAGGGCAACGCCCGCTACGTGTACAACAAGGACGGATCCGTGTTTCCGGTCGGCACGCCGGTCATCCGCAACTTCCACGGGGAAGAGTACGAACTCTACGCCATGGATACCTGGCGCGTGCTGCCTCAGCTGACCATCACTTACGGCATCCGCTGGTCGCTGATGCCGCCGGTCTATGAGCGCGACGGCTTCCAGACCGTCTCCGAGCAGCCTCTCAACGAGTGGTTTAACGACCGCGTCCGCCTCGCCGATCAGGGCCTCTCCCAGGATCAGGTCAAGCCCGTCCGCTACATCCTCAAGGAGCAGCCCGGCGGCCGCGACATCTATCCGTTCCACAAGAAGAACTTCGCCCCGCGCGTCGCCATCGCCTGGTCGCCCGATCAGCAGACCTCCGTCCGCGCCGGCTTTGGAATGTATTACGACGCCATGGGCTCCGGGCTCCTCGTCAACTACGACAACTCCGCCCTTGGCCTTACCACGCAATTGACGAATCCCTCGGCCCGGCTCTCCCTCGCCACGGCTCCGCGCTTCGTCAACTTCACGACAATTCCGGCCGGCCTGCTGTTGCCCGCCCCTCCGGGCGGCTTCCCCGCCACGGCGCCCGACGCCTTCGCCATCATCAACAGCCAGGACGACCAGCTCCAGTTCCCCTACACCATGAACATGAACTTCGCCGTCTCCCGCGAGTTCCGCGGCGGCTGGTTCGTGCAGACCGCTTATGTGGGCCGCCTCTCCCGCCGCTCGCTCACCAGCGAGGACATCGCCATGCCCACCAACCTGCGCGATCCCTCCTCGGGCATGCGCTACTTCGAGGCGGCGACGCAGCTCGCCCTGCTGGCCAAAGCCAATACGCCCACCTCTCAGGTGCCCCGCATCCCCTTCTGGGAAAACATGTTCCCGGGTGCCGCCGGCGGCGGTCTGACCGCCACGCAGGCCATGTACGAAAGCTACGCCGACAACGCGCCTGACTACACCTACGCGCTGTATCTGGCCGATGTCTTCTGCTTTCCTGGCTGCGCGAAGACGGGTCCCTACACTCTCTTCAACCGCCAGTACAGCTACCTGCGCACGCTCCGCTCCATCGGCTTCGGCAACTACCACGGTCTCCAGCTGACCGCCCGCAAGCGGTGGCGCAACGGCGACCAGATCGAACTGAACTACACTCTGTCGAAGTCCATCGACATGGCCTCGACGCCGGAAATCTCCACCGCCACCCAGGGCGTCATCATCAACGCCTTCAACCGTCGCCAGTTCCGCGCCGTCTCTGACTACGACAGCCGCCACCAGGCAAACGCCAACTGGGTCTACAACCTCCCCTTCGGCCGCGGCATGAAGTGGATGAACCGCAACCGCGGCATGGACCTCGTCTTCGGCGGCTGGCAGCTGAGCGGCCTCTTCCGCGTCTCCTCCGGTCTTCCGACGTCCGCGGGCAACGGCCGCTTCTGGCCCACGAACTGGAACATTACCGGCTACGCCACCCCCGTCGGCAGGTTCGAGGACGGCACCAACAAGAACGCTCCTGCGCCTCCGGGCGGCCGCTCCGGCGCCAACATCTTCCAGGATCCCGCCAGAGCGGTCAACGCGTTCGACTACACGCTGCCCGGCCAGGCTGGCAGCCGCAACATCATCCGCGGCGATGGCAACTTCAACATCGACGCCGGCCTGATGAAGCGCTTCCACATCACCGAGCAGCACAGCCTCCAGTTCCGCTGGGAGGTCTTCAACGTCACCAACTCCACCCGGTTCGACCCCCTGTCGGCCAACATCAGCCTTGGCGACATCGGCTCGTTCGGCCGGTACACCGACACCCTCACTCTGCCGCGCGTCATGCAGTTCGCGCTGCGGTACGAGTTCTGATCAGGCCTGCATCCTGATCCCAAACGGGCGGAGCCGGACCGGCTCCGCCCGTTCTGCTTTCTGGAGACCGCGGCCTGAGGGCGCGCGGAACCCCTGTGCCACAATAAGAATGTGACCGGTCACGAGATCCGACAGAAGTTCCTCGATTTCTTCGCCGAGCGCGGCCACCGCGTCGTCCGCTCCTCCTCTCTGGTTCCC
>Ga0209381_1001283_pt1 | contig 42518 bp, 40 predicted proteins | sample DewCreD2012metaG_FD_184111 | JGI IMG/M metagenome (GOLD analysis project Ga0209381, IMG submission 184111) | Hot spring sediment bacterial and archeal communities from British Columbia, Canada, to study Microbial Dark Matter (Phase II) - Dewar... ... | reverse complement strand
TTAACTGCTGATAAGCCATTTTTTTCTCCTCTTTTGTTTTGTGTGCTAACTATCAAAAGAAGAGTAAACTTATTGGCAGTCAACCCTTCTTTTTCAAGAAAGGTTGCACTTGTTACTTGAATCCAAGAGATATTTTCCCGGAAGAGGAAACAATAATAGATGAGAAAACGAGTGAAGAGATTCAACGTTGTGAAGATGAAATATATCATCCAAAAATAATCAACGGTGGTGATATTGTTGCTGAGCCACCAAAAAAAATATATGTAGCAGGTGTTGATGTTTCCATTCTGAATGAACGTGTTCAATACCTTGATGCAAGCGGTAAGTTAATTACTGAAAGCTTGAAGGATTATACCAAAAAAGGAATTTTAAAAAAGTTTCGCAGTCTGGATGATTTTTTAAGTAAATGGAACAGTGCTGAAAAGAAAAAGTCGATTATTGAAGAACTTGAATCTAACGGAATCATTCTTGAGAACTTGATGGAAGAAGTTAAAAAAGACCTCGATGTCTTTGATCTAATTTGTCACATCGCCGGGGACATGCCTGCATTAACCCGTAGAGAGCGGGTAGAACAAGTCAAAAAGAGGAATTATTTTACCAAATACAGCGAGAAAGCTCAGGCGGTGATTAACGCTTTGCTGGATAAATACGCCGATGAAGGTATAGAAAATATCGAAGAATTATCTATTCTCAGGGTTGATCCTCTTAATAAATTTGGGACTTTGTATGAGATTATGAACACTTTTGGTGGAAAAGAAGCATATATTCTGGCACTTAAAGAACTTGAACAGGAATTATATAGGGTGGCAGCATAAATGAAAAATATTGGAAATATTATTAAGACTTTACAAAACATTATGAGAAAAGATCAGGGTGTTTCCGGAGATGCACAGAGAATTGAACAGCTTGGATGGATGATAACCCTGAAAATTATTGACGATAAGGACAAAGAACTTGAATTAATTCAGGATGATTATATTTCTCCTATCCCCACAGAACTACAATGGCGTAATTGGGCAGCTGATAGTGAAGGTATCACAGGAGACGAATTAAAAGATTTTATAGATCAGAAACTCTTTCCCGCTTTAAAAAATCTTGATATTTCCAGTGGCAATAAACGGGCTTTATTAATTAAGGAGATATTTGAAGGTACCAATAACTATATGAAAAATGGCACCATTATTAGACAGGTTATAAATCAATTAAACCAGATTGATTTTAATGTTTCTGAGGACAGGCATTTATTTGGTGATATTTATGAAATTATACTTAAAGATCTGCAGAGTGCAGGCAATTATGGGGAATTTTATACACCCAGGGCTCTCACCGAATTTATGACCGAGATTATCAATCCCCGTTTGGGAGAAAAGGTGCTTGACCCTGCCTGCGGGACAGGAGGATTTTTAACTTCTGCTATCGAAAATATTAGAAAACAAGATGTTAAAGGAGTTGATGATTTAAAAACTTTAGAAGAGAGTATTCATGGAATGGAATTCAAACCTTTACCTTTTATGCTTTGCGTTACTAATCTCATTTTGCATGATATTGAAGTACCTAATGTGGATTATACAGACAGTTTGAACCGTGAATATACCAGCATCGGTGCTAAAGACCGTGTCGATGTAATTTTAGCAAATCCACCTTTTGGAGCTTCGGTTGCTGACGGAGTGGAGACCAATTTTCCGGTTAATTATAGAACTACAGAAAGTGCTGACCTCTTTTTACTATTGATGATTCGATATCTGAAAGATGGTGGTCGGGCAGGTATTGTGTTACCTGATGGTTCGCTTACAGGGGATGGAGTGAAAGCCCGTATTCGTCAGCATTGGCTGGAAACATGTAATGTACATACAATTGTGAGACTTCCAAATTCTGTTTTTCAACCTTATGCAAGTGTTGCAACAAATTTAATATTCTTTACAAAAGGTCAACCAACTAAAGAAATCTGGTACTGGGAACATAAGTTGCCTGAAGGTGTAAAAGCCTACTCCAAAACCAAACCGATTCAGAAAAGCGAATTTGATGAATTAAAAAATTGGTGGAATAATCGTGAGGAAAATGACCAGGCTTGGAAAGTATCGATTAATGTTATAAAAGATAGCGGATATAATCTGGATATAAAAAATCCTCATATTGTAGAAGAAGAATATACCTATTCAAGTAAAGAACTCTTAGATATGCTTCATGATTCCTTTAGAAGGAGTGATGAACTTTTAAGCAAACTTAAAAAGGAACTTAACAATGGTTGATCTAACGAATTTTTATTCTGAAATTAAAGAAATATTAGCCAACGCAAGGAGGAAGGCCTATTCATCCGTTAATTTTGCAATGATTGAAGCCTATTGGCTTATAGGAAAACGGATTGTTGAAGAAGAACAGCAAGGAGCTGAGAGAGCGGATTATGGAGAATATTTGATCAAAAATCTTTCTAAAGAGCTTTCAAAAGAACTTGGGAAAGGTTTTTCAGTAGCTAATTTAAAAAATTTCCGCCAATTTTATCGAACATTTCCGGATATTAAAAAAAGCTACACACTGTGTAGCCAATTATCATGGAGCCATATTCGCTTAATTATGAGGGTAGAAAATGAAAGAGCCCGAAACTATTATTTAAACGAATGTTCTGAACAAAGATGGAGTGTCAGGCAATTAGAACGGAATATTAATAGCTTTTATTATGAACGGTTGCTTTCTTCTAAGGAACAACAAAAAGAACTAAGTGTACAAAATAATTTTGAAAAAACATCTCCTAAAGACTTTATCAAAGATCCCTATGTTTTAGAATTTCTTGGCTTACCGGAAACACCCTTTCCCAGAGAAAATGAGATTGAGGCCTCTATAGTTGAAAAACTTAAAGATTTTTTACTGGAAATGGGCAACGGCTTTTCTTTTGTAGGCAGGCAGTTTAGAATTAGCACCGAAACCAAGCATTTTTATATTGATCTTGTTTTTTATAATTATCTGCTTAAATGCTTTATTTTAGTTGACCTTAAAACAACCGAGCTCACTCATCAGGATATTGGACAGATGGACATGTATGTGCGAATGTTTGATGATCTTAAAAAACAAAGCGATGACAACCCTACCATTGGTATAATTCTCTGTTCCCAAAAGGATGAAACCATTGTTAAATACTCCGTGCTTAAAGAAAACGAACAGCTTTTTGCTTCAAAGTATCGATTAGTTCTGCCTTCTGAAGAAGAGCTTGCCTCAGAGTTAGAGAGGGAACGTAGGCTGATTGAGAAAAGGGGTGATGGGGATGGCAAATAACTGGAAAAAAGTGAAAATTAATTTCAAGACGGTAAAACTTAGTAGTTTCATTGAACCAATCAAGAAAACTTATTCAGAGTTTAATGATGAAAAATACTCTTTAGTTTTTGGCGTTAGTAATACAAATGGTATTTGCATTACTGGTAAAGAGGCAAGTAAAGATATTTCAAAATATATTATTTTAGAGGAGGATTGTTTTGTATTTAACCCATACCGAATTAATGTTGGGTCAATAGGAATTAATGATAAAAAATTAAAAGGTTGTGTGAGCCCAGCCTATGTTGTCTTTAAAACAAATAATAAAATGAATCCACATTTTCTTTATTATTACTTAAAAAGTGAGTATGGAAACCATCTTATAAATTGGTATGGAAATAGAGGTGGTGTAAGGAATGCGTTAAGATATAACGATTTATGCCAAATTGATATTCCGAATATAGATTTACCTACACAGCTGGTGTTATTGAAAAATATTCAAAACTGTAACGGTACTTTAGAAAATTTACGCCATGAATCAGAAAACCAATCCACCCTCCTCACCAAACTCCGCCAGGCGATTATTCAGGAAGCCATTGAAGGCAAATTGACTACTAGCTGGAGAAAAGAAAATCCTGTCCGAAAGGGTGATCCTGATTATGATGCAGAAGCGTTGCTTGAAAAAATAAAAACAGAAAAAGAAAAGCTGATTAAAGAAGGTAAAATAAAAAAAGAAAAAAACCTATCAGAAATAAACCCAGAAGAGATTCCTTTTGAATTACCTAAGGGATGGGTGTGGACAAGATTGGGGGAAATCGGAATTGTTAATCCAAGAAATTGCCTTGATGATAATTTAGAGATTTCTTTTTCACCAATGAATTTAATTTCAGAAAAATATGGTGTTAATCCAAAATTTGAAGTTAAAACTTGGAAAGAAGTTAAAAAAGGTTTTACTCATTTTGCTGAAAATGATATTGCAATAGCAAAAATAACTCCATGTTTTGAAAATTCAAAAGCCGGTGTATTTAAACATTTAAAAAATAAATATGGTGCTGGAACAACAGAATTACATATCTTAAGACCAATTATTGTTTTATCTGACTATGTCTATGTAAATGTAAAAACAAAGAAATTTCTTAATGAAGGTTCCAAATTAATGACAGGTGCTGTAGGTCAAAAGCGAGTTCCAGTAGATTATTTTTCAAATTATTTAATACCCCTTCCACCCCTTGCCGAGCAACATGCCATTGTAGAACGAGTTGAAAAACTTCTTTCCATGGTTGATGAGCTGGAAAAACAGGTTGCTGAGCGGAAAGAGCAATCAGAACAGTTAATGCAGGCGGTTTTGCGGGAGGCGTTTGAGGGGAAATCTCTTGCAAAAGAAAAAGTATAACAAAAGTATAATACAAAATATTTGGTATCCGTAAAATAGACCACTTTTTTTTAAAAAAGAATTTTATAAAAGACATCTTTATTACTATGGCCAAAAACAATCACAATCCCTTCTACATACCAGGCATTGAAAACTTCAGCCCCCTCCTTACTAAGTAAAGGGGCTGGGGGTGAGGTTATCTTTACTTCTTCTTTGCAATCAATGACGCAAATTTTTGAGCAAATCCATTATGAACTGAAAATCCGCTCAGATGCTGTTTAACATCTTCAATGGTAATAAATGCATTTGGTTCAAACAACTGTACAGTCTCAACAACTTTTTTCACATCTTTCTTTGGCACCACCGTAAACAATAAGGTAATAGGCCCCTTCATGCCAATCCCATCAATCTGAGTAACGCCAAACCCTTCCTGCCGCAATACCAATGGCAATGCTGAAACAACTTTGCTGGTGATAATTCTTACCGATTGATAACCAATTGCAATCTTTTCTTCCAAAAGCATCCCAACATAATTGCCTGTAGCAAATCCAGCAGCATATACTACATAGCTGATTGCACCATCAAAATGCTTTAAAGCCGAATTTATGGCCACAAGCCATATTAACACCTCAAAAAAACCCAGCACCGGAGCAATTGACCTGTATCCACGAGCCATTAAAATAATGCGCATAGTGCCTATGGATACATCAAAAATACGGGCAATAAATATTAGCACTAACGTTCCATAGTTATTGAGAAACGGCTGGATGAGATTATTCACTATTTCCATAAAAAATTTTTGTTTACATTATAATTTTTCTTATATTTCTTGAAAAAATATATATATTATTCACTGTCAATATTATTTTTAAACTACCTTGGATTGGTGAAGGAAGGTGTCAGGTTATCTCATAGGAATCTTAGCATATATCATTTTCCAGCTTATCTTAGGGATAATAGTTTCCCGCAAGATTCATTCCGATGATGATTTCATCCTAGCAGGCCGTAAGTTAGGCTACCTTCTGGTAACATTTTCAGTCTTTGCAACATGGTTTGGTGCTGAATCGTGCATTGGAACTTCCGGTGCAGCGTACGCAGATGGGCTTGTTGGTGTCACGGCTGATCCTTTTGGGTATGCGATAGTTCTTTTTGTATTGGGCCTCTTTTTTGCTTCCCGCCTGTGGAATATGAAACTGACAACTATCTCCGATTTTTTCAGGAATACGTACGATAGTAATGTTGAAAAGCTCACTGCGATAATACTTATTCCTACATCGCTGCTTTGGGCTGCTGCTCAGATACGGGCTTTTGGACAGGTTCTATCGGCATCATCTGAATTAGAATTAACTATTTCAATAACTATCTCCGCAATTGTTGTAATACTGTATACCGGATTAGGGGGGCTGCTTGCCGATGCCATAACTGACATTGTTCAGGGGGTCATTTTAATCATTGGGCTTTTTGTCATCTTTTTTTCTGTTGTTGGCGATGTTGGGGGCTTATCTAAAGCAATAGGGATGATTGATACAACGCGATTAACATTTGTGCCACACTCAATAACAGATCCCTGGCAGCGACTACTCACCATGGCGGAATCATGGGCTGTGCCAATCTGTGGCTCACTTGTTGCACAGGAAGTAATCTCCCGTATGCTTGGTGCACGGTCAGCTACTGTGGCTCGCAGAAGCTCATTACTGGCATCGCTCATGTATATTTCAATTGGCATGATACCCCTGTTTATTGGACTAGTTGGCTACCATGTGATGCCTGGCCTGCAGGATCCTGAACAAATACTTCCAAAAATGGCACAATTTCATTTCCACAAATATCTTTATATTATTTTTGCAGGAGCACTGGTGTCTGCCATTTTATCCACTGTGGATAGTGCCTTATTAGCTTCATCAGCCCTTCTCAATCACAACCTGATTTTCACATTCTATCCAAATTTAAGTGATAAGTCAAAGCTCATTGCCGACAGGGCAGGAGTTATCTTGCTGGGGATTACATCGTATATGTTAGCACTGCATGCTGAAGGCATTTATTCGCTGGTAAAAGAGGCATCAGCGTTTGGCAGCGCTGGAGTCTTTGTCATCTACATCATTGGCATGTATTCAAAAAAGACCAGTGTGCCTGCTGCAGTAGTAACCCTTATAACAGGGGCTTGCACATACTTTATTGGCAAATTCTTTATTCACTTTGAATACAGCTTCTTGTTGTCAGTACTGGTAGCTGTGGTGAGTTATTATTCAGTTGTGCTTGTAACAAAGGCAATAGTACCCGCTGAGTTGCTTGCATTAAAAGATACCGATAGTTAAAAATTTCTTGCATTTGTATTGATTGTATGCTTTTGTAATACCAATATTAATTTTTTTTATTGCTTGTTGCTACATAGGATCTTTAATAATAAAAAGCAATGGCAATCTGAATGTTACGGTGGAGATTGCTTGGCTTTGCTCGCAATGACTGTATCAACTAATAATGTTATTGCAAGCCCCATTGTAACTATTTTTATATTAAATTATATTTAAGAATAAATATTGGATTAATGTAATGAAAGACCATATAATTAGCAACTTCAAAAAGGTACTGCATGAAAAGTAAATGTATTATAATTGTATTAATGTTAATCGCAATTGTTATTTTTAAGCCTTTGCATGCAAAATGCTTATCGCATGAAACGTACAAAAGTTATTTAACATTACATCATATAGCAGATGACACCCCAAAAAAGGAAGACCAGCCATCTAAAAAAGGCGATAACGATCGACCTCCGGATGATAATTCAAATGATGATATCATTGATCATAATGACAGTGAATCTGATGAGGATTTAGAAGACATCCCTGATGATTTTTACGACTACCAGGAAGAAAATTTTTAAGCTCTTTTAATGACCAGGCATGGTATTGGTGATTTCCTTACCACCTTTTCAGTAACCGAACCCAACAACATTTCTTCAATATTGCTTTTGCCATGTGAACCCATAACAATACATGAAACATTATACTGCTTGGCTGCATGTATGATTTCCTTAAAGGGGATGCCTTCAACAATTAGTGGGGTAATTTTAAAAAGGCGTGAAAATTGCTTGATTAATTTCTTTATATGGGTTTCAGCTTCTTTTTTCAGTATGTCTGATATATCATACGGATAGACAAATGTTTCGCCAAATGCAGTTGTGTCAATTATTGTGCTTTGGCGTATGTCTATAACGTGGAGGATGATTAACTCTTTTGTTCCTGCTTTCTTCATTAATTTTATATAGGGAACAGCAGCTTGGGCACATTCAGAAAAATCTGTTGGATAGAGAATTTTTTTAAACATACAAGTTTCCTTTTAATGAAACATACTAATATTGTACGTATAAAATAATACTATGAGCGATAGTAATCAAGAAAAAAAATCCCCGTTTGATGATTACAGCTTTGCTGTAATGTATGAACAAAGAAACGTTCAATTTGGCTATCCCGGCAAGCTTTTAGATTATGTTATAGAGTATCTCAAACGATATGCTGTGACATCAGTTGCTGATGTGGGGGCCGGTACCGGTGCCTTCAGCATTCCGCTTGCAACTGCCGGTTTTACGGTATATGCCATTGAACCTGCTACCGGCATGCGTAGCATATTATCTGATAAAATAAAAAGTCTTTCTTTAAACCTTACTATCTATCCTCATCCTTTAGAAACGATATCAGGATTGAAAGCTGATGCCTGTATTGCAATGCATTCATTATATGGCATCAAGCCATTAGAAAAGGCTTTATCCATAATGATGCACATTGCCCCCTTAGTGCTGATAGCAGTTCGAACAGAAAAAACACATACATTAAGTGATGTCGTAAGAAGCTACTTTAAAAAGGAACGGTCAAAACACCATATACAACACATCATTGCCTATCTGGAACAACACTCAATATCCCATGAAACAAATTTTATCCGTCAGGTGCACAAAGTTAAGATTCATGATTTACAAAAGGAGGCATTATTTCATTGCCATGCCATGGGTTTTGATGAAAGTAAAGTTACTACAATACTACCAATTCTGGAAAAGCACCTTCACAAAAATGGCACGTACTGGTTTGAAAATATCCATGACGATGCAATTATTATTATTCACCCGTGATTTATTTTTTTACAATACAACAGCCTGAATCTTTAGCAATCTTTTGAACCTTGGCAAAAAATTTTTCACTGCTGATAATTGCCATTGACCCAGTATCAACAACCATACTATCGCGCGTTTCGCCTTTTATAGAATATATAAATGGCAAAGAATACATTTCATCATTATACAGATAAATATATAATTGCTCACCGGTATTTATAACAACACCATGTTTGGTCATATGAATATCTATTAAACTGGTAAAATTTTTGATTGTTTTTTCCTGCTTTGTTTTAATATTAATACTTTTAAAATCCCAGTTGCCTGCACTTCCCTTGATGACAAAAAGTGCCCCTTCATGTAATGCATGTTTCCATGAAGCTACTCTGGCTGATGAAATAAGAGCATCCCCGCTTTTAGTTATGACCCATAAATTATATGCTCCGGCAATACCTACAATAACAATGAGAGTATCATCCACAATATCAATATATGCATTATAGTATTTAAAAGCTTCAGGGGGAGCAAATTCAATTGAAGATAATTTTTTTATATTCTCCTTTTTTACATCATATACAAATAATTCCTTGCCACACAGGAAATATGTATTTGTTGCATGGGCAACAGCCTTTATAGGTTCCTGTGATGGGTTATTTATAATTGATTCTTTACCATGAATTGAAAGATATACCACAACACCATCCGTAACTGCACACACATCATCTTGTGGATCATACCACACGCTCACAACTTCACGGGGAAAATTGTAAGAATGTTGTTCCGGATACAATAATGACAGAAGATTTTCTGAAGAAAAAATTGCAAGAGGTGAAAAATAAAGATTCTGTGCACTTATAGCCTTAATAGTGGAATAATGCAGTAACCCTTCTTTAAATTTTATAAACGCACTTTGTGTAAGCCCTTCATTATAAAGCCGTATCCCTTCATGTATTTCTTTTTCCCTAGAACATGAAAGCGTTATCATCATCACAAATACCAGCAAATACAAAAACCTGTTCATTACTACGCCTTTTTCCCTTTAATCTTTTCCATGGTTTTTTGTAAAAATCTTCCATCCATAATTTCAATCATTTTATTTGCTGCCTGTGATTTTGCATTAATGCTGAATTTTGAAGTGGTAATAAATATGCCACTCCTGCATTTTTCTTCCAGCATCCTCTGATAAAATGCATTAATCTGGCCTTCAGTTATATCACGGGTTGTACGAATAAAGTTAATTAACGCTGGTGGCTCATTAATTCTTTTTACACTGAAGCATTTATACATATATTCATTAGGCGAAACCTCTTTTTTATACACAATGCTGTAATTAAGCTGAGCAATTATTTCAGTTATAAGTGGCTGTAACTCAGACATTGATGAAGTAAACAAAAATTTCAAATTTTTATTTTCAAGTATTGCTTTGTAGTCATCTAATTTTAACTGCGTACTGCGGTAATTTGGATTAAAACTTACAATTTTTTCCCAGTGATGGACTGCTTCTTGAATCTTATTTTCCATTTCATAACATTCAGCCAGCAAATACCGGTAAGCTAAGCCTTCATCAGTACTATCCTTTACATAAGACAGGCCTTTTTCCAATTCCTCAATGGCTTTGCTGTATTCTTCTGTATCAAAGTACATCTGCCCGATAGCATACTGGCTTTTCACAAAATATCGCCTGTCATTGCGTGCCTTAGATAACATATCAAGAGCGGCCACATAGTCCTTTTTCATTTTATAAATCATACCTAAATAATAATATGGTTCATAATTTGAAGGGTTGCTTTCAATTGCCTTGATAAGGAAGTTTTGCGCCAGTTCATAATCTGCCAGGTTAAAAAGGCATATCCCCAGTGGAGCAAAGATATCAGTGAGAGCCGGGTCCATGGTAACTGCTTTAAGCAAATAATCCTTTGCGCCAATATAATCATGTTGACGGTATAATACTATTCCAAGCCTGTGATTTGCATTAATATCATCAGGATTGAACTGTAAAATTATCCTGAACTCTTCAACCTCCTTTTGCCATTGTTGTGTTTCATGGTACAGGTCAGCAAGCATGTAATGGATATCCAGTTCATTAACAAATTTATTGAATTCAGGAAGTGCAAGAATGCCATTGAGTTCAGATATTGCTAATAGATATTGCTTTTGTTTTACTAAAATCTGTGCCCTGAGGTAACGTGCAGGCACATAATCCTTTTTTCGCTCAAGAACAAGCTTGACAATTTCACTTGCCTTTGCGATGTCTCCATTATCAAGGTATTCCTGGGCTTTGCGCACCTTGGCAGGATATTGGTGAGCACGTATAACTAAAAGCAAAGCACCAACTATAGATGCACCCACAATAAAAAATGTTATGCTGAGTATTGACATAGATTTTTACATTTAAAAATTTGATTTTACTACTACACGCATTATATTTTAAGTCAAGCATTATAGTGTGTCAGAGGACATAATTATAATACTAATTAAAAGAAAGGAAAACAAAATGGCTGAAATAGGGATTATCGTAGGAAGTGATTCCGATCTCCCAAAATTAAAAGGTTGTTTTCAGACACTCGATGACTTTGGTGTATCGTATGATGTAAAAGCTTATTCAGCGCACCGTACCCCTCATTTAGTGGCCGAATGGGTTAAAAAAATGGAGACAGAAGGGGCAAAGGTAATCATTGCAGCAGCAGGTGGTGCTGCCCATCTACCTGGCGTCGTTGCTTCACATACTGTGCTGCCTGTTATTGGCATACCCATCGAAACACAGGTATCTGGCGGGCTTGATTCGCTTCTATCCATTGTACAGATGCCATCAGGCATCCCTGTTGCCACCGTTGCAACTGGCAAAGCCGGTGCTAACAATGCTGCGCTATTAGCAGTGTCTATCTTAGCTACAGGTAATTCTGATTATCAGCAAAAACTGCGTAACTATCGCCAAACCATGCAAAAAACTATTTTTGAAAAAAACGAAACACTTGCCAAACAGGGGATATACGAATATATCAAGGCTTTAGAGGCAAAAAAATGATTGAACACGGTATAGGGGTATCTTCGCAAAATAAAGTAATCATCCTTGATTTTGGCTCACAGTATACACAGCTCATAGCACGGAAGATACGGGAGCTTAACGTGTATGCGGAGATAGTCCCCTATACAATACCTATTGAAGAAATAAAAAATGAAAATCCCAAAGCCCTTGTGCTCTCCGGAGGGCCATCATCGCTATATGAAGAAGATTCGCCAAAGATTAGTAAAGAGTTATTTTCATTAGGGTTACCAATACTAGGGATTTGCTATGGCTTATATGTAGTTGTTGATGCATTTGGTGGTGTTATAACTCCATCACCTTTTAAGGAATATGGCAGGGCTGAAATTACCATTGCAAAAGATTCCCCATTATTTAAAGGGATGCCTGATATACAAACAGTGTGGATGAGCCACGGCGACAAGGTTGAAAGCGTACCACAGGAGTTTACCGTTATTGCAAGCTCACGTAATGCAAAAATAGCAGCAATAGAATATAGGCAAAAAAAGATCTATGGCGTGCAATTTCATCCTGAGGTTTATCATACACAGTACGGCAAAGAAATACTCCATAATTTCCTTTTTGAAATCTGTGAATGCCAGCCAACATGGACTATGCAATCATTCATTGATTCCGCCATAAATGATATTCGTACAGTTGTGGGTAACGGAACAGTATTGCTTGGGCTTTCCGGTGGTGTTGACTCTTCGGTCACTGCAGTACTGTTACAAAAAGCTATTGGCAACCGCTTATATTGTGTGTTTGTCAACAACGGCTTATTACGTAAGGACGAACATACAAAAGTCATAGAACGCTTTAAAAAACACCTGAATCTCAATTTAATATATGCTGATGCGGAGGAATTATTTTTACAAAAACTAACGGGCGTAACTGACCCAGAAGAAAAACGAAAAATAATAGGAAAAGAATTTATAAATGTCTTTAAATCTGAAGCAGCAAAAATAGGCACATTTGATTTTCTTGCACAGGGAACATTATATCCTGATGTAATTGAATCAGTTTCAACTAAAGGGCCTTCGGACACCATTAAAAGCCATCATAACCGGGTTCCGGAAGTTTTAGAACTAATAAAAGAAGGCAAAGTAATAGAGCCATTAAAAGAACTGTTCAAGGATGAGGTAAGGGAACTGGGCAGGCAATTAGGCATGCCTGAAGAGTTAATAAACAGGCATCCATTCCCTGGCCCAGGCCTTGCCATTCGTATTATAGGCCAGGTTACAAAAGAGCGTCTTTTTATTTTACGGGAAGCTGATGACATCCTTATTGAAGAGATAAAAAAGGCTGATTATTATACCAAGCTATGGCAGGCATTTGCCGTATTTTTACCCATCAAATCCGTAGGTGTTATGGGCGATAAACGCACCTATGAAAATGTCATTGCTATCAGAGCTGTTACATCACTTGATGCCATGACAGCTGACTGGGCATATTTACCTGAAGATTTAATGCGACGGATTTCTACACGCATTATTAACGAAGTTAAAGGCGTGAACAGAGTTGTATATGACATTTCATCAAAACCACCATCAACCATAGAGTGGGAATAAAAATTTTTAAGTGTACCAGTTGACGAAAAATAAAAGAATTATTATATTTTAACATTAAATAATATTCTTAAACATGACTTTATGGATAGTAAGCTTACGTGTATTGTCAAACGTCATTTCGGTCTTTGAGGCAGAATATATTTTTCCATTTTAAACGGCGAGATACTTCGTCCCCCAATTTTATCGGGGTCCTCAGGATGACGTTATACTGAAAGTCATTCCGAACTTGATTCGGAATCTATTAATGAATCAGATTCTATGTTAACGGAGGTCTAAACAACACATGCTATTGCGTGAATATGATGCACAAGAAATCAAAGAGGAAATAATTCAGTGTGTGGCATCAAATGTTTTTGATTCAGAACAAGATAGCTATATTAAAGCAAAACAATTATTGAATGAGCTTTTCATAGTTTCAGGTGGCAATTTTGACAGGCCTGATTATGATTCAATTATGAAAGTTTTAAAGCTTGTTGCAGCCCGTCAGCTTAAAAAAGGCAAGGACACAAAGGTCATAGCACAGCGTTTTAAAGATATTGCAAAAAAGATTGAACAGGTTGCAGTATATACATAATTCAGCGCATGCGTTTATAGCGCTGCAATTCCCTGTCGGATTCCCGTTTCTTTATATCATGTCGCTTGTCATACAGTGTTTTACCTTTGGCAAGCCCCAACAACACCTTAACTTTTCCATTTTTCCAGTATAATTTAAGCGGCACAAGTGTTAATCCTTTTTCCTGCTGCTTGCCGGTGAGGCGCTTAATTTCCTGTTTGTGCAGCAATAATTTCCGTACGCGCAATGGGTCATGATTAAAAATATTACCTGCCTCATATGGCGATATATTCATACCGTATAAAAATGCCTCACCATCCTTAATGCGAGCATAGGAATCCTGTATACTGACCTTTTTCTGCCGTATTGATTTTACCTCAGTACCTTTCAATACAATACCCGCTTCGATAGTATCAAGTATCTCATATTCAAAGCGTGCTTTTTTATTTTGCATTATCTCTTTTTCTTCTTTCATAGCATTAATCCGTTATATTACTGCTAACCTTATATTATAATTTGTTCCGTTTTACCAGTGGCAGTGCAGTGCCTATCGCTATTACCACCGTACCCAGCCACACCAACCATATCAGCCGTTTAAATGAAATATCAACAATCACCGAATCCGGTGGTATGGTAGCTTTATCTGGTGCATCCATATGCAACACTACTATCTTTTCATGTATATCAAAATCAAGCAATGAAATAGTTCGTGTTGTGCCCGGCAGAACTGTATCAAGGCTTGTACGCCTGTCACCATCAAATATAACCCCTGGGCGCACAGTAAACTCCCTGCCCTGATATTTCACGGTAAAGAGCGTATAGATCTTTGCATTACCCTGCATCATTGCCATGCGGTCAATATCAAACCCATCAAAGCGGATTGTTACATCATTAAATGTGCGCACCTCGCCTTTTTTAAGCATAACCTTTGTTAGCTTATCCTTGCCAAATATATATTCAACAGGCGAAATATAGACATCATAATGCAGGTTATAATCAATGTACGGTTCCCTGAAAAGCTGATTGGTGCGTGTATCAATAAAATATGGCGTCTGAATAATCTTTGATGTGTTGTAATAATTATAATTAAATACTATAGCACTTTTATTAGCTTCAGTCATCCCAGCAAGTTCCAGTGTCACTGGATACACTGCCTTTTTTTCATTCTGCACAATCTCCGCATGATAATCAACTGATTGTGTTTGCGATGTAATAATTCCAACAATAAGCAATGCCACACCACTGTGCGCTATCCGTGCAGCCAAACGTAACGGTATATGCTGCACAATGCCTTTGACATTGGCGAGCACTATCCCAAAGGAAAGCACCATCAAAATAAATGCAACAGGTACAAAATGCTGCCCAATAAATAAAAGCAAGGATAATGTAAGGGCGATAGTTCCTGCTAAAAGCACCCTTGGTAACGATGGCCTTTTGGCAAAAGGTGTCATCAGCAACAATACCGCAATGAGAAACCCAATTGGCCGTGCGATACTTACATAATACGACTCCTGTACTGTTGATGCCTGCCCCAATAACCCTGTGATGATGGGCATGCAGGTGCCAATTAAGACAAATAGTGCAAAGAATAGCAATGCGGCAATGCCATACACAATGATGTTTTCTTGGGCAAGTAATGTATTATCTAACGTTTTACCGGTTGCATCGCTTCTGCGGTATAGCAACAATCCTGCACCTGCTATACTTACCGTCACAATAAAAAGCAGCAAATCCGTAAAATTACCCGCACCGCTAAATGAATGCACCGAAAAATCGGAAAGGACACCGCTGCGCGTTAAAAATGTGCCAAAGATAACCAATACAAAAGTAACTATCGCCATTATAATGTTAAACCTGATAAGTGCCTGCTTGCGTTTTTGGATAATCAAGCCATGCATAAGGGATAGTGCCGCAAGCCACGGGATAAGCGAAGCATTTTCTACAGGGTCCCATCCCCAGTAACCACCCCAGCCTAATACCTTGTATGCCCAGTAACCACCTAAGAATATACCAGCACCCAGCGTTAACACTGTAGCAACAACCCAACGGTAGCCTGAAGTCATCACAGAATAATCGTTGTATATGAGGGCAATTATTGCATACACAAACGGTACTGTTGCCAGTGCGTAGCCCATAAAAAGCACCGGGGGGTGTATTACCATCCAGAAATCCTGAAGTAAGGGATTTAGTCCCAGTCCATTATCAGGTATCACGCCTGGCACAACGTTTTTTGTTGTATGCCAAACGTATGCAAATGGATTATTATGCAAACAATGTATGATAAAAATGAGTGCCACCAGCCCTGCTAACGTAAGAAAGCTTGTGGCATACTGTGTTTCATACCGCAATGCAAGCACAACCGTTACCATGACAAAAAATGTCCACAGCAAAAACGAGCCTTCCTGCCCTGCCCACACCGCTGCAATGCGATACACAAGCGGCAAATCCAATGATGAATGCTGATACACATACGAATATTGAAAATTATTAAAGACAAATGCAATGGTTAAAGCAACAAGCATTAACCCTATAACAGCGGTTGCACCATAAAAGCAGTACTGTGCTATCTTTAAACGGTTATCCTTTGTAAACGATTGAACCGCTACAATAACAGATGCCACCACAAGCATTGCAGATAGCCATGGAAGGTAATAGAGCAGATTCATTATTTATTCTCCTTGGTGTATTTGGAAGGGCATTTTACTAAAATTTTATCTGCTTCAAATATCTGCTTCTGGTGGTTAAAGGTGCCTATTGCAACAACACTTGTAGCATGTTCAAAGTTGAGCGGCTTTGATCCTTTATGAATCACCGTCAAACGCCTTGAGGAATCATCTTCAATAGTAAAAATAAATCCATCAACCGTATTCTGCACCGGCACCGACTTTACCAGATTGCCCAGAACCTGAACATACGCACTACCCTTCATTGCCTCATCAAAAGGAACATACGGCGTCAAAAGCCCCTTGAATGAAAAGAGCGCTATTATGCCACACGCAATAATGATACTCACTACAATAATATTACTTTTTTTCATTAAACCTCTTTTCTAAATTTTTCACTTTACTATGTAACAGCATGCAGTAGCACACAATGCCAATCCACACTACAGCGGATACCCAGAATAGCACTGTAGTACCGCCTTTTTCTGTTTGTGTCATAATATGTGCGATAGTTACCATAAAAGCTAATTTCATGATTCATCCTCGTTATATACATATTCCAGTTTGTTTATACTCAACCAAAGTTTTAGCAAAATGACATATAACAGGGTAAATGCTACAACTGATACAAGCAGTACCATCCGCATTTCAGTATCCAGAAGTACTGCTCGCTGTGTATTAATGACTGGTTCAGGATGCAGTGATGGATACAGCCGCGGGGCAACAAATATTAAAAATGGCGATGCCACAAGCGCTACAACAAGATACACGCTTTCAAGCATAGCACCTTTGGGATTTGTGCGCATAATTTGATGAAGGCTAAAATACGCTATATATACAAGTAACAACAGTGTAATTGATGTTTCACGGGGGTCCCAGTTCCAGTAACTTCCCCACATAACCTTTGCCCACAAAGAACCGGTTATCACTGTCAGAATACTGAAAAAAAAGCCAATATGCACAGAACTTCGTGCATAAAACATGCATGCTATTGAATTCTTGCGTATATACTGTATTGCAGCTAAGCCTGCAACAATAAATGCCAACGTTGCCACCCAGGCAAGAGGCACGTGCAAATATACAATTCTACTTGTTTCACCAAGGATTGCAGCAGGCGGCACCCATACAAATATCAGATACAGTGACACCAGCATTAATAACGCATCAACAATAATAAGAATCATTAGTATTCTCCATTAAAATTCGCGCCATATATAGGGAAACAGTATATATGATACCACGCCAAGCAGTGTTGAAAATGCAAGTAGAAAAAGTATAGCGCTAAATGAAGAAAAAATCACCTGGGAAAAACACTGTGTTGTTGATTTTATTGCCACTGTGATAATTGGCAGTGTAATGGGAAATGATAAAATAGTAAAGAGGCCACCACGCGCCTGCGCTATTGCAGTAATGGCAGCAATAATGGTGGTACACACTGCTAAGGCAGTACTGCCTGCAAGCAACAGGATTGCAAAACTCAATGGGTTATACACTGAAACATCCATAACAAACAGATACAACAATCCAACTATAACTGCAACTGCCATCATGATGATGCAATGTACAAAAAGCTTTGATATAAATATATGTTCAGGGCTATAATACATAAGGTTAAACAGGGCAGTATTTTCTTCTATTTCTCTATAAAAGATGTGTGCAGTGTTCATCCCTGAAAAAAATATAATAACCCACAAAAGAATGGCATGCACCAAGGGATTACCAATTATGCCACCTGAAGCAAAGCCAATAGAAATAGTCACAATGACGCTAAACGATAGTATCAGCGAAATGACTACCTTGCTTCTAAACTCTATACGAAAATCTTTTACAATATTATGCGCTAAAGCCTTTATCAAGAACAATACTCCTGTGGCAAAGATTTGCTTCTCTTGTGTCATTTGTTGCAATGATAATAATAGTATATGGTTGTATTTCTGCCAATAAATCAAAAAGGATTTTTCTTCCACTATCATCTAAATTTGAACCTGGTTCATCAAGCAATAATACTTTTGGTTTTTTCAAAAGTGCCATTGCAATCTTAGAGCGTTGAATCATGCCTGTAGAATATGTATGAAGCACTTTATCTTTATGCTTATAGATATCCAAACGTTGTAAGAGTTCAATTGCATCATCAGTTACATGCCCAAAGGCAAAATTAATATTTTCTATTAAAGTAAGATGATTGTAACACTGTATATAGGGGGCAACAAATCCTGCATAGCGGATAACCGAAGTGGCGGGGATGACATCATTTTCATAATACTCAACGCTGCCACTATCAGGCAATACAATATTCCCAATTATTTTGAGCAATGTTGATTTCCCGCTGCCATTTGGGCCAACTATTGCTACAGATTCTCCCGTTGATACGGCTAATGTAATATTGTTGAACAACCTGTAGGTATAACGTTTTGAAATATTGTGAGCTTTTATTGTAAACACAAAACCTTACAGAACTATATCCTTTTTAGCTGTTGCCATCTCAATGACAGGCAATGTTACTGCCTTATCCTTCATAACCTCATTCACTGTTTTCTGATCAGCCAGCCGGTATAGCAACCTCACCTGTATGGTAAACTTGCCTTTTAATCCTTTAGGTAATACAATGGTATTGGTAACGGATTCTTTTGGCAAAATGCGATTGTCAAACAGTATCTCTTTTGCTTTTGCAATATTGACAACAGGCTTTCCATTTCCGTCACCAAAAATTGTCTTAAAAATTATAGTATTATCAGGCAGATAGCCCTTTTTATCAGCTTTTCCTATTGCAAAAACCTCTCTGCCATATTGACTCATAATAACTATCTCTAACCACATTTGCCGTACATCAGTGAGTCCTGTAGGAAGCTTATGCCCGGCACCGGTATTTATTACTGTTACCGCAAATGCACCGGTTGAAATATCACGTGTATCAATCATAATTGTTGCAGCGTTTTTCAAACGCTCCTGTGCCATTTGCCCTTTGATTTTATCATTATACAGTGCTGGTATGACGCTGTTTCCGCCAACAAAGTAATGAGTAAAGATGTGATCACGCTGCGGTCCACCAAAAGCAGCAAAACCCGGATTGTTGGGACGCGGTGTGGAACCGGTTGCCGGAACTCCGGGTCTGTGGTACATATGACATCCCTGGCAGGGAACACTGGTTTTTTCATCACCAGTGTTGTATGGGCTTTTAGTCCACTCTTCAAAGGTTGTCTCCAATTTTGTGCCATACACTACATGCCTCACATCATGACATGTACCACAAAATGCAGACTGAGTGTGGAATTTTGAATAAGCAGCCTGATGCCAGTCAGGTGTTGAATCTTTAAATGGCCCGCGTTTTACTCCGGGATCTGCTTCACCATTGCCTGGCTTATAGGTAAAATGTGCATTATATTTTTTCTTGGCATCAACGATAACATGGCAAAAATCACATTGAATGCCTTCTTTTGTAATCTCAGGCAGTTCATTTTCCATAGCCAGTTCTTCTGTTACCGTTAAAGGTTTACCCGTAATATAGCCCACTGGTATATGACATTTTACACAGCTTTCAGCTTCTTCTAATTCATCCTTATTAATGGGATTTTGTTTTTTAATTTCATCTAAATAAAATGCAGCAAACTCTTTATAGATAATATCCTTCTGAGCTAAATTATGCATGGAGTTTTTCCACTGTTCGTAGATTTCATCATGGCATCCACCACATGTTGCAGGACTAATAAATTGAGCTAACGTATAATGAGGTGTGGACTTGCATCCTACAAAAAAAGCATATACTGTCAATGAAATCATGCCTATTATAATAACTATTTTTGATTTCATAAAAAATCCTTTCTCCAAAAAATATATTTTTTTGAACATAGTACCCTTACATACTTATGTAACAAAACAAAATTGTCAACAATGTTTACTCCTTTGCAATATGTATAACGCGCTGTGGAAATGGTATCTCAATACCTTCTTCTTTAAATCTGTTAAATATTCGCTTACGCAATGCAGACTGAACCGGAAACTGGTCAGCATATTCCTTAACATACACAATAAGGGTAAAATCCAATGAACTATCGCCAAAACCCGGAATAAACCGCACAACAGGCTCTGGATCCATAATAAGCTCTTGTATAGCACTGGTGGATTTTTTCACCTCATCAAGTATCACATTTTCAACGTGCTGGGGGTCAGAGCCATAGCTGACACTAACTGGTATCCGTAGTGCCATATGTGGTACAGGAAGATAAAAATTGGTAATCATGCTCTGCGCCATTTTGCTATTGGGAACAATAACAATATTATTTGGCAGCATTCTGATTCGTGTCGTACGCCAGGTAATATCCTCAACATATCCTTCAACGCCTTCCTCAATTTTAACAAAATCACCCACCCGTACAGAGCGTTCTATTAATATCTGCATGCCAGCAAAAAGGTTTGATAATGTATCCTGCAGTGCCAGAGCTACCGCCAATCCTCCAACTCCTAAGGTTGTTAGAATAGGAGCTATCGAAATGCCAACATAATTGAGTATAATTAATACCCCTATAAGTACAAATAAACCCTTGATGATAATATAGGTTAAACCAGTAGGGGCAAGGGGGATATTTGCTGTTTTGACATATTTTTGCAATAGTGCTCCAACAATATTGGCAACACCAAGAGTGATAGCAAAAATAATAATGACATTCACACTCTTTGTTATGAGCATGTGCCATTTTTCCGGAAGTGATGTGTACTGGGATGCAATAAGGATGGCAATGGCAAGAACTACAAAGAACATAGGTTTTTTCAACGCATCAATAATTATATCATCAATATCCCAGCTTGTACTGGAAGCCCATTTTGTTAAGAGCGAAAATAGTATTTTCTTGACAATTAACAAAGCAATAAAAGCCACGCAAAAATATACTACCGGAATAAATCTAAAAAAATATTCTTGCATTGTATCCATAGTTTGCTCCTGTGAATTTAGTAATTATCCGTTATAGAATTTTAAATATTCCCAACTATTCAGGCAGCTTAGTCGCAATCCTTTAATTATAAAAATTGTATTGATTTTTCTACCACTATTGCAATAATAATTTTTTTATTAACTATCTTGTAACAAATTATATTTCTATACAACCTCTTTTCTTATTGAGGTACTATACTATTTTTTCCGGAGGATATCTATGAAAAAAATACTTAAATGGGTGGCGATAGTTATCGGGAGTATACTCGCCCTGATCATTATTGCTAGTATTGTTCTCATGCTGGTTGTTACCAAAGATATGATTGCCCAGCAGATGGAGAAAGCATTAAACCGTCATGTAACCATTGAAAAGATTGATGTCAGTATATTCAGTGTTGTGTCCGGCATTGAAGTAAAGGGTGTTGCAATATCAAACTTCAAAACGCCCAAACAATTGGAAGTTCTCAAAGGCAAACCGGTAGAAAAAGGCGACCTCTTTATTGGGCTTGATTCATTTACATTCAAGCTAAAATTTTTACCTTTGTTGCAAGGAAAATTTGAACTCAGGGAACTACTTTTGAGCGGGCCAAAAATAAACATTACCCGGTATGCAAGTGGGGCTTTCAACTTTTCTGATTTATTAAAACCTTCAAAAGAAGAAAAGAAGGTAGAAGAGGTAAAAAAAGAAGAGCCGTCAAAACCATTAACTGCCGATACAATACCTGTTGGCATTACCATTGGCAAGGTTGGCATTGAAAAAGGTACTATCACCTTTGTTGACCAATCATTGCAGCAAACCATACAACTGTATAACCTCAATGCACTTGTCCATGATATTGAAATTGACCCCAAAGACTTAGCAAAGAAAAATCAGGTCAAAGTAAAACTTGATATAGGCATTAAAACTATAGGCAAAACAAGCGGCGGCAGTGTTGAATCATTTGATATCGGTCTTGCTGCGCGCGGTACCGTAAAACCATTTGACCAGAAAACCCGCATATTAAATCCGGAAATAGCCTTAAAAGCAGGTAGCCCCTACGGAACAATGACCGGTTTACAGATATTTGATGCTATCAAGAGCAACGAAACACTGGCAAATTATGCCGGCAAGTTTGACTTTTTATCAAAAGATGTGAAATGGAAAAATGGATATGTGGATATCTGGTATAAGGGAGGCTTGCTAAAAATTACCAATGGTAAAATAAGCACCGATGACTATGCTGGCAATTTTAAAGCTGATATGAACCTTAATACAAAAGCAGTAAATGCTGATATAGACATGACTCTAAACGAAAAACACAATAAATCCATTTACAATGGCATTGAAAAGAATGCATCCAAGCTTATTAAAGGTGATGTTGCAAAATATGTTAAACCGGATAAGGTGGCAGAAAAAGCTTTTGGTTACCTTACCAACAAAGAGGGAAAAGTATTCTTACAGTTTTTAGTTACCGGTACAATGGATAAGCCCAAAACAAAGCTTGTTTCTCCAAAACTTCCTTCCTTAATGGATGTTATCAAGGACTTAGGAGGGGATGTTGCAGATGTAGCCAAGGAAAAAGCAAAAGAAAAAGCTCAAGAAACTACACAGAAAGCAGTAGAAAAGGGCACTGAAAAAGCAAAAGAAAAGGCTACCAAGAAACTTAAAAAGCTATTCTAAAGCAAAACCCGCAAGCCTCAAGCTTGCGGGTTTTTTTATTATTATTTTCTTATTTCCCTGTAAACTTTGGCTTTCGCTTTTGAGCAAATGCCGTGAATGCCTCAAATAAATCATCGGATGGAATGATATTAGCGCTCATTAAGGCAACATATTTTAATGCATCATCTATAGTTTTGCCAATACCAAAGTTCAATACATCTTTAGAAGCCTGTACAGCCAGCGGCGAATTTTCAGCTATCTCCATAGCCATCTTTTCCGCAGCTTCATACAAGGCTTTCTGATCGGGATATACTTCATTAACTAAAAGTATCTCCTTTGCACGCTGCGCTGTAATGTATTTTGCTGTATATGCCAGCTCACGCGTTATACCCTGCCCCACGATATGTGGCAGGCGCTGCAATACACCAACATCGGCAACAAAGCCAACGGCTGCCTCACGCAGGCTAAACTGTGCATCAGCAGTTGCCAGGCGAATATCGCATGCTGAAATCATATCTAGGCCAGCACCAACGCAATACCCGTGTACTGCTGCAATAACGGGTTTGCGGCATTTTTCAATGCATGTCATGGTATCCTGCATTTTGTAAATCTTTTGAATCAGGCTTCGCTTTATACCCCCCTTTTGCCCGGGATCAGCCAACTCTTTTATTTCTCCTGCCATCTCAATCAGGTCAATACCCGCAGTAAATGCAGGGCCTTTGCCTGCAACAATGATAACTCTGATTTCATCATCAGCATCCAATTCTTTAAACACTGAAGGAGCTTCCCACCATGCAGGCGGGTTCATTGCATTCTTTTTCTCAGGCCTGTTTAAATATACCCAGGCAATTGGTGGCTTTTTTTCTACAAGATAATATTTGTATTCCATAGACCATACCCCTCATGAAAATTTTTATACACCTTAATTGTACTACATTTTTTTATCAATCAAAAAAATTACAGTGTTATGTTTTATACGTCCCCACATAATAATAAGAATGCATCCTGTTTTTAAAATAATTTTTTATATTTCCTTTTTTTATTTCACATTTTTTCTTAATTATTGTATATATGTAAGATATTACTCAAAAAATGTAACGGAGGAGTCTATGAACAAATCATTAGTACTATGTATTATTTCATTATTTGTTGTTATGGGGCTGACAGTATTACCTGTACAGGCTGAAGTGAACAGTGGCGATTTTGGGTTTATTCTTAATGGTGGTGTTGGTGCCGGTTCTTCCATGTATGGTGTTGTGCTTAATACCTCAAACGATTCAACTTCAACCTTAGGTGTTGGCCCTGGAAAAAGTTTTAATGCAGGATTCATGGCTAATTTTAACCTTATAGCAATTCACTCCCAACTGTATTATGTAACACTTACTGACTTAGAGTGGGACCAGGAAGATGCTGGTGTAGAACACAAATATAAAACCGAGGGTTCAGGCAATTACTGGACATGGGATGGCACTGTGGGCATTAAAGCGCTCACCGAAGAAGGCGACATGGGATACACCCATATCTATGTTGGCTTCCGTATATGGAAAGCTACACGTGAGGAGGATAAAAGAACCCGTGATGGATCTCCTTTGGCAGTTACACCAAAGCAGGAGATGGTTGGTAATGGTTTTATTGTTGGAATAAGAGATTTTTCAACACTGCCACTTGGGCCTGTATCACTGGCAATGCAGACTGGGTTATGGTTGTATAAAGCTCCACTTGCAACCTATAAAGTTGGTAGTAATGAAATATCAACTACAGCTGATCAGAATATTGGTTTTGGTTTTGAGATAGGTGGCGGGCTTGCATTTGAAGATTTAGGGCTTGCTGCTATAGTTGGCTTACGTATGGATGTACAGGCAACCGAGATAAAGCTACCTTTAAATGTTGATGCTGTTGCAGGCGCTGGCTATGCACAGTTCTTCTTTGCCGTAAGCAAGGAATTTGGATTTTAGATTCTCAGAATCGGGGCATATCCTAATATGCCCCGATTCTATTAAATTATTTTTTTATAGCTCTAAATCAATACTTTTAAAATAATCCTTACATTCATTTTCGGGCTTAGAATATAAATTAATAGTTATTGCTTGTGACGGACATTTTGTGGCACATAAACCACATCCCATACAAAATTCAGAGTTAATTATAATATTTCCTTCTTCTTCATTTATTGCTTCAACTGGACATACAGGTACGCATTTGACACATTTAGTGCATATATCATTGTTTACACTTGCTTTCCACCCTGCAGACCTGAATCTTCTTTTTACATCCCGCGTTGAATTTTTTGCTATTTTTAACGCAGTACAACAACATGGACAACAAAAACACAATTCAAGGAATCGATGCATATCCTCATCCTTAATGCCCCATATGTATTGTTCCACTTCTATCCATAATGATTGTCCAATTAATCCCAGAGAAGCAGCTTTTTCAATATACTCTATCGCATCTTCTACTGAAATTTTTTTACCAATTTTCCTTTCCACTAGTGCCATTGCTCCAGGACCAACAAAAAGACAGCCCAAATCATGAGGATAGGTTTTGCAATCCTGAGCATCCCTGCATATGCATCTATTCATCTTTGCAATGTAAGATGCATTTTTTACTGTATTTTTCATTATATCAACAGGCATGATTACACTCTGATTCTTATCAGAAAAATCCTTTTCTACACAAATAGTTTTCTGAGTTAGTTTTTTTGTGCTTAAATTCATTACAACACTTTCAGTTGCCCTGTGTTCAGGTTTAAAAAACATAATATATTTATACATATCACCTAAAACCGGATATTTTGTAAGCTTGCTTCCGGCAATAATTAGTTTGAATATTTTTAAAACTGCATCCCAAGAGCCAGGTCTTATTGCAGTAAGGTTTTTAATAAAATTATTAATGCCCAAACCTCGTGTCTTATGTCTAAAATATCGTTGAGTTTCCATATTTTAACCCCATTTATTGAATTTTAGAACAAAATAAAGTGTATCTTAATATCATCTTTATACCCTTCTGCACATTGCTTGAGTTCATTTATCATTTCCCAATTCATTATACATCCGGTTATTTCCGAAAAGAAGTGAAGCACCCAATCCAGTACTATATTCGTATCCGGCCAATAGACTAAACAACGTATAATCAGCCTTGTTTTATTATCCGGTAATTCAATACAATTAAAGCTCCAGTTCCAAACCAGAAACATATCTTTAGGCAAAGGTAACCTGAATTCTTTGTTTTCATTGTTTCCTTGTGGTTTACGATAATCGGTTAATAGAACAAAATATTCTCCTTCTTTCACAGAATACACAAACATCCCTATTCCGTTTTTGTGAAACCTGATAAAATCACCTGGTTTAATTTTTTGCCACTCTTCTCGTATTTCATATGAATTGTGTATACCAAAACCAAATAAACGTTCTAATGTTTCATAACTATAAAAACCGGCTCTATCCTGCCCAATCTGGACCAACCATTTCCATACATCATTTTTGGAAGCATGAACAGTAACTGCCTGTGTCATATTTATTTTTGGAGGATGTGGTATCACCTCATCACCCGGCAAATACATGGCAACTTCATTTTTTGTTGCACCTTTCGTTAATATATATGGGGCAATTACTGGTTTATATAAAAACACAAAGGCAATTGCTAAAATCACCAGTGTTTTAAAAATTCTTCTTATTAATTTGCCAGAGGGTTTTATTTTGTAAATTCTTTGCAAGATCTTGTTTGCAGCATATACACCGCTAATGCATGCAGGTTCTAAGCCGCATGCGTTATGATCACCTGCAATATAACAATTATTACCTAAATACTGATGAAGAAGATAATTGTCTTTAACATATAAACCCATATTCCATTGTGCTTCTTCAATTATGTCCCAGTACGTGAAGTACTTACTAAAATCAGGTTTACGGATAGGTGAAAAAACAAGATATGCATCTTTTTCCTTAACTATCGTGCTTACATCAAACAAGGGTGAAAATAGATTTAACCCTTCATTATTTAGCCAGCTTTTTAAATTGCCCTTTATATAAAATACATATGCAGAAGAATTATTCCTTATTTTATCAAGATGAAGGAGTTGTTTTGTTACTGAAGCAGGAGTTGCTACCACACATGATTCACAAATATACTCTTCCCCCGATTCAGTTTTAATAAGAAAGCCTGAATCCATTTCACTAATAGATATAACAGTATCAAGTATTAGATTATTACCAAAATCTTTTCTAACACGATTATTGTCAAAACTAAATGTATAGATGGGTTGAAACAATCCCTGACAGATAACCATCATATCAAAAGCTGATAAATATGATATATCTGTAAGTGTGCATGCATAAACAAATTTTGATATTATAGCATCTGATAATTCTTTTAATTTCTTTCTTTGCATTAATTCAAGCGCTTTCGTATTAGAAAGCTCATAGAGGAATGCATCTTTTTGCAATATTTCCATGTACTCATTTGTTGCACATCTTTTCTTGAACCTTTTATAATGATACGAAAATCGTATCATTATAGATAAAAATTTGACAAGTTGCGGAATAAGTTTCAGGCTTTTAACACTGACCGTTTTAAATTTATCATTATCATCTATAAAATAAATTTTGAGAGGATTAATCCATTTTTCTCTTTTAAATATTTTTTTTGCATACATATAATTCTTCATTACAAAGTATGCTCCCATATTTACTTTTTTATCAGGCAAATACTTCACCCTACCACCAATATCTTTTGCGATAATTGCAAAATCTCTGATACTTTTATTAACTAATTGGTATGCACAAGAAAGACCTGCTGGCCCAGCACCAATAATAATTGTTTTGAATTTCATAATTTCTCCTCAATATTTATAATAGTATAACCATATGGTTATAAATAATACCAAAAAATTTTACACGCATGTATCTCCATATATACATTCTTCGCATTTAAAATTATAAGGACATCGCGTGAAACCTTTAGCATAGGTTTGCTGAATTAAATCCCACATAACTTCAAGACCTTCCATATTCAATGTATAAAATACTTTTATCCCTTTTCGTTTTCTTTTTAATAAATCAACGTTAGCAAGAATTGCTAAATGCTTGGTTGCAGCTGGCTGGGATATCTGCAATATTTTTGCAACATCCGAAACACATAATGATTCAGCCATATGCGAAGCTAGTATTTTTAATATTTTAAGGCGCTGTTCTTCTGCTAAAGCTTTTAAATATTGAGCTGTTTTCCCTACTAATGTCTTTTTCATATACTTATCCCTCATATTTATAACCATATAATAATATAGTTATAACTGTCAATATTTTTTTATATTCGCATAATATACTGACATTTCACCATAAAACGAATTTTGTGAATAAATTACAGATTAAGTTTAAGTACATTCCGGTTGTGAAGTCGATTGGGAAGTAGCTTCAATTTTATCCCAAAAATTTAAGGAATAAATATAATATTATACTATTTTTCTGTTGAAAAAATTATTAAATAAATTTAAAGTAAAATAGTGGCTTATTATGAAATCATATATTTTATTCACAGTAACTATCGCCGCCCTATTATTGTTCTTTATTATACCTGCTTCAAGCCTTGTGGCTGTTTATGATATGCGCAATCTCCCGTTTGATGATTCCACCACCTATAAAATAAAATCTCACTGGCTTTTCTGGTGGGATGAGCTTGTTGACCCTATTGCAATACAAAATGGCACAGCACCGGTTCCAACCGATACTGTTATGATGCCCCAACACTGGACAGAATATGCGCTGAATGGCAAAAAACTGCCTGCTAAAGGATGCGCAACATATGCCATCAAAATTCTTTTACCTGACAATTCGATTTATGGTATGTATTTGGACCACATGGTTACTGCATATCGTTTATACATTAATGGCATTGAGGTTGCCAGCAACGGAAAAGTATCAAAAGACCTGTCAAAAATGGAAAATGAATTCAGGCATCAGGCAATCTATTTTACCCCAAAAGATAATGTTGCATTGTGCGTTTTACACATAACTAACAGGGATTACCGCACTGCGGGGATGTGGCAACCCATCGTCATTGGAAAATCCAGAGCAATTCTTTCATACTATAACATCAAAATAATCCGGGATCTTTTTTTGTTTGGGGCAATCCTTATCATTGGTTTATACAACATAGCACTTTTTATTTTCAGGACAAAAGACAGGGCACCACTGTGGTTTGGTTTATTTTGCCTTACTGTATGTGCACGTATTTTAGCTACTGGCAGTACTACTATTTCAAATATGTTCCCAGGATTCCCTTGGGAACTGCAGATAAAAATGGAGCTTGGCGTTTTTTATTTAGGTGGGCTTTTCTTTGGAATGTTCTTCCACGAGGTATATCCATTAGAAATAAAAATGAAGCATTTACGCTTTTTCAATGCTGTGTTTATTATCTTAACGCTACTTGCCATCATCACCCCGGTTTCGTTTTTTAATAGGTTAGTGCCACTCATGCAGGTTGCGGTGCTTTCTGGCCTTATGTATGTACTTGTGTGCCTTATCATAGCAGCAAAGCATAAACGACTACACATTAATTATTTCTTAGCAGGGTTTGTGCTGTTTATGCTGGCCGCTATCAACGATATATTGTACGCCCGTAATATTGTACCCACGATGTATGTTCTCCCTATTGGTTTATTTATATTTATTTTTACTCAGGCAATTGCTATTGCCCGCATTTTCTCTTTTTCATTTTTACAGGTAGAGCATCTATCAACACATTTAAGCAATCTTAACCAATCTCTTGAACGCTTTGTGCCCCATGAGTTTTTAGCCTTTTTACAGAAACAGAGTATCATGGATGTACAGCTGGGGGATCAGACACTGAAAGATATCACCATACTTTTTGCTGATATACGCTCATTTACTACACTGTCAGAAAATATGACACCTGAGGAAACATTCAAATTTTTAAACTCATACCTTAATAGGATTGGCCCCATCATACGGAGTCATAACGGATTTATTGATAAATATATTGGTGACGGGATCATGGCGCTTTTCCCGCAATCACCAAAAGACGCAATAGACGCAGCCATAGCCATGGTAAAGCGAATTACCGAGTATAATCAAGAACGGCTGTCATGGGGATTACAGCCTATTGCCATAGGCATAGGGATTCACACTGGCAGCGCAATTTTAGGTATCATTGGCGAAACCATGCGCATAGAAAGTACTGTTATTTCAGATACTGTAAACCTTTCCAGCCGCATTGAAAGTTTAACCAAACACTTTCACACAACGATACTTATATCAGGGGATGTGTACCAGCAGGTGAAAGATATGCCCGGTTACCACTTCCGTTATATAAGCAAGGTGATAGTTAAGGGGAAATCGCAGCCAACAAAAATTTATGAAGTATTATCAATTTATCCTGAGGAATCATACAAGCTATTTGCATCCACTGCTGAACAATTCCAGAAAGCTCTTGCCCTCTATAACAGAAAGCGCTATGATGATGCCAGAGAATTATTTAAAGAGATACTCACAAAAAATCCAGATGATATGATTGCCAAAAATTTCATGGGAGATCTTGAAGAAGAAAATAATACAGGCAGGTACTAACCTGCCTGTATTATTATACAAAATGTTTGTTTACACTATATTCCTGTTGAGCGGGTACGAGTACCAAAGCCAACATAGAATGCAAGGTCGTAGTTTGTATCTGTATCAACACCAGTTATCTCAAACTGGTTTTTTGTTACATTCCAGCCAAAACGGGCCTGCAGGTCTAAATAGATCCCTTCAGCAATTGGTGTCATCCAGCCGGCAACACCATTTACCCACAGGTCAATCTCGCTATCAGGCTCTTCTACACCTTTTGGCAAATAGCTGCTCATAAGGTACTTTAACGAAACACCAGGGCCAATATAAAATCCGCCGGGAGCCAAAAACTTGAGTGCAACCATAGGGGTTAAAAATCCAAAATCGTAAGATTTTTCTTCAGTATATGACAAATATGCATATTCCAAAGAAAAGCCTAACAGCATACCACCCAAATTAAGGTTATACTCACCCTGTATAGCAACACCATTATACTTATACTCTTCATTATCTGGAAGATCATACTTCAGCGTATTCCACTGATAGCCCAAACGCAAAAACGCTACATCATCGGTCATTTCCTGAGCCTGCAGCCCTGTAGTCATACATGCTACTGCTGCCACAAGGATACACAACGCAAATTTTTTAAACATTTCAAAACCTCCTTGAAATTTTTTAAATTTTGTATTTTGCTTTATATAATAAAACAAAATATTATTTGGGAAATAATTATTTCTTTAAATATATAAAAAAGACATCAAAAAAATCAAGCTTTATTTTTTTACACTATTGCATCAAAAAATGTGCCGGGGATAACTGCTGATATGCTTTTCTGTATGCGCGCTGTGTTGGTATACAGCGGCTGGGGGTTTTCTTGTACCTGCGATAGCAACCGTGCATGTTCATCGGGAGTGGGCTTTATGTATTGAATATTATTCTCCAGCCTGCGTGCAACACCTTTCACCGGTGTAATGGGGTTATCATCATACACCGGCCATACCATCATTGTTCGTGCAGGCTTAGCTACCGTTTGCGGCAGCGTAATAATTGATAAACCATCAGAGATTCTCATGTAACCATTATCGGCAGACAAAAGGGAGAAATTTAGTTAATTATTGTATCTTACCAACCCAATAAGACTATCTATTGCACGTAAAAAAAATACACACTTTAATAACTATCTTTTCTATGTGAGATATTAATAGCTACAACAACTGCTTTGTCAGCATCAATGGTATAAAACAACCTGTACTTCCCTATCCTATATCTATAAATACCGGAGAACTCTCCTTTGAGTTTTTTTATATTTGGCCCATAAAAAGGATTTGCTTTTAATTGCGGATATACCACCTGTTTTATTTTTTGATATATCTGCTTAAATTCCTGCTTCTGTATTTTTTTACTAAAAGCACTGGTCTCAGCAATTGAAAAGCTACTTAACAATTTTGTATTTACCTTCCTTAACTTCTTGTAAACCTTTGCGTAATTCCTTCACTAAAACAGGATCGCTTAGAATTTCTTTCATCTCCTGATCTGAAACCGATATCTCATTTGTTATATATGATAATGTTGCATATTCAATAAAATTTGATATTGGCCGTCTTTCACCATCACTGGCTTTTTTTATTATATCATATACAGTATCATCAACACGCAATGTAATCGTTTTAGGCATTTCAAACCTCGTTTAATTCAATTTTATTCAATTATACTCATAATTATTCAAAATGTCAAGTGATTTATTATTTGTTAAGTATCACACCATAATCCCTGCCGGCATTCCACAATATATAGCCATCTACACCTGCATCATTGCAACCCTGAACCTGATTCTGTATATAGTGATATCCCCATCCTGGTGAAAGCATATTGAATGCCTGCAAATACGGGCGCACTATAGCCTGTGACTTCATCAGCGCCCTGGCAGTGCTTTCGGTAACTATCGCATAATAACCACTTGCATTTATGCTGCCTTCAAAAAATTTCCTGCCATAATGTGACGGATACACCATGGGGCACAGCACATCAACAATGGATGCCATGGCTTCAATGTCCTGTCCCAACCACTGCCCAAACTCATACCACACCGTAAAACCATATACATCCACACTTACAGGAATTGTTAGAATTTGTTTGGCACTGCGTAAAAACTGTGCAACTGCTTCATATTTATAGATGCCATTATCTGGCTTAAACCCAAACACACAGCGGTGCACCGGCCCATCAGTGGGGAAGCGAATATAATCAAATTGTATCTCATCAAAGCCGCACCTTTCAGCCTCTTTTGCAATGGCAACATTGTAGCTGTGCACAAACTCCGCATACGGGTCAACCCAGTATTCCTTGGGATTGCCGCGCCACGGTTTTTTTGTTGTACTGTCTTTAATTGCATACTTATTATCAAACGCGCTAAATAGCCGCTGATCCTTAAACACCACCATACGGGCAATTACTTTTATATTTTGTGCGTGTACATACGCACACACCTCTTCTGCTGACAAGGCACTCCGCAGCGCACCAACAGATGAAGCAGTCGTATCATCCACATACACATTGCCATAGTCATCTTTGATGTCAAATACCAGCGCATTGTATCCTGTCTTCTTGGCTACGGCAACAAGCTCTTTAACAACCTTCCAGGATGATGGCACTCCAGCATATAGTCCCCGTATTGAGTCCCTGTGCAAAGACTTTGCCTTTAAAAAAACATACCGTGTGCCATCAGCATATAACGCACACAAAGCCTTTATGGGCGATAGTTCATGATATTGTTGCTGTTGCCCTGTAAGTGTAACCACTGCATTGTTGTCCACCACAACCACTCCGCTATTAATACTTCCACCATACATGTGCGCTGTGTGACCACCATACCTTTTTTTCCAGGTTGCACCGTTATATGAATACACCTCGTTTGTGTACGTGGTTATGCAAAACTCCTGCGAAATCCTGTATACCTCTTCAATAAACACAACACTGTCAGAATAAGGCTTTCGTGGAAGGCCGCTGCTAAAACCAACAAAACGGTTGCCTGAGTATCTATATACCCCATTCCATGATGTGCCTACAAGAAGCGTTGTGCCATTAGCGTAGAGTGCTGTAATACAGGCATTTGCAGGAAGGCCAGTCAGGGCAACATTCTGCCAGGTTTTGCCGCCATCGCGTGAACGGTACAGCGAGTATTTTGTGGCAAGGTATATAACATTGGGGTCAGAGCCATCAATGCAAAAAGCTGATATGCTACGGTAGCTTTTAAGCAACCCGTTTATTGTCCGCGCGTGTGCATCGCGCGGGGTGATGTTTTGCCAGTAACTATCGCCCAAACTGCGTTTAAAAAAACCGTGTTCACGCGTTGAAAAGTAGAATGTACTGCCCACGTATTGAATGTCTTTGATGGTGATTGCCTCAGGCAAACCCTCGTTGTATGGCTTCCCCTTATAGTATACGGTGCCATCGTGCGCCTGATATAAAAGCGGCTGCCAGGCATAGGATAGCGAGGTAACAAATAAGCAAACACTAAGCGCTAAACTTCTCATTGAACATGCTTTCATTCATGATGATATAGGTATACCCTTGCTCGGTTAAGAAAAGCTGGCGGTTGTGTGCAAAATTTTCTTCCACAGTATGGGCTGTGATAAGCGAATAAAAATATGCAGTGTTATCCCCAGGCTTTGGACGTAAGATTCGCCCCAGGCGCTGTGCCTCTTCCTGACGCGAACCAAACGTGCCCGATACCTGAATGGCAACATTGGCATCAGGCAGGTCAATTGAAAAATTTGCAACCTTTGAAACAATGAGTCGGGTTATAGTGCCTTCTTTAAATTGCTTGTAAAGCTGTTCACGCTCTTTTACGGGGGTGCTTCCGGTTATAAGCGGGAATTTAAAGCGCTCCTGAATCTTTTCAAGCTGGTCAATATATTGACCAATGATAAGCACGCGGTCGTTGGGGTGCGCTTTTAGCAATTGCTCCACATAGTATAGCTTTTTTTCATTTTCAGAGGCTATCCTGAACTTTTGCCTGTCGCCGGCAACTGTGTACTGATAGCGCACGCTTTCAGGCAATTCAATGCGTACCTCCGTGCAGATAGCCTTTGCAATCCAGTTGCATTCCTCTAACATCTTCCATGGCATATCAAATTTTTTTGGCCCAATGAGGCTAAACACATCTGTTTCCAGCCCATCTTCACGCACCAGCGTTGCGGTAAGCCCCAAACGGCGCTTTGATTGGATTTCCGCTGTCATTCGAAATACCGGCGCCGGTAACAGGTGCACCTCATCGTAAATAATTAAGCCCCAGTTATTCTGTGTAAATAGGCCAAAATGCTTGAATTCATCTTCTTTTTTGCGCCTGTAGGTCAAAATATTATATGTGGCGATAGTTACTGGTTTAATGTCCTTACTGTCACCAGAATACTCAGCAATCATGTCCCTGGTTAATGTGGTTTTGTCTAATAGCTCATCAATCCACTGGCGAAGCGCAACGGTGTTGGTTACACATATTAATGTTTTTGTTTGATACTTATGCATTATGCCGATACCAACGATGGTCTTTCCTGCACCACAGGGAAGCACTACTACACCACTACCTCCTTCATCACTACCTGAGCGATAGAAGCTATTAATTGCATCCTGCTGATAATCGCGAATGACAAAGGGCATGCTACTTGCTGTAACACTTCGCAACTCAAATGGGCAGGGGTCGCCATTAACATAACCAGCCTTGTCTTCAACAGGGAATCCTATTTTTATCAGGGCCTGCTTGATATGCCCACGGCTATGAGGCTTAACAACAATTTCATACTCAGAAATCTGCCCCTCAATATATTTCTGAATCTCTCTATGGGTAACTATCTCCCGTATAATATGCACATCATCAGATTGCAGAATGAGCTTATCGCCGCGCTTAATCAGGGTAAGCAGGCCGTAGCGGTCCATTTGCTCTTTAATGGTTGTAATGACTATTGAAGGGACAGCATATCGCGAATAGCGCTCAATACGACCAAGGATTTCTTTTGTTGAAAGGCCTGCTGAGGCTGCATTCCATAACGACAACGGCGTTATACGGTAGGTGTGTATATGCTCGGGGCTTTTTTCAAGCTCAGCAAATGGAAGGATAGCATCCCGCACCTCTTCATACAGGGGATTGTCTACCTCAAGAAGTAGAGTATTGTCACTCTGGACGATTAGTGGTTTTGTCATGCGTTATATAGTAGTTTGTAATATTTTTTCAAGTAATGATAATTCTTTTTTGATTCTGCGTTTTATTATAGCTCTAAGAATCGGTGCAACAATAAAATATCTGAAAGGGAGCTTGATTGAACACTGAGCAGTAATCGTTGTAGATATACTGTCTCCTTTGACCGTGTATCTGTATTCATACTGCTTCAAACTGCCTTTGAGCATTTTGAGCTCACAATATTTTTGCGGGACAGCGGTATATTTGAGCCTGAGAGGAAATCGCTTCAATAAGAAACGAATATCAACATCAATAAGCTGTAATCCTTCCTCATCACGCGCTATACGATAGCTGTGTAAATCACTCTTCAGCCGTGCCAGCTTATTAATATGGTCCAGTGCTGAAAAAACTTTTGCTACCGGATAATGATATGATTGTGATAGAATTATTTTTACCATGCCTGAAATTCCCACTAAATGCAAAGGGTATTGTGCATAGTGCCGAAAAATTTGTCAAATATTTAATAATCGTATAAATACAATAAACCCCCGTCAAAGGCAACGGGGGTTTGTACTTCATTTATACCCTATAAGACTTTTTGGCCTATACCTTTTCTTTTGTTGCCAGTATTTCCAAAACCTTCTTTTCATCGTATTTTAAGAAAAGTATTAATCCGGCAACACAGAAGAAAAATGCAACAACACATGTTAACCTGACACCAATATCATTATCAGGTGTTTTGCCAAGCAAAATGAGTGATGGAAACATCAGCGCTGCAATCATCTGTCCCATTTTTGACATGAAGGTACGCGCTCCAAAGAAAATGCCAGCTTTAAAATTGCCTGTTTGTATTCCATCTGCTTCGGCAATATCAGCAATAATCGCATTGGGCAAAATACCAAAAATTGCCAGTGGCAACGAAGTCATGAAAACAACTATTAATCCCTGTACATTTTTATCAATTGGAAACCAACCTAACATGGTTGCCACCACATACACCGATGAATAAAGTACAAATGCAAATATTAATAGCTTTTTCTTGCCTATCTTCTGTGCAGTCAAATTTACCGGAACATAAAATAAAAAACTTAAGGCAAATAAAATCATCATATACTGAGAATAAACAGCTTTATCCAGCTCAAGTAGCACAGTTACATAGTACACAAGCCCTGTTGTAATGAATGTAAGAGCAACCCAATAAGCCAAATCGGAGACAGTAAAAAATAAGAAATTTTTATTTTTAAAAGCTGATCGTACTGCCTCAAAGGTACCTTCATTGGACACATTGGGTTCGCAATAACGGCGTTCATCAATAAAGAGCACCGGCAAATACATTAAAATTAGTGAAACACCACCAAAGATAAGCATTACCACCTGAAATGCCTTTGTTGAACTATATCCATAACTTTTTTCAAACATTGACTGTAATGCCACTGATTGAGAACCAACTGCAAATCCAATAGCCCATGTAATGGAAATTAATGTACTTAAAAATAAGCGCTCATTGGGGTTGTGGCCTAACTCAGAAAGCCAGGCAAAAAATGGCGTTACATACATTGTCATAAACCAGTAAAAAAGTGTAACTATTATAAAAAGCCACACGGCATTCCATGGGGACAGAGCATTAACTGGCGGTGTAAAAGCTAAAATACTCAACAATGCAAACGGAAATGCAGATATGGCTAAGAATTTTCTTCTTCTGCCAAATGGCGAGCGGGACCTGTCGGATATGCCTGCTATGATGGGGTCAGTAACGGCATCCCAAAGCCTTCCAAAAGCATAAATAAGCCCTATGATAGTCAGCACTCCAATAACATACCCCTGATAAATATATGCAGGGAATATTGCTCTGTCACCTGATTCCGGAGGCAGATAAAAATATATTAATAAATTACCTATACTGAATGAAGCTAATGACCAGCCTAACTGCCCTAATGCATACATAATCTTTTTCCATAGCGGCAATGTTTCAACCTTGTATTCCATACGGTTTTCTCCTTGCAAACAATTCTAGATACATTTTATCTAGTGTATATAAAACAATATATATCGATAACGATATTATTATGTCAAATATTTTTCAATTATTTTTTTTTTGCATATCTTAAAAAAAATTAATACATCTTATTGTCAGATGCACATTCATCAAATATCGAGTAGGAGGTGAGTGATTATTTCACTCACCGACCTCTCACACCACCGTACGTACCGTTCGGTATACGGCGGTTCATTAAACATAATGGACATTCCTATACGCAATTACAAGACTTTTATATCCCAAATCTTCCAGATATTTATTAGTAACAGTAGTTGAGAGTATAAAACTCCCAGCTATTCTCCAGTATTTCTTACGGGTATTTGCCCATTCCCATGCTTTTGAGCTGTTCACCCCCAATTTCATGAGATTCTCATGTCTTGTTCTGATACGCTTCCACTGCTTCCAGAGGCATGCTCTTAATCTTCTTCGTGTCCACATGTCAAGTTCTTCCATGAGTCCCTTTGCGTCAGCAATACCAAAGTAGTTAACCCATCCTCTTGTCACAATAGCCAGTTTTCCGAGGCGTTCCTCAAATCTCCAGCTATAATTCCTGTTTGTGATTTTACGAATGGTTGTTTTAAACTTCTGAATCGATTTAGGATGAATTCTAATGCCAACCCTGTCTTTAAGGCAGTAAAAACTAAAACCAAGTAACTTTCTTTTCCATGGCCTGTCAACTGCGCTTTTGGATTCATTAACCTTCAGTTTTAAGGTCTCTGTCAGAAATTTTCTTACGCTTGCCATTACCCTTTTTCCAGCTCGTTCGCTTTTAACGTAGATGTTACAGTCATCAGCGTATCGAACAAAGGCATGCCCTCTCCTCTCGAGTTCCTTGTCAAGGTCATCGAGAAGTATATTGGCAAGAAGTGGTGACAGCGGCCCTCCCTGTGGTGTTCCTTCCTCAGATGATATCTTTACTCCATTGATTAGCACCCCGGATTCCAGGTATTTCCTGATGATTTTCAGTACTCTTTTGTCTTTTACCTTGCGTGCCACTCGATGCATCAGGATATCATGGTTCACCCTGTCAAAGAATTTCTCCAGATCCATGTCTATTGTCCAGGTCTTGCCCTGTTCTATGTACTCTTTTGCCTTCAGAATGGCATCGTGAGCGCTCCTTCCGGGTCTGAATCCAAAACTGTTATCTGAGAATGTTCCCTCGAAAACAGGGCCAATGATCTGTGCTATGGCCTGTTGGATAAGGCGGTCAAGCACGGTTGGTATCCCTAAAAGCCTAACCCCTCCATCAGGTTTGGGTATTTCAACCCTCCTGACCGGTTGTGGGTTATACGTACCGGCGAGCAGTTCCTCTTTGATGAATGGCCATGCTGTTTCGAGATAGGTTGAAAGTTCATCCACCCTCATTCCATCCACACCATGACTGCCACGATTCCGACGCACCCGGTCCAGTGCCAGCATCATGTTCTCTCTTGATAAGATTCTTTCAAAAAGTGTATTACTCATCCTTCGTCCATTTGATATTTCCGCCTTTCTTCGCTGAAATCACGCTCGGCTCTCCGGCTTTCTGTCGGGACTTCATCCCTCAATACAGTCAGAGGCTCATTTTCATGAGTTGGCTGCTGTCATCACATGATTCTCAAGAGTCAGATTTCCATATCGTTTAATGTTCAGTCCTTCCTGCTTCTCTTATCCTTCCACAGTACTATGACCTCGGCTGACTTCTGACAACTCAGCCATGTATCACTACATGGGTTATGATACTGAATTCCATCAGTTTTCACATGTTATCAGACCTCCCCGGGTAAGAACGCACGCTTTCATCCCGTCTACCTGCCACATATACCTGTTAGAACATTGATAGTTTTGGGCTTCGTTTTGTTATGCAAACTCGCCCGTTCTAACCGGCCTCATATGTGATTTCTGTTCGTCAGGCCGGGATTTTGCCTCCGGCTTCCTTCAGATTCCACCTCGCGATGGACACCCTTGCCTTTGGCTAACGGTTGGCACTATCAACCCCCGTATAGAACTAAGTAATTGATCTAAGAGACCGTTTTGGATCACTTACCGCACCTACAAGCGTGCGCCCATGCCGGGCGCACATAAAAAACCCGCCTAAAAGCCGTTAGGCGGGTTTAGAATATTTTCCTATTAGAATTATTTTACAAAGACATAGGTGATGCAACTTTTTGCTTCTGGACAAATATGCGTGCATCAACTGCCATACATCCATGCGGATACACCATAACCGGATTACATTCAATATCTGAAATTTCATCCATGGAAGCTATGGCATGACTAAGCGTCACAATAACCTGGCTGAGTGCATTGGCATCAAGTGGTTCTCTTCCTCTGAAGCCCTCAAATAACCGAGCTGCTTTTAAGTGGTGTATCATCTCTAAAGCTTCAGCCCTGGTAACAGGTGCAAGTCGGATGGCCACATCCCTGAACAGTTCAACGTAAATGCCCCCCAATCCAACAAGAACTATCGGCCCAAAAACCGGGTCCTTTTTAGCTCCTACAAAAAATTCTGTTCCTTCAGGTGCCATGGTGTGGACATACACACCAGAAAATATTGCATTGGGATTGTAATCATATAATGACTTTCTCATATCTTCAAAAACATCTTTAAGCTGCTTGCTATCATTAATGTTTAGCTTAACGCCTTCAACCTCGGTTTTATGAATGGCATCGGGTGATACTATCTTGGCAGCAACCGGGTAATGGAATTCTGTTTTGTCAATTTCCTCTATAGATTGGATTAATGTCCCATTAACTATCGGTACACCTATTGATTGGCAAAACTGAATGGATTCATGCAATAACGGGTTTCTGTTTTCTTTGAGTATCTCATCAAAACATGATGTGTGAGTTTGAATGACATTCATCGTGCTACTGTCAACAATGCCTCTATTATTGCGCATTGCCTTCTTTTGATAATAATCAGCAGATATGGCAAGTGCATGGGCAGCGCTGTAGGGCGTATTGAAGATTGGCATAGGGTGGTTCATGTTAATATCAAGCATCTCCTTGGCATCAGAAATCATTGCCACCATGACCGGTTTTTTATATTCACGTACCAGGCGTTCCACTGTATCAAGGAAGGTCCGTGACATCCCGGCTTCATACTCTGACTGGTACAGATGGTTAAATAATATGCCATCAACTTCATCCAGTTTGATTGTCTCTTCAACAATCTTGCCAAATATTGTGTAGTCAAAAATTTCACCTAAATCCAGTGGATTTTGATGTGAAATAACCCGTGTGTTATAAAGACTTCGTATAGTAGCAACATAGCTTTCAGGAAACGTGATAAGATTAAAATTATACTTTGCACATGCATCAGCAGAAATTACAGCATGCCCACCGGAGCGTGACAATACTGCAACATTCTTTCCTTTCATTGGCGGAAGCTGCATTGCTTTTACTGCTAATACAACTTCTTCTTCATCTTCAGCACGTATTACACCTGCCTGCGCAAACGCAGCGTCTACCACTGCATCGCTTGCTGACAGTGCCGTTGTATGTGATTGTGCAATCTTTGCACTCATGGGAGACCTGTTTGATTTATGGACAATAATTGGCTTTTCTGATGTACGGGCTATATCAAAAAATTCTCTTCCCCTATTAAACCCTTCTAAATAGCATATAATAATTTTTGTGTTGTCATCATCATTCACAAAGTAATTTAGAAAATCAACTTCATCAAGCATGAGCTTATTGCCAATACTGACAAATTTATTTATGAATATATGATTTTCAGGCAACGCATGCAGATAGGTATTGCCAACTCCGCCACTCTGCGAAATCATGGAAACTTCACCGGCAACAAGATCTTTACGGAAAAACGCAAATGGCATGAACATCTTTTCTTCAAAGTTGATGGTTCCAATGCAATTGGGGCCAATGATTTTTATCCCGTACCTGTTAGCTATCACAAGAACCTGTTGTTCTAATGATTGCTCTGATTGTGAATACTCACTAAATCCTCCCGATTCAATGACCACATGCTGTATTCCTTTTTTCCCACATTTTTCCAATTGTTCAGGTACAGTCTTTGCAGGTGTTATGATTATGGCAACATCAGGGGTTTGTGGCAAATCCAGAATATCCTTATACACGGGTACTCCTTCAATTTGGCCTTCCTGTGTACTGACCCCATACAGGTTCCCGGTATAGCCTTGCTGAATGTTATTGAGAAGAATTATCTTTCCTAAATTAATCTTTGTTAATGAAACACCAACAACTACCATACTTTTCGGATAAAAAAATGTTTTCATACTCCCCTCTTACTTTTATCATACAATAATACATATATTGCAATATGTTATAGGCATATTTTAATAGTCAAGATATTTAATAATAATTATTTTATTTTTTCTTATTAGCAACACACACTATGAGCATATAAATTCCCAATCCACTACTGTACACCGTAAATAAATTTAAGTACAGTAACCCAGCCGCCGAAGGCAGAGGAAGTGTACCTTTAAATATTGTTAAATAACCATACTTAAAAAAGTATTTGTATGCTCCAATAATTATCATGAATATGGATTATATCCATTATGGGAGGGCATGTATGCGTATTCATTCTAATTCTCAAAAATGGCTGAAAGCTTTCCATCTATTGTTTGTTGCAATGTGGGTAGGTGGTGCAGTAACACTTTCTTCCAAGCAATTTTTTATTCAGCT
>Ga0209381_1001279_pt1 | contig 42628 bp, 35 predicted proteins | sample DewCreD2012metaG_FD_184111 | JGI IMG/M metagenome (GOLD analysis project Ga0209381, IMG submission 184111) | Hot spring sediment bacterial and archeal communities from British Columbia, Canada, to study Microbial Dark Matter (Phase II) - Dewar... ... | reverse complement strand
CGGCCTGCGGCTACCAAGGCCCCGTCGAGGAACTGCGCGAGGCCGTCGTCAAGGCCTGCCAGGCCGAGGGCGCGCCGGTGGGCGTCTGGCAGCGGCGCATTCTCCCCGAGATGGGCGTCATCCGCGCCCGCAACGCCTTCGGCAACGGCTACCCCTGGTCCGCCGGCCGAGCGGGCGTGGACTACCACCCCAGCCAGTTCCCCGAAGCTCTCCGCCACGTCAACAGCTACTTCGTCCTCGGCTGCCTGCGCACCCCCAACACGCCCGCCACCGCGCGCCTCATTGCCCAGGCCATCCGCAAAGTCATGGAGAACCTGCGCGAGCTCGACGTTGACACCGTCGCCAAGACCGCCGACCGCTCCCTCTACGAGCGCGGCTGGCGACAGCAGCGCTGAACAGCAGCGCTGAACAGCAGCGCCGAGCAGCAGCTCCACCCCCACTCCCGCCTCACGAAGCCGCCCTCGGGCAACGCAGTGGGCAACAACTTTGCGGAGTTGAACAACTGCGGAATGTTCCGAACAACTCCCGCTCGCCCTCCGGAACATGGCCGGGCACTGGTCCTCTCGCCGCGCGCCTCACGTAGTGTGGTGGTTCAGCGTGAAGTGGACAAGAATCCCTATGGAATACAAGGCTTGGACAGGCGACTGGCCGACGGCCAGTCGCCTGTCAGCCTCTGTTGTTTCCAAGGGCTGTTCGTGCCCTTCGCGTGGGGGGCAGGGGCGAAGTTCAGGCTGGCTCGGGCCCGCCGAGGAAGCCCTCGTGGAGGAAGACCGGGGCATAGCCGTGCTCGGTGACCCAGGCTATCGCGGCCTCGAGGCGCTCAAAGTGGTCGGGGACGTAGTGGCGGTAGAAGGGCCAGAAGTACTGCTCGTGGGTGAAAAGGTCCATGACCTCGGCTGTGGCCGGGTCCTGGGCAAGGGGGGCGAGGGTGGGGACGATGCGGTCGAGGGGGACGCTGTTGCACACGATGTCAACGCGTGAGAAGACAATGCCGGAGGGGAAGTCCACGAGGGCGTCGTGGCGTGAGAGGTATTCGGAGCGGGCGTCGTCGAGGAGGTAGTTGACGTCCCAGCCCCATGGGGCGCGGCAGAAGTAGCCCGAGAGGGCGCGGACGCCTCGGCTGGCAAGGGCGGGCAGTGCCTGGGGCTGGACCATGCCCCAGTGGATGACGGTTGGGGGCGCGTAGGAGGCTTCGCCTGCGAAGCGGAGGATTTCGGCGGCCACGCGGTCGAGGTCGGCGATGAGCTTCTCGGTCGAGGCGTGCTGGTAGGGGCGGTCGGGGTCGTTGGCCCAGGCGTGGAAGGCGAGCTTGAGCCAGTGGGCGTTGTCGGCCCACTCGCCGCGGTAGCGGTCTGGGAACTGGGGCAGGGCGAAGTCCGGGCCTGTCGTGAAGTAGATGTTGACGGAGAAGCGGGCGCCGTAGCGGGCGTTGAGGCGCTTGAGGCCGGCGAGGTAAAAGCACTCGAAGAGCGAGCGGTAGCCCTGGGCGGCGATGTCGCGGAGGAAGAAGGAGTTGTCGTCAATCGAGAAGCGGTAGCGCGGGCGCGAGTGGCGGTCCCAGAGGACGCGGATGCGGTGCTCGGCGTGGCCGCGTGGGCCGTCGGCGGCGGCCACGATGTCGGTCTCCCTGGCCTGAAGGACGACCTCGGCGGCGAAGGCCTCGCCGGCTCGCCGTGCGACCTGGCCGTTTACTGTCACGCGGTCCCGCAGCGGAGCTGTCCCGCGCACGGTGATGCGCAGGCCGCCGTTCGGCGAGCCTGGGCCAGGCGAAGTCGCAGCCTGGCCGTGGCGATGGTTGAGCACGGCTCCGTGGAACGGCTCGTCAATCCGCACCATTGCTTTGGTCCTGAAGAGTGGTGAGCGCCTCGCTCGGGCTGGCAGTGAGAGGATAGCGTGCGGCGCGCCGCCTGTCAAGCCCGGCTTGGGCGCTGCATGCCCCGGCAGGCGAAATGAAATGGGCGTGGCCCTTTTCAGTCGGTCGGCGGCCTGTAGGGGCAGGTCCCCGTGCCTGCCCAGCCATAAAGGGTTGCGACGCAATAAGATTGGCGGGCACAGGGACCCGCCCCTGCCCCCTGATTCCCGCCGCCTGTGCGAAAGGGGCCACGCCCAATGAAATGTTGTTGACCTTTGCCCGCTTTCGGCTATACTGCGCTGTCGCCCCGAGAACCATCCCCGATGGAGTTTCACGGAGAAATGCTCCCGACGGAGTTCGCAGGCAAGCGCGTGACGGTCATGGGCATCGGGCTCTTCGGCGGAGGCGTCGGCGTCGCCCGATTCCTCGCCCGTCAGGGCGCCCACGTGACGGCCACCGACCTCAAGGACGTGGCGACCCTCGCCCCCTCCATCGCCCAGCTCGCCGGCCTCCCCATCGCCCTCCACCTCGGCGGCCACACGCCCGCGGACTTCACCGACGCCGACCTCGTGGTGGTGAACCCCGCTGTGGGCGACGACTCGCCCTACCTGGCCCTGGCCCGCAACGCAGGCGTCCAGCTCGAGACCGAGATAAACCTCTTCTTCAAGCTCTGCCCCGCGCCCATCCTAGGCATCACCGGCAGCAACGGCAAGTCCACCGCCACCGCCCTCGCTGCCCACCTCCTCGAGGCCGGCCCGCGCCGCGTGTGGCTCGGCGGCAACATCGGTCGCTCGCTCCTGGAGGACCTCGACGCCATCCGCCCCGGCGACCTCGTGGTCCTCGAGCTCTCCAGCTTCCAGCTCGAGCGCCTCGCCTGGACGGGTCTGAGCCCCGCCCTCAGCGTCGTCCTCAACCTCTCCCCCAACCACCTCGACCGCCACAAGACCTTTGAGGCATACGCCCGCGCCAAGCAGCCCATCATCCTCAACCAGAGGGACACCGACGCCGCAATCCTCAACGCCGACTGCGAGCACGTCTCCACCTGGGGCGCCCTGGGGGCCGGCCGCAAGCTCTTCTTCAGCACCCGGCGCCCCGTCGAACGCGGCGCCTGGCGCGACGGCCCCCGCGCCCTCTGGCGCGACGGCGGCTCGCCCCAGGAGCTTTTCCGGGGCGGGGACCTCATGCTACGCGGCGAACACAACCTCGGCAACGCCCTCGCCGCCGCCGCCGCAGCAGTCCTATGCGGCGTCCCCATCGAGGCCATCGCCCCGCGTCTCGCCGCCTTCAAGCCCCTGGAGCACCGCCTGGAGTTCGTCCGCACCCTCGACGGCGTGGCCTACTACAACGACTCCAAGGCCACCACCCCCGAGGCCGGCATCGCCGGCGTCGAGGCGTTTGACGAGCCTGTCGTCCTCATCGCCGGCGGCTACGACAAGCACCTCCCCTTCGACAAGTTCGCCGAGGCCGTCGTCAAGCGCGCCAAGGCCGCCGTCCTCATCGGCGCCACCGCCGCGCGCATCCGCGACGCCATCGCCGCCACCGGACCCGCCCCCATCACCCACGTCGTTACCGTCCCCACCCTCTCCGACGCCGCTGCCACCCTCGCCGAGGCCATCGCCACCGCCCGAGCCCTGGCCCGCCCTGGCGACGTCGTCCTCCTCAGCCCCGCCTGCGCCAGCTACGACATGTTTGACAACTTCGAGCAGCGCGGCGCCCTCTTCAAACGCCTCGTCATGGAGCTTTCGCCCGCGCATTGACCGCGCCGCGGCGGCGGGCGCACCGCCCCCAGCCTGTGCCCGGCCGAGGGCGGCGACGCTGGAGGCAGAGGCACAGGCACAGGCGTAAGCAGAAGCGGAGGCAGAGGCGGAAGCGGCGGTGGAAGCGCTGCTGACCGCAACGCGCGCTTGCATTCCCGCCACGCAGCGAATATAGTGTAGAGGGACGTCAACGCTGCCCTTTTTGGAACGAGAGAGGAGGTGAGAGGCAGACAAGAACGGTTCCCTCCGGCCTATTCGTCGCAGTGGCGTTGCCGTCGCGGCAACCTGTTGCCCTCACAGCCTTGAGGGCGTCTCCCAGGAGTGTCAGGCGTGAAATCGCGGATTGTTGGCATACTGGTCGTCTTCGTGGCCTTCCTCTTTGTCGGGGGCCAGGCCCTCGCTCGGGACAAGGGCGACAAGCCCGGCAAACCTAAGGGCACCCGCGTCGTCGGCACCGTTGCGGTCACTAAGGAGAAGGTCAAGGACGACAAGGGCGTCGAGACCGAGGTCGTCAAGAGCATCACCATCACCAGCACGAAGAAAACGGAGACCACCGTCTACAACGTCGTGCTCGACGACACCGGCAAGAAGCTGGCCGAGATGGACGGCAAGAAGGTGACGGCCAAGGGCACCGTGGAGGAGAAGGACGGGAACAAGCTCCTCACCGTAACAAGCTACGAGGAGTTCATCCCAAAGCCCAAGGCGCCAAAAGGCAATTAGCGAGACCGACCGGTCGCGCAGCGGTGGCCGTGGCCGCTTGCTGGCCGCGGCCGCCCCTGCCGCCGGCGGCTGGTTGACCCTGGCTCCGCGCCCGGTTATAATCCGCCCGAGGCAGGAGCCACACCCTGAGCGTCGCGTCCCATCTCTTCCGCGCACAGCGCCACCTGCGCGCAGGCCGACCCGCCGAAGCGCTGGAGTCCCTCGACCGCGCCGCGAAGCTGGCGCCCGACTCCCCCCACGTCGCTCTCCACCGCGCCCTGGCGACTGCCGACGCCGGGAAGCTCGACGACGCGCTCGCCCAGCTCCACGCCGCGGCCCAGCGCTGGCCGTCCAACCCCGTCTTCCTCCTCTTCAGCGGCCTCCTCCTCGCAGAGAACGACCGCCTCGACCTTGCGGCGAGCGCCCTCGCCGCAGCGCGCATGGGCTCCCCCGACAACCTCCTCCTCGCCGCCTGCGAGGCCCTCGTGGCCATGCGGCGGGGCCAGGTCGTGCCCGCGCTCCAACACCTCGGCGCACGCGGCCTCACGGACAACCCCCGCGCCCTCGCCGCCCTACTCGCCGAGGTCGAGGCCGAGCTCTTCCGCCGCTTCGGGCCGCACACCGACGGCACGCCGCCGCGAGCCGACGATGTGCCCCTGCCCGACCGCCTCCGCCGCGCCAGCGCCCGCCGCCTCCTCGCGCTCGGCATCGCACGCCTCGAGCGCAACGACGCCCCCGCCGCCTGGCCCCTGCTCCTCCTCGCCGCCGAGAAGAACCCCTCGCTGCCCGAGGTATTCGCCTACCTCGGCTTCGCCGCACACGACCTCGGCCGCTACGAGCTGGCCCTCGACTGCCTCGCCCGTGTGGGCTCCTGGTCGAACATCCTCGACGCCATCCACCTTCATCGCGGCGCCGCACTCTACAAGCTCGCCCGCTTCACTGAGGCCCTCGACGCCCTGCGCGCCGCCGACGCCGCCGACGCCCAAGGCAACTTCGCCGCCTGGACCCAGCTCTACACCGCCCGCACCCTCGTCGCCCTCGGCCGCACGACAGAGGCCAGGCCGCATCTCCGCAAGCTCATCGAGCTCGAGGGCGACCTCGCCATCGCCCGACTCCGCCGGGCACGCGAGCTCCTCGGCCTCGCCACACCCGACTCCGCCCCCGACGGCTACGAGGTCATCGAGGACACGAGGGCTGTCCTCGTCGTCAAGCCTGCCTACATCGAAGCCGTCCGCAACCGCCCCCCCGCGCAGCCGACGCCCGCCGAGTGCCCACCGCCGCCCCCTCCCGCCGGCCGCGCGCCCATGCAGCGCTTCGCCCTGCCCGACGGCGCCGCCCTCGTCCGCCAATGCCGACGCGGGGGCCTCCTCGGCCACATCCTCGGCGACAAGCACCTCGACGGCCATCGCTTCCTCCGCGAGCTGGCCCTCTCCGACGCCTTGCGCCGACGCGGCATCCCCACCCCCGAAGTCATCGCCGGCACCCGCCGCGAGGTCCTCCCCGGCATCTACCGCGCCGAGATCATCACCCGCGAAATCCCCGGCGCACTCGACCTCGCCGCTGCCCTGCGTTCGCTGCCGGCTCCCCCGGCGACCCAAGGACGCAAGGACGACCTTCTCGCGGCCACGGCCAAGCTCATCCGCCAGCTCCACGACGCCGGGCTCTTCCACCCCGACCTCAACGCCCGCAACATCCTCATCTGCCCCGACGGCTCCGCGATGATCATTGACCTCGACCGCGCCGAGCTTCACGACGAATTGCCCTTCCGCGCCCGCGCCGCCAACCTCGCGCGCCTCTACCGCTCCCTTCACAAGCTCCGCCTCGCCCCAGAGCCCGTCACCGACGCCGACTGGTTGGCCCTCCTCGCCGCCTACGCCGGCGACGACGACGCCCTCCGAGCCCGCACCGACGCCCTCATGTCGGCCTGCCGCCGCCAACTCCGCCGCCACCAGCTCTGGTGGCACCTGACCTCGAAGGACCGCTAGCCCGCGTTCCTCCAAAAAGGGCGTCCTCCTTCTCACACATGCCACCTTGGCCGCAATTCATGTAGCAGTGGCTCGTAGTGCGGGCTTCAGCCCGTATGCCCAGAAACGGCCTAACGGCCGGACTACGAACGCGTTCGCCGCTTCGGGCGGGTGCGCCCCAGAGGGCTACAATTGTGGCCAAGGTAGTATCTCCTTTGGAACAAGACAATGTAGCGTTGTCGTGCTGATGTGGGTATGTATGCGTGCAGGCGGGAGCGGTCTGGATACCATGCGAGAGCCTTTTGGAGTGCGGCGCGAAGCGCCGCTTTGGATGCAGGGGCCTCGCGGCGTGGAACCCAAAGCGGTGCTTCGCGCCGCACTCCGAAAGGCTGACGCCCGTGCTCAGCCCGGCTTCCCACGCCATGCGACAGCCCCTGGACAGAGGACCAACTTGTGAGGCGGAGGCCAGTGATCCCCTGTTATCTGGGCGCGCGCCCAGTTCATAAGTGCCTGTGGAGCAAGAGCTTCGGGAGCGTGCCAATAATTGGCACAGAGGATCAAATCCTTGCGCACGCACTGATCCTCTGTCCGGTGTCGGCGTCGGCAATTGCCGAGGCAGCCCCAGTTTCGGTGGCCGGTGGCGTTGCGCCCAGTTGGTGCTCAGGGTAGGTCGAAGAGCGAAACAGGGGTTCGCGTCAGGCTTTGGCTGCCTTGACAGGTGCTGGGGTCGGGGCTAGAATCCCCCTATGCCCACGCCATCGCCCCAAGCTCGTCGGCGCCGTTGGCGCGAGAATGTGACCGGCTATCTCTACGTTGCGCCGGCCACGCTCATCCTTGCCCTCTTCAGCGTCTTTCCGCTGGGCTATGCCTTCTATGTGAGCCTGCACGACTGGCGGCTGAGGAAGGGCGAGTTCGTGGGGCTGCAGAACTACATTGACGCCTTCAGTGCCGACCCGCAGTTCGGGCGGGCGCTCCTGGCGACGGTGTGGTACGTCGTCGGCACGGTGCCGGTCAGCCTTGCCCTCGGGCTGTTCATCGCTAACTTGCTGGCGGGCAAGATACGCGGGCGGGCCGTCTACCGAACGATTTACTTTTTGCCCTACGTCACCTCGGTGGTGGCGGCTGCGGCGGTCTGGATGTGGCTGCTCTATCCCGCTCCCGCCGAATGGGGCCTGGCCAACGCCGCGATGAAGGCCATTGGTCTCCCACCCCAGGCCTGGGTGGAGGAGTCGAAGGGCATCTTCCGCCTCGTCGCGGAGCACTGGGGCTGGAGGCCGCCGGCCTGGGCCGCCGGGCCGAGCCTCTCGCTCGTGTGCGTCATGGCCTTCTCGGTCTGGCAAGCGCTCGGGTTCGACATCGTCGTGCTGCTCGCCGCGCTCACGACCGTGCCGAAGGAGATCTACGAGGCCGCCGCAGTGGATGGCGCGACGGGCTGGCGGCGCATGCGCCGCATCACCATCCCGCTCATCTCGCCGACCTTGTTCTTCCTCTCCATCGTCTCCACCATTCGCGCCTTCCGCGTCTTCAACCAGGTCTACATCATGGCCTCCAAAGAGACCGCTGGCACCGCCAACACTGTCACCGTTTATATCTTCAACACCTTCTACGTTGGTGGACGGGTCGGCTACGGCTCGGCCGTGGCCATGGTGCTCTTCCTCATCATCCTCGCCGTCACGCTCGTCCAGATGCGCGCCCTGGGCGCACGCGTGCACTACTGACCTCATCAGGCGGGGGAGTGGGCGATCTGCCAGCCTGTCCGAGGGGGGGGCGGCTACGGTCTGGGTGCCGGGGTCGCGGGGGGCGAGGCGTCGGGCGATTTGGGGGGGCGGGCGTCGGGGGGCTTGGGGGCCGGGGCTTCGGGGGGCTTGGGGGGCGCGGGACGGGGCTTCCAGTAGACGATGCCGAAGGTGCGCCAGTTGGGGCCGTAGTCGTAGTGCCAGGGACGGCCGCGGAAGGCAGCGGGCAGGGGCTTGCCCTTGGCGCGCCGCACGCCCATGCAGTGGACCCAGGCCTCGTAGCCGCCGACCACGCCCTCCTCGGTGAACGACCAGGAGAGGGCGGTGGTGAGGGTGTTGAGGAGGCCGAGTGGGACGAAGAAGATTTTGTTGAAGAGGGGGATGGAGCTGATGAGCTTGGTGGGTGCGTCGAGGATGTCGCGCGGGAGGCCGAGGAGGAGATAGGGGGGGGCCATCCAGGGGCGGACGACGAGGCGCTTGGGCGGCGGTGGGGGTGGGGGCTGGGCGGCCTGGGGCGCCGCGGCCAGGGAGCAGGAGGCGGTGGCCAGCAGAAGGGCGAGGAGGCGAGGCAAGGGGAACTCCTCAACGATCATTTCCGATTGCCGATCTGCGATCTGCGATCTCAGAGGCCTGGTCAGCCATCGTGCAGGTCATGTCAACACCCATTTCTAAGATATGGTATGCCAGCATTTTACGTCTTTGTATCGTGCCAGGCACGTTACTCTGAGGTTTTCGCGCGTCGCCAGCGGACCCCCTGGGGCGTGTCTTCGAGGAGGATGCCGCGTGCGGCGAGGTCGGCGCGGATGGCGTCGGCGCGCTTGAAGTCCTTGGCCTTGCGGGCGGCCTGGCGCTCGGCGATGAGGCGCTCGACCTCTTCGTCGAGGGTTTCCTTGCGGGTTTCGAGGATGTCGAGGACGCTGTCGAAGCGCGTGACTGTCTGGCGGACGCGCGCGGCGGAGGCAGCGGTGAGGGGGAGGCGGTTGGCCTGGTGCATGAAGTCGAAGACGACGGCGAGGGCTTCGGAGGAGTTGAGGTCGTCGTCGAGAGCGGCGGCGAAGTCGCTCTCGGCCTTCTCGCAAAGCGGTGCGACGTCGGGGCCGGGGCCGGCGGCCGGCGCCTCGGCGAGGCGTGCGACGAAGTCGTTGAAGCGGCGGACGGCGGTGGCGGCGGCGGCGAGGGCGTCGAGGGTGAAGTTGAGGGGCATGCGGTAGTGGCTGCCCAGGAGCAGGTAGCGGATGGCAAGTGGGGAGTGGCCGCGGGCGAGGAGGTCGCGGAGGGTGTAGAAGTTGCCGAGGGACTTTGACATTTTGGTGCCGTCAACGAGGAGGTGTCGGTTGTGCATCCAGGTGCGGACGTAGGGGGAGCGGCCTGTGGCGGCCTCGGCCTGAGCGATCTCGCACTCGTGGTGTGGGAAGAGGTTGTCCTCGCCGCCGGTGTGGATGTCGAGCTGTTCGCCGAGGTAGCGCATGGCCATGGCGGTGCACTCGATGTGCCAGCCTGGGACGCCGATGCTCCAGGGGCTCTCCCAGCGCATGATGGAGGTCGGTGCGGCCTTCCAGAGGGCGAAGTCGTGGGGGCAGCGCTTCTCTGGGTTGGGCTGGACGCGTGCGCCCTCCATCAGGTTGGCGAGGGTGTTGCCCGACAGGCGGCCGTAGGCGGGGAACTTCTGGAGGTCGAAGTAGACCGAGCCGTTGGAGACGTAGGCGAAGCCGCGCTGGAGGATGCGCTCGATGAGGCGGATCATGTCGGGCACGTGGTCGGTAGCGCGGGGGTAGAGGTCGGCGGGGAGGAGGCGGAGGCTGCGCGCGTCCTCGAAGAATGCCTCAGAGAAGAGCTTGACGACGTCCCAGACGCTGATGCCGCGCTCGCGGGCGCTCTTGCCGATCTTGTCCTCGCCCTCGTCGGCGTCGGTGGTCATGTGCCCGACGTCGGTGAGGTTCATCAGGTGTTTGACGGTGAAGCCTCGTAGGAGCAGGTGGCGCTTGAGGAGGTCTACGAAGACGAAGGCGCGGAAGTTGCCCAGGTGGGCGAAGTCGTGGACCGTGGGGCCGCAGGAGTAGAGGCGGACGACGCCCGGCTCGATTGGCTCGAAGGGCTGCTTACTGCGGGTGAGGGAGTTGTAGTAGGCGATGCTCATGACATCTCCACCGATTCGCGTTCGGGCAAGGTGTCGAGTAGGGCGATGGCGTGTGCGGCGATGGCGAGGCCGCTTCCGATGGCGTCGAGGCCCTCGTTGGTCTTGGCCTTGACGCTGACGCAGGCGGGCTCGAGGCCAAGGAGCTCGGCGATGCGCTGGCGCATGGCGGCCTTGTGGGGCGTGAGCCGAGGCTGCTGGGCGACGACTGTGGCGTCCACCTGGACGGGGCGGAGGCCGGCGGCGCGCACCTTGGCGAGCGTGGCGGTCAGGAGCAGGGCGCTGTCGGCCCCGCGGAAGGCGGGGTCGGTGTCGGGGAAGTGCTCGCCGATGTCGCCGAGGGCGGCGGCGCCCAGGAGCGCGTCGCAGAGGGCGTGGAGGAGCACGTCGCCATCGGAATGGCCGAGCAGGCCGACTGGGGAGGGTATGACGATGCCTCCGAGGCGCAGGGGGCGTCCTGGGGCGAGGCGGTGGATGTCGTAGCCGATGCCTGCTCTCATATGGTCAGCTCCCGTGGTGGGAAGCCGTGGCTGTGGCGGGCGGGCCGGCGCCCTGGCCATCGGGCTCCGGGGAGAGGAACTTGCCGAGTCTGCGGTACTTGTCGTAGCGTTTGGCCAGGAGCTCGTCGGTGGGCATGGCCAGGAGCTGGTCGAGGTGGCGGATGAGGGCCTCCTTGAGGCACTTGGCGGCCTGCCGCGGCTGGTAGTGGGCGGCGAGGTCGGCCTCGGGCACCACCTCGTCGGCGATGCCGAGCTCGAGCATGTCCCGCGAGGTCAGGTGGAGGGCGGCGGCGGCCTCCTCCTTCTTGTCGCTGGAGCGGAAGAGGATGGCGGCGCATCCCTCGGGCGTGATGACCGAGAAGTAGGCGTGTTGGAGCATCAGGATGCGGTCGCCGACTCCGATGCCGAGGGCGCCGCCGCTGGCGCCTTCGCCGAGGATGACGCACACGATGGGCACGCGCAGGGTGGAGAGGTCGGCGATGTTTTCCGCGATGCTCTGGGCGATGCCGCGCTCCTCGGCCCCTACGCCGGGGTAGGCGCCGGCGGTGTCGATGAACATCACGATGGGCAGGCGCAGGCGCTCGGCCAGGCGGGCCTTGTGCATGGCCTTGCGGTAGCCCTCGGGGTGGGCGAGGCCCCAGTTACAGGCGACGCTCTCGCGGGCGGACTTGCCCTTGCGGTGGCCGATGACCATGAGGCGGCGGCCGTCGAGGCGCGCGAAGCCGCACACCACGGCCCCGTCGTCGCCAAAGAGCCGGTCGCCGTGGAGCTCGAGGAAGTCGGTGAACATCATCCCGATGAAGTCCATCGTGGACGGCCTGTCGCGGTGGCGTGCGACCTGGACTTCCTGCCAGGGGACGAGGTTGGCGTAGACGCTCTTGGCCACGCGGCGCTGCTCGGCGCGGAGCTGCTCGATCGTCTCGCTGAGGTCCACCCCCTTGGCCTCTTGGAAGGCGATGAGCTCCTGAATCTTGCGCTCGAGGTCGTAGATGGGCCGCTCGAAGTCGAGTGCGGCGGGCGTGCTCATGAGGAGGCCCTCCGAGCCGCGGCAGCTTCCGCGGGCGGCTTCTCGTAGATTCGAATCCGCTTGAGCCGCGCATAGACGTCGGCCATGCTCTGCGGCCGGCGCTCGGGCCGCTTCTCGAGCATGGCCACAATGAGATCGTTGATCTCGCGCGTGAGGTTCTTGTTGAACGTCCACGGCCAGGGCGGCGGCTGGCGCAGGTGCATGTTCAGCAATTCATCGCGGTTGATCGAGATGAACGGCGGGCGGCGGGTGAGGAGCTCGAAGAGGGTGACGCCGAAGGAGTAGATGTCGGTCCGGAAGTCCGGCAGGCGGCGCTGAATCGTCTCGGGCGCGATGTAGGGGCGGGTGCCGGCGATGCGCCGCATGCCCGGCAGGAAGCGGTGCCAGGGCCTGGGCGCCTTCCTGGCCAGGGCGAAGTCGGTCAGCTTCACTACGCCCTCGTCCGACACAAGGAAGTTCTCCGGCTTGAGGTCCAGGTGGATGATGCCCATCTCGTGGACGTAGAGGAGGGCCGCCGCCATCTGGAGGATCAGCTCGTGGGACCGCGTGGCTATGAGCGGGTCCCCGCGGCGGTCGAGCACCCGCACCTTGATGTTGCGGCTCGGGAAGTACTCCATCACGATGATCGGGAAGGGCGGCCCAGGGATGTAATGGAGCACCTCGATGATGTGGGGGTGCTTGAGCCCCATGGCCATGTCGGCCTCGCGGCGCAGCGAGCGCAGCGCCGAGCGCTGGCCCAGCTTGTCGGGCCGCAGCCGCTTCACCGCCACGATCTCCCCGCTCGGCCCGCTCGCACGGCAGATCTCCGCCGTCTCCCCAGTCCACACCACCTGCTCCACCCGAAAGAGGTCCACGCTCAGGGGCAGCATTGCCCGCTCCCCACGCCCGGCGGTCCTGCTCCCGGGCCACAGGCACGCAACAACGGGTTCTCGTTCAGCATGAAGGTGCGGGACTGGGCATACCGAAGCCAATGCCCGAGCGGCCTTATGGCGAGAGGAGGATGCCCCGCTTCGTCGCCTGCCCCCACTGCTCGCGTCCCTCGTTCACAGGGGGGGCAAACTGTCCACCCCCGCCTCTTTTTGCCCCTTGGTTGTGGCTTGCCGCGATGAGATTGTCGCGCGGCTCCGGTCGTGCCGCCGCCAACCCTTCCGGCGCACTTTTCCCCCGCTCGGCCAATGTTACCAGATCGGTCCCGAACGGTCAAGGCGGCGCGCGGCCCCTACTCGGGGCTTGACCGGCCTTTCCTTCACCGCTATCATCGTGGCATCGCGCCGCGGCGCCGGCCCTCATGCAATGCCAGGGCGCCGCGCCCACTGCGAGCGGGGCGAGGCGAAGGCACTGTCCGCCCCGGCTCCGCGGTCGAGGCGGACATCCTGGCGCCTGCCCCCGACCGCTTTGCCGCCTTACTGGAGGAACGGCCATGACCGTCAAGCACTGGTGCGACGTGCCGGCCCAAGAGGTCGAGGAGGGCGCCCGGGGGACGCGAATCCGTTGGCTCCTTCGGGGCGAGGACGGGGCGACGAACTTCGCCATGCGGCACTTCGAGATCGCCCCGGGCGGCCACACGCCCCACCACGCGCATCCATGGGAGCACGAGGTCTTCGTGCTCAGCGGGCACGGCAAAGTGGTCGGGCCCCAGGGCGAGCGGGCGCTGGGGCCGGGCAGCGTCGTCCTCGTCCCGGCTGATGAGGAGCACCACTTCGCCAACGATGGCCCCGAGGCCTTCACGATGCTGTGCCTCATCCCGCAGGCGAGGACGTGCACGGGCTGAGACGCCCATTGTGAGCCATCTTGCCCGTTGCCTCAAACGCTCCCTGAGCGTGGGGCGGGGGCTGAGAGGTTCCCGTGGCAGTGGCCCTCGGCGTAGTGCCGTCGGCCTGGCCCGGCGCGACCGGGCATTGGAGCGAACCAGACCGTGCCCGACATGCTGAAGGTTGACCTGCACGATGTGGCCCGCGACGGGGCGGCCATCGAGCGCGCGCTCCGCGAGGCGTTTGAGGAGGCCGAGCGCCTGCGGGTGAAATGCCTCCAGATTGTCCACGGCAAGGGCACGGGGCAGCTCAAGCGGCGCGTGGACCGCTTCCTCAAGGAGCCCCAGGTGAAGGCCGTGACGCGCAACATTGACCACGACTCGCGCAACTGGGGACGCCTCTTCATCTACTTCCGCTGGCCCGAAAGGAATAGGGCATGAGGCCGACCCTGTGGGTCCTCGTGTTCGGCGTAGCAGCGTCGGCCTGGAGTGAAGAAGAGTCGCCCCTTCGGGCGAAGTGGGACATGCGGGCGGGGCGGGACGCCCTGAGAGGAAGGAACGCGCGATGGGAAGGCGGAATGCGCCGTGGCTCGTGGTGACCCTCCTCGCGGCGGGGTGCGCGGGGCGAGTGGTCGGGCCGGAGCGGGTGGCGGTTCACGCCTTCGACGGCCACCGCCGCCAGGTGGAGCTACTCCCCGGCGAATGGGTGTATGCCGGGAGCTCGACGCGCTGAAGAAGCGCGGCGTCCAGTTGATGCAGTGGATCGGCGGCTCGGACCGCCGACGGGCCACCGTCGGCCGGCGCTGGAGGCGGCGAAATGGCGGGGCAGCCGCGCATCCTGATGCTCCACAAGCCCAGGGGCGTCGTGGTTACACGCCGCGACGAGCGCGGGCGGAAGACCGTCTACGACCTGCTGCCCGATTGGGCGGCGGCCGACGGCTGGGTGCCCGTGGGACGCCTCGACCGCGAGAGCACCGGGCTGCTGCTCTTTGTGAAGGAGGGCGCCCTCGTCGAGGCCCTCACGCGCCCAGGCGCATGCCCGAAGACCTATGAGGTCTGGGTGCGCGGGCGGGTGACGGATGAGCATCTCGCCGCCATCAGCCGGGGCATACCGTCGCCAGTCGGGCTGCTCACGGCAGTGAGCGTCGAGCGGCTCGGGGGCGCGGGGCCGAAGTCGCGCCTGCGCGTGATCCTCGACGAGGGGCGGAACCGCCACATCCGCCGCCTCTTCGGCGCGCTACGCGACCCGAAGTTCGGCACGCCGCTGAAAGTGGTAGAATTGAAGCGCACCCACGTCGGCTGCCTCGCCCTCGACGTGCCGTCGGGAAGCTGGCGCTTCCTGAGCGGAGAGGAGACCGGGGCCCTGGTGGGCGCGACCGCGTGATCGAGCCGCGCCAATACTTGTCATCGCGAGCTTGTCGAGCGGTTTTTCAGGGGAGTGAACTGACGCGATGGGGGGCGACTTGCATCGCGCGCGCCAAGCCCTTGAAAGGTTCTTCGGAAAGCTCAGAATTACAATGGCGTTGCGGGTCAGCAACAAGTCATCGGTACGGCCTTGAACGGAGGCAGATGAATGAGGCATGCAGTAGCGAACTACGATCCCCGGGATATGGATTGTGCGATGGTGCACATCCCCGCCGGCAAGGTGCTATTCGGCCTCACGCCCGATGAGAAGGCCGAGCAGGCGCGAAAGGCGGGCGTCCACCCCGACATGCTCCACTTCCACTCCGACCGCCGCGAGCTGGAGACGGGCGAGTTCTGGATGGACAAGCACCCCGTCACCCGCGGCCAATTCCTGCGCTTCATGCAGGAGACCGGCTACAGCATTCTCTACAACGGCTGGCTCGTCGGCTGGGCCGAGCTGACCGGCTGGCACCACTTTGCCCCCGAGAACCTCGCGCTGCCAATGGTGGGCGTCAACTCGGAGGACGCCGCAGCCTACGCCGCGTGGCTCGGCAAGCGGTTGCCGACCGAGGTCGAATGGGAGCGCGCCTGGCGGGGGGCCGATGGCCGTCTGTGGCCCTGGGGCAACGCCTGGCAGGACGGCTTCTGCTTCCGCAATCCAGGCAACGTGGGCCTCGGGGTCGCCATCCCCGTGGGCGCCTACCCCGACTGCGGCCCCTTCGGCCTCGGCAGCTACGGCCTCGTCGGCGAATGGGTGAAGGTGGTCTTCCCGCCGACCAGCAAGAGCGGCTCGGCGGACCCGTGTCCCTTCGTCCTCGCGGGCGGCGCGTTCTGCCACAGGCAGCCCTACTCCTTCCTGCCGTCGAACCGCCTGTCGTGGTCGCACCACATGCGCATCTACGACAGCGGCTTCCGTTGCGTGAGCGACACGCCGCCCGACGGCCTCGTGGCATCGCCCGCTTATCGCGTCGAGCGCTTCGAGCCGCCCAAGCCCGTGGCCATCCGCGAGGACCTCTACCTCGAGGCGCCCATCCGTCTCGTGCCCTATCAGTGCGCGACCTTCGCCATCTACGTCCCCTGGTTCCCCGAGGGGCTGTGGGTGCTGGACTGCCCGGAGGGGGACTGGGACGAGTTCGGCGGGGCCAACTCGTGGCCCAGCCGCCCGCGCGACGACTGGTTCATCCCCTGGAAGGTGGAGGGCGGTGGGACGCGGCTCACCTATCTTCGGGAGAGGGCGGGGAAGAGGGTGTTCTTCGAGGCCTGGGCGGAGGGCCACACGGTGAGCTGGCGCTTCGAGCTGGACGGCGTGTCGCCCGTGCGGGCGGGGTCGTTCTGCCTCAAGACCCTCAGCCCGTTTTTCTCGAGCCAGGAGCGGTGGACCCAGGTGCGCATGGAGGGGGACAAGCTGACGCGCTGCTGCGAGCTGCCAATCGCCCCCGCGTCGGCGGCCAGCTTCGGCTGGAGCCTGGGCGCGGTCGCGCCCCCCGCAAGGGCCGGCTATGTGTCCTACGATGGGAGGGGGCGGATGCTCTTCCCCGAGGGGAGCAATGTGTTCTCAGGCAACGGCTGGCCGCCGTGCACCCACGTCACGCCCGCGGGGCGCTCCGACCTGCTCGAGAAGACGGGTGGCGGCAGCGTGTCGTTCCGCCTGGATTGATGGGCAGATGAGCGGCGGCCAGGGTTACGCGGTCCGTCGTGCCCGGCGCCGAAGCAGGGCCAGGCCGCCGAGGCCCAGGAGCGACAGCGTCGCCGGCTCGGGGAACACCGCGACCACGTTGTCCACCAACACCGTGCCGCCGGCCGCGCTGCTCGTCCAGGTTCCCAGCTCGACGACGTTGAGGCCGAGGGGAGCGGTGAGCGTCGTGTCAAATGTCCCGAATCGGGTCCCGTCCAGGTACGTGTTCCAGTGGACGGTGCCGCCCTGCTGAACGAGTGTGGCCTCGAAGTGGTGCCAGACGTCGGCGGTGTAGGGCGCCGAGGCGGTGGGATAGGCCGTGAGGCCATCCCAGACGTCAATTCGAGAGCCGTCCGAAGGCTCATAGAAGAAGACCAGGATGCCGCCGTCGTTATACGCCCAACTGCTTGAGATCAGGTTGACCTGTGGCAAGGTGTCCCCGCCTCCGCTGGCCAGGAAGTCGAACGCGAAGAGGGCTTTGCCTGAGCTGGAGAGGATGTTGTTGGTGTAGCGCACGACGTCTGGCGAGCTGCCGGGCGCGGACGGATTATCCGTGATGTTCACGACGCCGCCGGTCACGATCGCATCAACAACCGGGCCTGGCCACAGTTGCCATAGGCCCCCGGAGACGACCGTGACGCCGCCATTGGGGTAGTTGAATGGGTCGAAGAAGTCCGCTTGCGCGGCACCTGCGAGCCCGAGGACAACGACAGCTACGCACAAGGCTCTGGGGTTCATAAGGTCACCCCCTTCTCCAGCGCGCGGCCGGCCCGGCGCTGTTGAGCTAACGCCGTCGGCGTGCGAGCCGGGCGACGGCGACGATGATGAGGAGCACGGCGCAGTTTGGCTCTGGAATCTGGCCCTGGTCCTCGAGGAGGCCGGCAGCGCCGGCGATATAGCCGACGACTGCACGGGTCATGTTCGTGGCGTAGGCGTAGTCAAGATAGCCGGGCGTGTCCACGCTGTCGGTCGGCTGGTGGTAGTGGGGATTGGTCCAGACGGCGCCCTCGATGAGGAGGGCCGCCTGCTTGCCGACCCACTCGAAGGGCGCGTGGTCGCTGGCGTCGAGTTGGCCCTGGATGCTGGGCACGATGCCGCCGCCGTAGGTGTTGACCGCGGCAGCCAGCGCCGTCTTTAGCGGGTTGGATGCTGCCCGCCCGTAGATGAGCGCGGTGTTCCAGGTGGGGCCGACGGGGTTGTAGGCTATCATGTCCATCTGGACCATGCCCAGGATGTTGTCGCCCGCGTGGGCGTTGGCATAGTACTGGCTGCCGATGAGGCCAAGCTCCTCGGTGTCGAAGGCGATGAAGATGAGGGTGGCGGCGAAGGTGTATTGCGAGAGGACTCGTGCGGCCTCAAGCAGGCCCGCGACGCCGCTGGCATCGTCGTCGGCGCCGGGGTTGTTGACGGAGTCGTAGTGCGCGCCGACGATGTAGATGTTGTCGGGGGTCAGTGCGCCGAGCTTCACGCCCACCACGTTATCGTAGGGGGTGTTGTGGGGCGGGGGCGTGGTGCCGCTGAAGTAGCTGGTGCTCAGGCCGAAGCTCTGAAACGTGTTGAAGATGTTCGTCCCGGCGGGGTCGTGGTCTGCCCCCCAAATCCACCGGTCGTTGCCGTTGTGAGTGTAAAGGAAGTTCGGCGCCGTCAGGTAGTTCGTGTAGCTCGCCTGGCTGACGCTGTTGACGACGTCAATGACGTCGCCAAGCGAGAGCGCGACCGACAGGAGGAGAATGCCGCCCACCAACGACAGGAGCCGTGGCCTGGGTGTCATGCCGGGTGCCTTTCAGAGCGCTGCCATCCCCCGCTGTGGTGTGGTGCGGTATTATATCACGCTGGGAAAAGGTCTGCAAGCCCAGGCGCGAAATCCACATAAAGCGCCAGAAACTCGATGGTTATGGCGGGCGGGTGGCCGCGGCTCCCGCCGCTCACGCTTTGCCGCATGCGCCGGTGAGGCGCAACCACTTCTCGGCTACGGCCGCGAATGCCTCCATCCCCTCGTGGAGCGCGGAGGGCACCCAGAGCTTCTGGCCGGCGGCCCAGCGGCCCATCAGCGCCTCGCGGAGCGCGCGGTTGAGCTCGCTGGCCACGTTGACCTTGGCGACCCCCAACGCGATGGCCCGCGCGAGGGCCTCAGGCGGCGTGCCCGTCCCGCCGTGGAGCACCAGCGGCACCCCCGCCGCCTCGCGCAGGCGGGCAAGGAGGGGGAAGTCGAACTTCGGCGCCTCCCTGTAGTGCCCGTGGAGGTTGCCAAACGACACGGCCAAGCAGTCCACCCCCGTGGCCGCCACGTAGGCCCTGGCCTCGTCGGGGTCGCTCAGGGTCGTGCGGCCTTTGCCTTCGCCCGTCACCTCGTCCACGCGGCCCACGGCGCCGATCTCGCCCTCGACGGTGACGCCCCGCGGGCGGGCGAGCTCGACCACGCGGCGGAGCGCCGCGGCGTTCTCGTCGAAGGGCTTGTTCGAGTAGTCGAGCATCACGGAGGTGAAGCCTGCGGCCAGGCAGCCCTCCACTGCCTCCATCGAGTTCCCGTGGTCCAGGTGGAGGGCGGCTGGGACGCTGTGGCGGCGTGCCAGCGCGCGGGCAGTGTCGGCCAGCGCGGCATAGGAGAGCAGCAGTTCGCCAGGCCCGGTCATCAGGATGACCGGCGCCCGGCAGCGCTCGGCCACGCGCAGCACGGTCTCAATCGTCTCGGCGTTCCAGATGCAGAGGGACGGCACGGCGTAGCCGCGCGCCAGGGCATCGCGCAACAGGCTGGCCATAGGCACGAAGTCCAAGTGGGCCTCCTGATTCTCGTTTGAGGGACGTCTCGCAGCCGCTGGGTGAGAGTGGGGTCAAGCGTCAATGGGGTCATGAATGGTTTCGCGCTGTGCTCGGTTAGAGGGTGGAGGGGCTTGGGGGCTACTCGGCTGTTGCGGCGGCGAGTCGGCAGCACTCGGCGGGCTCGGCGCCGGGCATGTCCATGCGCGGCCGCTCGCGCATGAGCTTGTGGATTGGCTCGAAGGTCTTGAGAACGGCCTGGAGGTCGGGGTCGTCCTTGGAGGTGAAGACTGGGGTGCCGCAGCGGCCGGTGCCGCCGGCGGCCTGGGCGAGGGGCGCGAGGAGAAAGGTGTTGAGTTCGGGGCGCTCGATGCGGACGCCGAGCTCGCCCCACTTGTGGCCGCGCCAGGGGGTTGGGACGCGGACGTTCTTGGCTGTGTGGCATTCGTTGCAGCGGCGGGCGTAGAGGTCGTCCATGACTTTGCGGAGGTCTCTTGGCATCATTTGGCGGCAGGCTGGGAGGTCGGGGTGAGCGGTGTCGGCGGTGCCGTAGTAGGGGACGTTGAGGTCAATCCAGGCGAAGATGCGTCGGCGTGCTTGGTCGTCGAGGGCTGCTCGCGGCTTGCCGTCGGGGTCCGGGTGCCCCTTCATCAGGAGGTCGGCGAGCTTGCTGGCGTGGGAGCCCCATTTCTTCGGGGTGATCTCCAGGATGTTCCATTCGTGGCCGTTGTAGGTGGGGATCCAGTTGACGTAGGGGCTGCCGGTGCGTCCCTGGTCTTTGCGGGCGAGGTGTTCGTAGGAGACGTTGAAGTAGTCGGTGCGGTCGCCGGTGAGGTCAATCCCTTTGGGGGGGGTGTGGGGGTTGTGGCATTTGATGCAGTGGTTGTCGAGGACGGGTTGGACGATTGAGGCGTAGTCGAAGCCCTTGATGCCCCATTCGGGTGGGACCAGCTCGTCGGGCTTGCGGCGGAAGACCTCGGCGAGGGGTTCGGGCCGCAGGGTCTCGTGGCGCTGCTCGTGGCAGCCGATGCAGCCCTGGACTTCGCCAGGCATGAGGTGGGTGAAGCTGCGCATGCGCTGGACGGCGCGCCCCTGGGCGTCGAGGGCGATGAAGTAGATGGGCTGGCGTGCGGGCACCTTGAAGTATGCGGAGCCGTCCTCGGCGACCTGGGCGTAGCCCCAGACCTTTTTTGGCACGTAGGTGGCGCCGCAGGAGACGAGGACGCGTTGGAAGTCGAAGGCGGGGTTGTGGATGCCTGGGCTGGAGATGAGGGCGCGGCGGAGCTCCTGGACGACCATGAGCTGCTTGACTTCGCCGCGCTTCACGTGTGGCTCGAGGCCGTTGTAGACGTCTTGGACGTAGACGGTGGCCCACTGGTCGGCGGGGGCGCCTGGGGCGGCTGGGGGCGTGTCCGGCGGGTTGTAGGGCGGGCGGACTGGTGGCCTCGGGCGGGCGCGAAGGGGGCGGGGGTTGTAGAAGCCGAGGCCGCGCGGGGCGAGGGCCACGGCCTGCTCGGTGGCCTCGTAGTCGCGGACGAGGATCGTGCCGTCCCGCGAGACGAGGTAGTGCGTGGCGTCAATCGGATAAGGGGTCTGATAGGGGCCGCGGGGGCCGTTGGTGCTGTGGGTGATGCCGCGGAGTCGGACCTCTGGGGTGACGTTTCGGATGGAGCCCTGGGAGTTGTCGCCGTTGGCGGGATGGACGATGCCGATCGCGCCACGGCAGGAGCCGTTGTGGCCGGTCATGGTGCACAGGACGGCGGTGGAGCCTGGGATGGCTTGGGGCTCAATGAAGCTGGCGGGGTCGAGCACGCGGTTGCCAAAGAAGCCCTGGAGCATGGTGCCGTCGGGGTTGATTGTCCAGAGGCTCTGGATGGGGATTGCTGGGCGGTCAACGTATTCCCAGCGGCCGTAGATGATGCGCCCGTCGTTGAGGACGGCGGGGGTGAAGTCGTTGAGGTAGTTGGCCGAGATGCGCTGCTGGTTGCTGCCGTCGGCGTTCATCGTGTAGAGGATGCCGACGGGGGTGAAGAAGCAGTAAGCGGCCTGGGAGATGCGGGTGGAGAGGAAGACGATGCGGCCGTCGGGCAGCCAGGCGCCGTCGTAGTTGTAGTGGTTGCCGCTGGTGAGCTGCTTGAGGCCGGCGCCGTCTACGCCGATGGTGTAGAGCTGGTAATAGGGCGAGGGGGCCTTTCGCAGGGAGAAGAGGATGGTGCGGCCGTCGTAGGAGAGGTCGCAGCCGGCGATCTGGCCGTCGGGCGTCTCCAGGAGCTTCGTTAGCGAGCCATCGGTGACGTCGTAGAGGAACAGCCCGCCGCCGTTCTTCTGCCCCTCGCAGTGGTAGGTGTAGACGTGGGAGCAGTTGATGTGGTGGCGCTGGACGACGACGAGCTTGGTGAAGCCGAGCTGGCCGGCCTTGAGGCGCGCGGCGAGCTTTGGCGACTCCTCGACGGGTTCGGCCGCGAGGACGAAGCCGTCAATCGCGGAGGGGGCGATGAACTTGCCGAGCGCGGCGTCGGGCGGGCTCTCGGCGTAGACCTGAATCTCCGAGGCGCCGGGGTTCGGGCCGCCGTAGTTGCTCAGGAACTTCAGCGTGAGCTTGCTCGCCTTGGTGGGCTTCGGCAGCTTGATCCTCTGCGGGCCGTGGCCGGGCTTGAGGGTGCCTTTCACCGCCGGCTGCCCTTTGCCGGGCTCGGCGTCGAGGTACGCCTCATAGTCCTTCCAGTTCTCCTCCCACAACCAGCCCGTCCGGCCGTAGTAGACGATTTCGGCCACAGTCACCGCCTGGGGCCACTGGAGCGTGAAGACCACGCCGCCGGGGTGGGAGTTGCCCCTGGCGGCCCAGGCGCGGCCGACGTCGTCCTGGGTCGCGGGCAGGGGGATGACGCCGTCGCAGGCGAGGCGCGCGGCATACTGGGCGCTGTATTCCGACGATGCAGTGGCCGTGGCCTTGCGCGCCAGGTTCTCCGGCCCCTGCGCCGCGCGCGCCGACGCCGGGCCGAGGAGCGCTGCTGCCGCAACCACCAGCGCGGCCAGCGCGACCGCTGGCAACCGCCCTCTTTGGGTTCGACCCATTGCTTAGTCCCTTCTGCATCGAGCTGCCGGCCGCTGGGAGGACCGCAGTCTATTATAGCGCAGGCTTATGGACAGTCGAGTCTCGCCCTGAGGGTGCGGCTGGGGCAGCGGGTGACGCGGTATGGCCGCTCAAGGCTTCTTGCTGAAGAGGGACTTGAGCTTGGCGAGGAGCCCCTGGGGCTTCTTCTCATCTTCAGGGGGCTTCTCGACCTGGCCGGCCTGGGCCTCGCTCACCTCGACGTAGCCAAAGGTGAAGTCGGCGACCGCCTTGATGCCGTCCACCCGCGGGTCGTCGCAGTAGGTCTTGAGTTGCTCGGGGGTCATGGCCGCGATGTCCTTGGGGTGGACGTTGTGGAACCGGATGACGCAGATGCGGTCGCCCTCCTTGAGGGGGCGGCGGCCCTGGATGCGGCGGAAGTTGACGTAGGTGCCGCGCGCCGAGATGTCTTCGATGAAGAACGAGCTGGTGCCGGGCAGGCAGGCGATGCGCGCGTGGCGCCGCGACACCACGTTGTTATCCACCAGGATGTTCACCTCGGGCGCGCGGCCGATCACGTTCTCCCGCTTCAACACGATGTAGCGGGTGCGGTCGAGGTTGTCGTGCAGTTGGGCGACCTTGGCCATGTGGGCCTCCTTCCCTGGGTCGAGAAACGTCATGGGCCGGGTCGGATGAGCTCGATGCGGTCGAGCCAGGGCGCGAGCTCCGCGCGGCTCCCGCGCCGCGTGGTCAGCGTCTGGCTCAACGTCGCCTCTACGCGCTCGACGACCCGTTGCCCGGTATGGAAGACGATGGCCGCCCGGCCCGATACGGCCACGCGCTCGAGCTCCGAGGCCGGGCTGGCGCCCGGCCTCTCGTGGCGAAAGGCGCTCCTGAGATAGGCCCTGGCGCCATCGAGCCTTTCAAACTCCACCTCGCCGCCATAGGGCTTGCCCAGCTCGCCCCAGGCCGTTGCCTGCCACCTCTGCCCAGGCCACCGCGGCGCGGGCAGTGCGGGGCCGAGGAGGAACTGCGTGAGCCACAAGAGATGCGCGAACTCGCGCGGCACGCGCCGCGGGGGCGCCTCGACCGCCAGGAGGCCAAAGCAGGTGGAGCACCGGAAGGGGATGCGCGCGCCGACGAACTCCCTGCCGCCCTCGACCGTGCGGCCGCCGACGGCGACGATGCGGAGCGCGCACTCGACGGTCTCTCCCGCGCCCAGCGCCCTAACGATGAGGTCGAGGTCCACCGTGGCGAGCGCGTGCCCAGGCTGTCCGCCGTCGGTGGTGTAGCGGTATCGGAGCACCTGGCCGGGGCGCAGGCGCGGCGCGAGGAGGCAGCCGGAGCCTTTGCCCGGCGGGCCGCTGGACGGCAGGTCGTAGCTGCGGGGGTCGAGGCCGAGCTGGCGGGTGAGCGCGTCGAGGGCGGCCCCGAGCTCGCCCTGGGCGAAGAGGGCGCGGGCGAGGGCGCCGTGGGAGCGGGCGAGCTCGGGGCAGCGCTCGACCGCCGCTTTGTAGTGCTCGACGGCCTTGGGAAAGGCATTGTCGGCGAGCGCCATGTCCCCGAGCTGAGCGTGGAGGTCGGCCTCGGCGAGCGGGTGGCCCTTGAGACGGGCGGCGTCGGCGAGGGCCGCGCGCGCCTCGTCGCCCTTGCCCGCCTCGCCGAGGACGTGGGCCAGCTCAAGCCGCGCCGTGAGGTAGTCGGGGAACCTCTCGACGCACGCGCGAAGACGCTCGAGGCGGCCGATTGCGGATTGCGGATTGCGGATTGCGGATTGCGAACTCGGGCCTCGGAACTCGACGCTCGAGACTCCAGAGGCCGTGAGGCGGGCGGCCACGGCCGCCGCCAGGTTCGTAGCCCCGCCTTCAGGCGGTCTTCCTTGGGCCTTGCTGGCGGCCAGCGCCTCGGCGTCGGCGAGGAGCCAGAGGGCCTCGCGTGAGAGGCGCCGGCGCTCGCTCTGAAGGATGCTCGCCGCCGCGCCCGGCTGGCCGGCGAGGAGCTCTGCCGTGGCCGCGCGCAGGCGGAGGTCGGCGTCATGCGTCCTGGCCCGCAGGGCGAGCGAGTAGGCAGCCGCGGCCGCCTCATAGCGGCCGGCCGCGAATAGCGCGTCGGCAAGCCGCTCCTGGACGACGCCCGACCTGGGCGAGCGGCCCGCCGCCTTCTGGAGCGCGTCGAGCGCGGCCGCCGGGTCGGCCCCTGCTGCCGTGGCGGTGGCGTCGAGGAGGAGGCGGAAGGCCTCGGGCGCGAGGGCGCCATCGGCCATCTCGACCGCGGCCTGGCCCCAGGCCGTTGCGCCGAGGCGTCGCGCCGAGCGGTGCCAGCCGCGCGTGAGGTAGTAGGCGGCCAGCCGGTCGCGCGCGGCGGGCGCATAGGCTGCCTGGGGGCCGAGCTCGAGCGCTCGCTCCAGCGAGGTTGCGGCGTCGCGGTGGGCGCCCCTGGCCCACTGGAAGTCGGCCAGGTGCCACCACAGGCGCCCGCTGGCCGGGCAGGCCGCGACGCCCTGGGCAAGCGCGCGCTCGGCCTCGTCGGGCAACTGTGCGCTCAGGAGGCACGCGAGCTCGAACCACGCGGCCTCCTGCGCGCGGTTCAGCTCCAGCGCCCGGCGATAGCTGGCGATGGCGTCGGGGGCCTGGCCCAGCGCGGCAAGGGTGCGGGCGAGCTCCAGGTGGGCCTCGGGGGATTCGGGGCGCAGGTTGGCCGCGGTCTCCAGCGCCTGGCGCGACGTGGGCAGGTCCCGCGCCTCCTCGGTGCGGCACAGGCGCCCGAGCTCAAGCTGGGCCTCGAAGAGGTCGGGGTCGAGCGCGATGGCCTTCAGGTAGCGGGCGCGCCTGGCGGCCGGCTCGGCCTCCGCGTAGCCGGCCAGGAAGTGCAGCAGGGCGTTATCGGGGTCCGCCTTGAGCTTCGCCTCGTACTCCTTCTGGACGACTGCTCGCCCTGTGGCGCATCGGAGGGCGACATAGAGGAGGTGGGCTTCGGGCAGGGCGGGATTGGTCTCAAGCAGGCGGGCGAGGGCCGCGATGGCCTCGTCGGTGCGGCCCGCGTCGGCGAGGGCCTTGGCCTGGGCCAGGGCGCGCTCGGCCCGCCGCGGCGGCAGCGCCTCCGCATGCCCCGCCACGCTCACGAGCAGCACCAGGCGTGCCGCGAGCCGTAGCGTTCCCGCGCCCATCTTCACACCAGAACTCCCAGTCCGCCGGGGCAGCCGCAGTATAGCACATGCCCCCGCCGTCGGCAAGAGCGGAAGCCGGCCGCGCCGGGCCTTGACATGGCGCGAAGCGTCCGGGACAATAGGGTAGGAAGAAAGGGGACCCGCCCATGTGGGAATACACGCCTGCCGTGATGGACCACTTCCGCAACCCGCGGAACGTGGGGGTGATCGAGGACGCCGACGGGGTGGGCGAGGTCGGCTCGATGGCCTGCGGCGATGCGCTGAAGCTGACCTTCAAGCTCGGCCCGGACGGGCGGATCGCCGACGCGAAGTTCCAGACCTTCGGCTGCGCCTCCGCCATCGCCTCCTCGTCGGCCCTCACCGAGATGATCAAGGGGATGACCCTGGACGAGGCCGCCCGCGTGACCAACAACGACATCGCGGCGGTGCTCGGCGGCCTGCCCGAGCAGAAGATGCACTGCTCGGTCATGGGCCGCGAGGCCCTCGAGGCCGCCATCGAGTACTACCGCTCCGGCGGAAAGCGGCGGCCCCACGTCCTCGAAGGCAAGGTCATCTGCACCTGTTTCGGCGTCACCGAGGTCGAGATCGAGCGGGTCGTCCGCGAGAACAACCTCCGCACCGTAGAGGAGGTGACAAACTACTGCAAGGCCGGCGGCGGCTGCGGCGGCTGCCGGAACCAGATCAAGGAGATCATCGCGCGCGTGAGCGGCAGCCCGGTCGAGCCCGAGAAGCCCGAGCCGCCCAAACCGCGCCTCACCGTGCTCCGCAAAATCCAGCTCATCGAGGATGTGCTCGAACGCGAGGTGAGACCCATGCTCCAGCAGGACGGCGGCGACATCGAGCTGATAGACGTGGACGGCAACCGTGTGATCGTGGGGCTGCGCGGGCGGTGCGCGATGTGCAAGGCCGCAGGCTTCACCCTCGACGGCCTTGTGGGGGCAAAGCTCCGCGAGTTCGTCTCCCCTGACCTCGTCGTCGAGGAGGAAAAGCCGTGAAGAGAATCGCGGACGAGGGACGAGGGGCGCGGACGACTGCTGTGGAGCAGGCCGAAAAGAGGCGCGTGGTCTACCTCGACAACAACGCCACGACCCGGGTCGCCCCCGAGGTCGTCGAGGCCATGCTGCCCTTCTTCGGGGAGCTCTACGGCAACGCCTCCTCGATGCACAGCTTCGGCGGCCAGGTGCGCAAACACGTCGAGCGCGCCCGCGAGCAGATGGCCCGCCTGCTCGGCGCCGACCCGTCAGAGATCGTCTTCACCTCCTGCGGCACCGAGAGCGACAACGCGGCCATCCGCGGCACCGTCGAGGCCCACGCCGGCCGCAAGCGCCACATCATCACCACGCGCGTCGAGCACCCAGCAGTCCTCTCCACCTGCCGATACCTCGCCAACAACGGCTACCGCCTCACCGAGCTCCCCGTGGACCGCGAAGGGATGCTCGACCTCCAGCTCCTCGAGGACTGCATCACCGACGACACGGCCCTCGTGAGCATCATGTGGGCGAACAACGAGACGGGCGTCCTCTTCCCCATCGCCGAGATTGCCGAGCTGTGCCGACGAAAGGGCGTCGCACTCCACACCGACGCAGTCCAGGCCGTCGGCAAGCTCCCCATTGACCTCAGCCGCATCCCCGTTGACCTCCTCGCCCTCTCCGGCCACAAGCTCCACGCCCCCAAGGGGGTCGGCGTGCTCTACGTCCGCAAGGGCACCCGTCTCGCCCCCTTTATCCTCGGCGGTCACCAGGAGAGCGGCAAGCGCGCCGGCACGGAGAACGTCCCCTACATCGTCGGCCTCGGCAAGGCCGCCGAGCTTGCCGCCGAGCACCTGGCGGAGGAGGCCGGCCGCGTGCGCGCCCTGCGCGACCGCCTCGAGGAGGGCATCCTCGCACGCTGCCCCGACGCCCACGTCAACGGCCGCCGCGACGCCCGCCTCCCAAACACCTCCAACATCGGCTTCGAGTTCGTCGAAGGCGAATCCATCCTCCTCATGCTCGACGAGTTCGGCATCTGCGCCTCCTCCGGTTCCGCCTGCACCTCCGGCTCGCTCGAACCTTCTCACGTCCTTCGCGCGATGGGCGTCCCCTTCACCGCCGCCCACGGCTCCATTCGCTTCTCCCTCAGCCGCTACTCCACCGAGGAGGAGATTGACTACGTCCTCGAACACCTCCCTCCCATCATCCACCGCCTCCGTGAGCTCTCCCCCTTCGTCCTCAAAACCAAGCCCCAGGCACCCGTGCCAGCGTGACAACAGAGGGCCAACGCGCGCGCACAAGGAATTGGCCCTCTGTTGAGCGGCCGGCCAATCGGCATAAGCCCTTGTGACACAGCGTATTAGGGCGCTGGCCCCCTGCTCCTTTCAGGGGACCAGCGCCCTTCTGGACCGCGCCGTTGGCCCTCTGTAGCCGGCCAGCGCCAGGATGCTCGGGCTCGCCATGTCCTTGAGTTCCTTGACTCCCCGTTCCGGTGGGGTTATACTGACTCAAGTCGGCTACGGGGGGAATACGGCGGGGCCGGCTGGCCCACTCATGCCTACCTTAGCCTGAGCCCGAACCCCGGTTGAAGCGCTGGCGTGAGACTGCGGCCGCCTTTACTTTGGAGGACCGAAGCATGGGTCTGTTTCGCGCTTTGTCCGGCGGGAAGTCTCCCGCTCCCAGGGCCACTCGCCTCGCTCTCGAGCCGCTGGAGCCGCGTCTGCTGCTGAGCGCCAACCTGACAGTGGTTGACCAGCGCGACTTCGGCGGCGGCTTCATCGTGACCTTCTACGACTCGGAGTCCCTCAACGGGGTGACGGTTCCCAACATCGTCTGGTCGCCCGCGGCGCCCGACGCGACGACCGACGTCTACGTCCAGGTCTCCGGCCGCACAGTGACCGCCATCCAACTCCTGGGGCGCGGCAACGGTGTGCAGGACCTGGGCATCCTGGTGGAGGGCAACGACCGCCTCGGCTCCGTGATTGACCTGCGCACCACCGCCCTCGACCCGATCGGCTTCGTGGCTAGCGAGGGACCCATCAACCTGGTGAACCTCAAGTCGGCCATCACGGGCGCGGACCTCAATGGCTTCACGACCCCAGGCGGTATCGTGTTGCCCGACGACCTTGACGAGGACGGGGTGACGGATGACCTGACCGCCGTCCTCACCGCGAGCACGCTCGGCTCGGTCCTCGCCGCCGGTGTCGTCAATGGCGATCTGATGGCGAGCGATGGGGTGAACCTGGTTCAGGTGCTGGGCGGGGACCTCAACGGGGAGGTGACGACCTGGGGCGTCCTCGGCAGCGTGCTGGTCACGGCCCGTGCCGTGGCGGGGAACCTCGTGGGCGGCGATATCAATGGCTGCATCAACGGCGACGGCGGCGTGCGCCTGGTGAGCGCCACGGGCGGAAACGTCAACGGCGACGTGGTCTCGCAGACCTTCGTCACCTCCGTCATCGCCACGGCGATGGTGGACCCGACGACTCGCCTGCTGGTCGGCGGGAGCGTGGAGGGGAGCGTGCTGTCGGCCGGCACCATCGGCCTTGTGTCGGCTGCCGGCGGCAACGTGGGCAATCCTGCCCTGTGCGCCGTGGACGGCTTGAGCGTGGGCACCGTGCGGGCCACCGCGATGTTCCAGCCCGCCACCGGCACGCGGGTCGGCGGGGCCGTGGGGGCCGACGTGACCGCTGCGCGCGACATCACGCTCGTCTCGGCCTCGACGAGCATCACCGGCACGATCTCGGCCGGCCTGCGCCTCGGCTCGGTCACCGTCTCCAACGGCAGCCTCCTCGGCTCGGTCGTCGGGGGCACGGGGGTCGGCCGCGTAGTAGTGAGCGGCGCGCTCGAAGGCGCGGTTATCCGCAGTTGCGGCCCGATTGACCTCGTCCAGGCCGCCAGCATGACCAGCTCCACGATCTCCTCCGCGCTCCGCATCGGCTCCGTGCTCATCCGTGGCAACGTGGACACCTCGCTCATCCTGGCAGGCTACGACGTAGGCGAGGACCTGGCCCTCGGCACCGCCGACGATAACGAGCTCACCCAGGGCAACGTTCACGCCGGCACGCTGAACGTGCTGTCGGTGGGCGGGACCCTCAGCGGCACGGTGGTCGCGGTGGGCATCGGCCCCGGACCGGACTACGACTTCTATACCCAGGGGGACAACCAGGTGGCCTGGGGCGAGAGCCGCATCGGCACCGCTACCGTCCGCGGCACCGTCGGCCCCAACGCCCTCGTGCTGGTGGACACCGCGGTCGGCTTCGCCTCGGCCAACCTATTGCGGGAGCCCGACCCCAACGCCGTGCTCTTCATCATTGACGCCGGCGGCCCAGCGCTGGGCGGCCTCAACCAGTTTGGCGAAATCAACGGCGTGCGCCAGGTCTCGATCCCAGATGGTGACGGCGACACGCTGCGCATCAGCTTCTTCGGGCCGGGCAGCGGCAGCTTCGACCCCGTCAGCGGCGAGCTCATCCTGGTAGACCCGCGCAACAGCACCTTGCAGCTCACTGTGGTGCGCGGCGCAGGCCCAGGGGCGAATGGCCTCTACGATGGCGCGCCGATCTGGGTCCAAGGCGGCGACGACGGCAGCCTGGCGCTCTTGTCCTTCGGCCGAGGCATCCCGCTAGGCAACACCTCGACGCCTGGCTGGGCAGTGGACCTCGACGGCGCGGTGGGCACCCTCAGCGCCTACCAGATCGAAAACAACGAGGTCCTCAGCGCCAGCGGCGGCATTCGTCTCTTCAACTACCTCGGAACCACCCCCGTCGAGGACCTTCAGGTCCAGGCCTACGGCGGGCCTATCACGACCTTCCTGGCCGCGGGGGCGCTTACGGCGAACGTCGGCGACCCGCTCCTCTTGGCCGACAGCTTTGGCCTCGTCAGCGTGCGGGGCGGGCTGGACGCCGACGTTTGGGCCCAGCTCGGCGGCGTGAGCACCATCGCCGTCAGCGGCGGCGACTTCAACGGCGACGTCTGCACCTGGGGGCCGGTCAACGCGCTCACGGTCATCGGCGGGAACCTGACGGGCACCATCGACGTGTTGGGGCGGCTGGGCTTCCTCCAGTGCACGGCCACGGCGCTCGGCGGCGGCACCATGTCGGCGGCCCTCACCGCGGGGGACCTGGGCACCCTTCTCGCCCAGACCCTCGACGGCGCCGCCCTCAAAGTCGGCGCCTGGGGCGCCCTCCAGGTCGCGGGCGCCGTCGCCAACTCGCTCCTGTGGGCCAACGGGGCGCTCGGCTTCGCCAGCATCGGCGGCACCCTCACCGACAGCGCCCTCCTGGCGGCCTCCATCAATGCGCTGACGGTGCGCGGCGCGGTGGCAACCTCCGAAATCAAAACCTGGGGGCGGTTGGGCGCCGCCACCTTCGGGGGCGACGTCACCAACACCACCATTGAGGCCGGCACCATCGGCTCCGTCGTCATCCGCGGCGCGCTCAGCCAGGACGACTCGGACGGCGATGCCGACGTCATCGAGGCCGACGCCGGCCGCTACCTCCTCCGCGTAGGAGCCCAGGCATTCACCATTGACGAGTTCAACCCACAGACCATCGGCGGCGTCCTATGCTCCGTGGACTAGACACACGCAGGGCGTCCGAAGCCTTCGCCAAAGCAACCACCCCCTCCCGACCACTCCCTCCCGAACGTTCAAACACGTTCGGGAGGGTAACCTCCCGCGACGCGCCACCGTGGGTCATCAGGCTTACCCTCCCGAAGGTATTGAAACCTTCGGGAGGGCGAGCGCGTCTTCCCGTTCCCCATATTAGCGGCGGTGCGCTCAATCGCTGAGGGAGGCGAGGTCGCTGACGAGGGCGGGGTCTACGAGGGCGGCGAGCCTGCGGAGGGCCGAGGCCTCGATCTGGCGGACTCTCTCGCGCGTGACCTGGAGGCGGCGGCCGACCTGTTCGAGGGTTTCGGGCTTGCGGTCGAGGCCAAAGCGTGCGACGAGAACCTCGCGCTCGCGCGGGCTGAGCTCGAGGAGCAGCGAGGCCACTGTGGAGCGCACGACCTCCTTGAAGTCGCGCCCGTGGGGGGCCGCAGCGCGCTCATCGCGCCGGCTCTCGAGCAGTTCCTCGGCGCCGGTGACCTCGGCTTGGCGGTGGTGGGCCTCGCGCGGGATGCTCTTGGCGAAGTTCTTGCGGATGGCCCAGCTCGCGTAGGTTGAGAAGCGCACGCCCCGCGAGCAGTCGAACTTCTCGATGGCTTGCATGAGGCTCAGGGTGCCGTCGCTGACCAGGTCGTCGAGGCGGCGGCCGGAGCCGAGGTGGCGGCTGGCCAGGTGGATGACCAGGCGCAGGTTGGCCACGACCAGGCAATTGCGCGCGGCGACGGCCATGTCGTAGAGCCGCACGAGGCGCGCGAGCTGCTCGGGCGTCAGGTCGCTGGGGGCCAGCTCCTCGCGGGCCTGGGCGAGCTGGTGCTTGATGAAGTTGTACTGGAGGAAGAGGCGTTCCTCCTGCTGGCCGTCCAGCGGGCCCTCGATGCGGCGCTCGTCGAGCCCGTCGGCCTCGAGGCCGCCCAGGATGGCCGCCTCGGCGCCCGGCTCGTCGAAGGCCGGGGAGGGGACGTAGGCCCACCTGTGGCCGAGGATCTCCTCGGCGACGGCCTTGCGCATGACCCCGTGGACCGCGCTGGTGCCCACGAGGAGCGAGCGCGCGAGCTCGCGCGGCTGGTAGCCGTTGCGGTAGAGCGTGAGGAGCTGGCGGCGCTCCTCGTCGCTGAGCGTGAGCGGGGTGGGGGAGAAGATGGGGGTCTCGGGGTGGTCGCGCTCGTAGTCGCCGAGGACGGCGCGGATGGCCTCGTGGGCGCAGGAGAACTCGCGTGCGAGGCGGCCGACGGCCTCGGTGGCAGTCAGGTCGCCGGTGAGCGAGAGCTCGAAGGCCCGCGCCAGGACCGCGCGACGCGTCGAGGCATCCAGATGGGCGTAGGCGCGGCTGCGGCCGATGATCTCGGGGTGCGACTCGACGAAGGCCTCGAGGTCGGACTTGCAGATGGCTGAGCGCTTCCGCCCGTCGGGGAAGACGTAGCGCAGGGTGACAAGCCCCTGGGCGCGCCAGCGGCGCAGAGTCTTGCGCGAGACGTCGTAGGCGCGCGAGACCTCATCGAGCACCAGCACCGGCTCGCCCGCCTCTGCCGCCGCCAGGCCAAGCGAGTCGCTCAACTCGTGCAACAGCGTCATCAGGTCCGCCCGCAGCGATGCGCCGTCGAAGACCGCGTGGGGCGCATCGTCGGGCCGGAACCGCGTGATCTGGAAGACGACGAAGTCGTAGGGATAGGACTGGTCTGGGCGGAGGCTGGGGGCAAACTGGCGCAGCCGGCCGAATTGCTCGACCTTGCGTTTCCGGGGGGTGAAGGCGAACTGGCGGGCCAGCTCGCCTATCAGCGCGTTGCGGTACCGTCCCAAACCGCACCTCGTCTCCCGCCGTCCAAAATTATACACCAGCCTGCCCGCCGCGTCAAAAGAAATCCTCGGGGTGCATCCTGGCCCGGAATATTGTATGATAAGGGCGTGGTCTGTTTCGGACACCAGGTAGGGGCGGGTCCCCGTGCCCGCCCACCTATGTTGTGGCGGGTCATAGAGTTCGGGCAGGCGCAGGGACCCGCCCCTACCCGCCCTTCCCCCCGTGGTGGCCGAGATGGACCACGCCCGTATGATAATGGCCACGCGAGAAGCGTTTCCGGGTCGGTTGGGCAAGGAGATCAGCCGTGCGGCTGTTGCTGGTGGGCGGCTCAGGGGTGGTGGGCACGATGGTGATTCCCTACCTCAAGGAGGGCAATGCGCTGCGGGTGCTTGACCTGGTGCCGCCGCGCGACACGTCGGTGGAGTTCATCGAAGGCTCCGTGAACGACCCCGCGGCGGTGGGAGCGGCCCTGGAGGGGATGGAGGGCGTGGTCTACCTGGCCCTGGGGCGGCGCGCCGACGGCTCGCGCGCGATAGACGACCTCGACAGTTGCTACGACCTGAGCGTCAAGGGCCTGCACCGCGTGCTCCTGGCGATGAGCGAGGCAGGGCTGCGGCGCGCCGTCTATGCCAGCACGGTGTCGGTGCATGGCACGCGCCCTACCGATCGTCCCCTCACTGAGGACATGCCGGCCGATGCCGCATCGCTCTACGGCTTCACCAAGTGGCTCGGCGAGCTGGTGTGCAGCTACTTCGCCCGCGTCCACGGCATGGCCATCGCGGCCCTGCGGCTCCATAATCCCCTGCCGCGCGACCAGTGGCTGCGGGCCTGTCGGCCGGGCCAGCCTAACCTCAGCGTGGCTGCGCCCGACGCCGCGCGGGCCATCGTCCTGGGTCTCACCGTGCCCTTCAGCGGCTTCCACGCCCTGCTCATCTCGGGCGACTACGAGGGGAGAAGCCTTTGCTGCTCCCGCGCCAAACAGGTCCTCGGCTGGAGGCCGCTCGAGCGGCCCAGCGAAACGCCTGCCACGAACAGCGGAAAGGAGACGAAGCGATGAATGCGGCAAGGGTACGGGGTCTGGCCATGGCGCTCGCGCTGGCGCTCCAGGGGCTCGCCACGGCGGGCGAGATCGTCTGGGCACCCACCTTCGAGCTCGGCATGAAGAAGGCCAAGGCCAAGAACCTGCCTGTCATGGTGGACCTCTACACCGACTGGTGCGGATGGTGCAAGAGGCTCGACCAGGACGTCTACACCAACCGGGAGGTCAAGGCCCTCGCTGCCAGCGACTTCGTGAGCATCAAGCTCAACCCCGAGAAGGACAAGCGCAATGGCAAGCTGTTCAAAGTGACCGGCTACCCGACGATCATCTTCACCGACCCCAGCGGCAAGGAGCTGCACCGCATCGTCGGCTACCTGCCCGCCGAGAGGTTCCTCGGCGAGATGAAGAAGGCCCTCGACCTCTTCAAGGAGCAGCTCAAAGCCAAGGAAGCGGAGAAAGGCGCCAAGGCGGAGGACAAGAAGGCCGAGTAGCCCGGGCCGAGACGGGCAAACGCCTCGCCGCTCGCCATCCTTTCACAGGATGAGCATTGCGTCGCCGTAGCTGTAGAAGCGATAGCGGAGGCGCTTGGCCTCCTCGTAGGCGGCCAGCACGCGCTCGCGTCCCGCGAAGGCGGCGACGAGCATCAGCAGGGTCGAGCGCGGCAGGTGGAAGTTCGTCAGCAGAGCGTCGGTCACGCGGAACTCGAAGCCCGGGGTGATGAACAGGTCGGTCCACCCCGATGCGGCGCCCCACTTCGGCTGCCGCGCCAGGGTTTCGAGGACTCGCGCAGAGGTAGTTCCGACGGCGACGACGCGGCGGCCCGCGGCGCGCGCCTCGACGACGGCCTGGGCCGCCGCCTCGGGCAGCTCGAACCATTCAGCGTGCATCACGTGGTCCTCGGTGCGTTCGGCGGTCACTGGCCTGAAGGTGCCGAGGCCGACGTGGAGGGTGAGAGTGGTGCGGCGGACGCCTCTGGCGTCGAGCGCGGCGAAGACCTCGGGGGTGAAGTGCAACCCGGCGGTGGGCGCGGCCACGGCGCCTGGGCGCGCGGCGTAAACGGTCTGGTAGCGCTCGCGGTCCGCTGCGGCATCGGGGTCATCTCGCGGCGGGCGCCTGATGTAGGGCGGCAGGGGGGCGCGGCCGACCCGCTCCAGGGCCGCCATCACGTCGTCGCGGCCGAGGTCGAAGGCCACGTGCACCTGGCCATCGGGCAGGCGGGCGGCGAGGGTGCAGGCGAGGGCGCCGCCCTCGAGGGAGAGCTTCTCGCCGACCTTGATGCGCGCGAGGCCCCTGAGCAACGCCCGCCACATGTCGCCCTCGGGGGCGATGAGGAGCACCTCGATGCGCCCGCCCGTGGGCCTGCGGCCGATGAGCCGGGCGGGGATGACCCGCGTGTCGTTGAGCACCAAGAGGTCGCCGGGGGCGAGTAGCTCGGCGATGTCGCGGAAGCAGTGGTGTTCGATGGCGCCGGACTCGCGGCGGAGGACGAGCAGGCGCGACTCGTCGCGCCTCGCCAAGGGGCGTTGCGCGATCAACTCGCGCGGCAGATCGTAATCGAAGTCGTCAACACGCACTTGGGATTCCCTTTGCGGAGGAGTCCGTAATGCGTAATCCGTAATCCGTAACAGGAACAAGAGAGGACCGATGCGGCATGGCACCCCCCTCTTCTCTGGTTGCGGATTGCGGATTACGGATTACGGGCGTCAGCATATCCTGGGCAGTTGCTCCCCGTAGGGCGGGTCCACGACGCGGCGTCCGCCGATGGTGGTGCGCAGGGTCACGCGGCCCTTGGCCCCGCCGAGCACGCGGCCGATGGGGGCGGCGGCGCGGCCCAGGGGGTGCGCCTGCATCGCGGCGAGGACCTTTCCAGCAACCGCCTCGGAACAGACGACGACGACTTTGCCCTCGTTGGCCACGTAGATGGGGTCAAGGCCGAGCAGGTCGCAGGCGCCTTTGACCTCTGGGCGGATGGGGAGCCGCGCCTCGTTGAGCTCGATGTCGTGGCGGCAGGCCTCGGCGACCTCGCAGACGACCATGCCCAGGCCCCCGCGCGTGGGGTCGCGGAGCGCGTGGACGCCCGCCCCGCCAGCCTCCAGAATCGCGGCCACGAGGCCGGCGAGGGGGGCCACGTCGCTGCCGACGGGCGTCTCGAAGCTCAGCCCCTGGCGCTCGCTCATGATGGCCACCCCGTGGTCGCCGATGGTGCCGTTGATGAGCACGGCGTCGCCCGGCGCGGCGCGCTCCATTGCGATGTGCACGCCCTCTGGGATGACCCCGATGCCGGAGGTGTTGATGAAGAGGCCGTCGGCGGCGCCGCGCTCGACGACCTTGGTGTCGCCGCACACGACGCTCACCCCTGCCTCCTCCGCGGTCGCCCTGGCCGAGTCGAGGATGGCCGCCAGGTCGCCGAGGGGCAGCCCCTCCTCCAGGATGAGGCCCAACGAGAGCCAGAGCGGCCGTGCGCCCGCCATCGCCAAGTCGTTCACCGTGCCCGAGACGGCGAGGCGCCCGATGTCGCCCCCTCGGAAGCGCAGCGGCTTCACCACGTAGCTGTCGGTCGTGAACGCCACGCGGCCCGGGGCGAGATCAAGCAGCGCGCTGTCCGACAATGGCGCCAGAGCCGGGTTACCGAAGCGGCGGACGACCATCTCCCTGATCAACTGCTTCGTCAGGGACCCGCCGCCACCATGGGCCAACAGTACGCGTTCCTCAGCCATGATCGCCTCCGCGCAACTGGCCGCGTGATGCGTGATACGTGATGCGTGAGAAGAGAGAACAAGTGTGATCAGCAAGGCGGGGTACCATAGCTGGCCTCTTCCTCATGAACGGTGTAGGTGCGTTGCTCGGGGACCATGGTAAGCAGAAGGCGGATGACCTGCGTCATCAGGTCCAAACGATGCAAGGTGACCTCCTCTCCAAGGACATGTCGGCTCTTGTAGTACCAGTCTCTCGTCTCCCGTGCGGAGCCGAGGCTATACTCGTAGAAACGAGCCCGGTCCTTATTGGAGCCTCTGGAGTAGCCTTCAGCAATGTTCGCGCTCACGGAGCCCACAGCCCTGTAGAGCTGGTCCGATAGGGCGCGCGTCCTTGGGTCACCCATCAGTTTGGTCACGTCGTCCCAGGCAAGGTCCGACGCGAACAGCGCCAGGCGGTACGCTTCCACCTTCCACAGAAAGTCGCCTGTGATGGCCTTTGGCACCGTCCTCTGCCAGTCGTCATACGACACTTGGGGTCCCCCTGCCTCGGGCCAATCAGCGGGCGATCCTTCAATGCACACTGGACTCCAGCGCTTGCGCGCTCTTGTCACGTATCACGCATCACGCGCTCCTAGCGCTCTCCGTACTTGTAGAAGGCGGCGCAACTGCCCTCGGTGGAGACCATGCAGGGGCCGACCGGGGTGGCTGGGGTGCAGCGGCTGGCGAAGAGGGGGCACTCGGGCGGCTCGATGAGGCCGCGAAGCACCGCTCCGCACGAGCAGCCGGGGTTCTCCAGCTCGGGCGGGACCTCAACGCCGAGGACGGCCAAGGCGTCGTGGGCGCGAAGCTCGGGCCGCAGCGCCAGCCCGCTCGCAGGGATGGTGCCCAGGCCACGCCAGGCCGCGTCGCAAGGCTCGAAGACCTCGTTCACGCGCTCGCGGGCCTTCGCGTTCCCCTCGCGGCTGACCCAGCGTTCGTACTGCACCTCCACCTCGGCGCGGCCCTCGACGGCCTGGAGGAGGAGCATGGCGATGCCCTCCAGAATGTCCTCGGCCTCGAAGCCCGTAACGACGCAGGGGACGCGGTACTTCGCGGCGAGCGGCTCGTAGACGGCGGAGCCGGTGATTACGCTCACGTGGCCGGGGCAGATGAAGCCATCGAGCTTGACCTCCCCGCCAGCCAGGATGGCCTCCATCGCTGGCGGGATGACCTTGTTGGCCGCGAGGAAAAGCAGGTTCTTCAGCCCTCGGTCGCGGGCGTAGGCCAGGGTGGCCGCGATGGTGGGCGTGGTCGTCTCGAAGCCGATGGCGAAGAAGACCACCATGCGGCCAGGGTCGGCCTCGGCCAGCTTCAGGGCGTCGAGAGGCGAGTAGACCATCCGCACGTCGGCCCCCTCGGCCTTCGCGCGCTCGAGGCTCGACGCGCTGCCCGGCACGCGCACCATGTCGCCAAAGGTCGCCAGGCAGGAGCCTGGGCGCCGCGCGATCTCAATGGCCGCGTCCACCACGCCCATCGGGGTGACGCACACGGGGCAGCCCGGGCCGCTCAGCAGCTTGACGTTCGGCGGCAGCATGGCTCGGATGCCGCTGCGGAAGAGCGCCATTGTGTGGGTGCCGCAGACCTCCATGAAGCGGACGGCGCGTGGGGCGAGGCGGGCGGCGCGCTCCTCTATGCGGCGCAGGAGATCGGTCGGCCGACTACTCGCCAAGCTCGACACGAGCAATCTCCTCCCAGAGCTTCAGGCTCTCCGCCGCGTCCTCGGCGGTCATCTTTTGGATGGCGAAGCCTGCGTGGACGAGCACGTAGTCGCCCAGTTGTGGCTCGTCCACGAGGCTCACGTCGGCCTCGCGGCGATTGCCCATCACGTCCACCGTCGCCAGGCGGCCTTGAAGCTCAACTATCTTCGCGGGCACAGACAGGCACACACGCATCTCCTTCGGGAAGTCCGTAATGCGCAATCCGTGATCCGTAGCCGGAGAAGGCAGAAGCGCCCCCCCTCGGTCTTCTCCTGGTTACGGATTACGAATCCCGGATTACGGATTCCCTTGCCAATGCGACCACCGCCTGCCCGAGGCTCAGCCCCCCGTCGTTGGTCGGCACGAGGCGATGGTAGCGGACGTCGAAGCCGTCGCGCTCCAGCAGGCGGCAGGCGCCCTCCAAGAGGCGCATGTTCTGGAAGCAGCCTCCGCTGAGGGTCACGGTGTTCAGGCCGCGCTCGCGGCGGACGAGGACGCAGACGGCTCGCACCATCTCAACTATCGTATTGTGGAATCGGGCGGCGATCAACCCGCGAGGCGTGCCGCGCCGAAAGTCGTCGAGCACCGCCCGCACGATCTCGCGCGGGTCAATCGTCCACGGCGTCGCGGTGACATCGAGCTTGAAGGGGTAGAACACCGGGTCGCGGTGCTCGGCGTTCGGTGTTCGGACTTCGGGTCCGGATTCCGCATTCCGCATTCCGCATTCCGCACTCGAGGCGGCCTCCAGCTCGATAGCCGCCTGGCCCTCGTAGCTGGTGCGGGTGCAGATGCCGAGGAGGGCGCTGACGCCGTCGAAGAGGCGTCCCATCGAGGAGGTTTCGGGGCACGCCACGCGCTTGTCGAGGAGCTGCTGCACCGCGGCGAGGTCGGCGGGCGGCACGCCGGCCCGCTCCAGCTCGGGGAGGGCCGCCGCGCCCAGGTAGGCCAGGCTCATCCGCCATGGCTCCCTGATGGCCGCCTCGCCGCCCGGCATCGGCACGCAGGCCAGGTGGGCCAGCCGCTCGAAGTCCGCGAGGGTGGCGACGAGGAACTCCCCGCCCCAGACCTTGCCGTCGGCGCCGTAGCCCGTGCCGTCGAGCGACACGCCGATGACCGGCCCCTCCAGCCCGTGCTCGCCCATCACCGAGGCGGCATGGGCGTGGTGGTGCTGAACGGCGACGAGACGGAAGGTGTTAGGTGTCAGGTGTTGGGGGTTGGGGGTCGAAATCTGGGATCTGGAATCTGGAGTCTGGGATGCCGCGTCCGCGAGCCGGCGGGCGAAGGCGGTGGAGTGATAGCCCGGGTGGAGGTCGTGGGCGATGAGGGTCGGACGGGTCTCCAGAATGCCCTGGAAGTGCTCGATGGTCTCCTCGAAGAAGGCGAGGGCGTCGGCGTGGTCGAGGTCGCCGACGTGCTGGCTGAGATAGGCCCGGCCCTTGCGGATGATGCAGATCGTGTTCTTCAGGTCGCCACCAAGAGCCAGGACGGCGGTCTCAGGTCGCAGGTGTTGGGGGTTCGGGGTTGAAATCGGCAATCGGCAATAGGCAATCGGCAACCGCACGGGGATGGCGCGGGGCACTTCGCCACGTGCGCGGCGCTGGACGACGGGCTCGCCGCGGAAGACCCGCATGACCGAGTCGTCGGAGCGGCGGATGATGTCGCGGTCGTGCACGAGGAAGAGGTCAGCCACGGAGCCCAGGCGCTCCATGGCCTCGGCGTTGCCTATCGCTATCGGCTCGTCCGTGCGGTTGGCGCTGGTCATCACGAGGGCGACGAAGCCGTGCCGCATCAGGAGCACGTGGACGGGCGTGTAGGGGAGCATGACGCCGAAGTACTTGCTTGCGGGCGCCACGGCTTCGGCGAGCGGATGGCCCGGCCGCTTGGGGGCGAGGACGATGGGCTTACGCCAGCTTGCGAGCAGGCGCTCCTCGGCTTCGCTCAGCTCGCACAGGCGGCGGGCCGCCGCCAGGTCGGGCACCATGACGGCGAAGGGCTTCTTCTCGCGCCACTTGCGCTCGCGGAGGGTCCTCACCGCCGCCTCGTCGGTCGCGTCGCAGGCGAGGTGGAAGCCGCCGAGGCCCTTGATGGCGGCGATCTTGCCCCGGCGGAGCGCGTCCGCCACCGCGCCGATCGGGTCGCCAACCTCGATGGGCTTGCCCGTCCCGTCCAGAAGCATCAGGCGCGGCCCGCAGGCCCAACAGGCGTTCGGCTGCGCGTGGAACCGCCTGTCGGCGGGGTCGTCGTACTCCCGCTGGCAGTCGGGGCACATCTTGAAGCGCTTCATCGAGGTGAACGGTCGGTCGTAGGGGAGCGACTCGGCAATGGTGAAGCGTGGGCCGCAGTTGGTGCAGTTGATGAAGGGATAGAGGTAGCGCCTGTCTGCGGGGTCGAGGAGCTCGCGGCGGCAGTCATCGCAGATGCCCATGTCGGGCGGGATTTCCGCCAGGGCGTCGGCCAGCCGCTCGCTCTTGACGATGACGAAGGCCGCCTCGCCGACCGGCTCGATGGCCTCGTGGCGGACCTCTGCGATGTCGCTCACCGGCGGAGCCTCGGGCACCAGCCGCTCGACGAATCGCTCGCACCGCTCCCGCGGCCCCTCCACCTCAATGACCACGCCCGAAGAGTCGTTCCGCACCCAGCCCGCCAACCCCAGGCCGCGGGCCAGGCGATAGACGTAGGGCCTGAAGCCCACGCCCTGCACCGTGCCGCGCACGTGGACCCTGTATCGGGCCTTCGCCTCAGACATCCGGCGGCCATCTCCTCGGTTCTCCCCCCTCTCATTGTAGCAGAACCTGCGCCCCGCGGGAAGCACGCGCCGTTGGCCGGCTGGGCGGGCATGTGCTATACTACTGCTCGGCAAACGCCATTCGTCGGAGAGGTCAGCGCCTTGAGCTATCGCGCCGTGCTGTTTGATCTCGACGGGACGCTTCTCGACACGCTGGAGGACCTGGCGGACTCGATGAACGCCGCGCTCCGGCAGCTCGGCTTCCCGACCCACCCCGTGGCCGCCTACAGGTACTTCGTCGGGGACGGCGTCGTGAACCTGGTCACACGGGCGTTGCCCGAGGGCGATCGGGGCGATGCGACAGTGGCCAAGGCCGTCGCCCTCATGCGCCGCATCTATGGCGAGCACTGGGCCGACAAGACCCGCCCCTACCCCGGCATCCCTGAGCTGCTCGACGCCGTCGCCGGCCGCGGCGTGAAGATGGCCGTGCTCTCCAACAAGCCCGACGACTCGACGCAGCTGTGCGTGGCCAAGCTGTTGCCCCGCTGGCGCTTCCACGCCGTCGTCGGCGCCAGCGCCGCCACGCCGCCCAAGCCCGACCTCGCAGGCGTCCGCACCATCGTCGCCCGACTCGCCGTCCCAACCGAGCAGTTCATCTATCTTGGCGACACCAACACCGATATGGCCACGGCGACCGCGGCCGGCATGTTTCCCGTCGGCGCCCTCTGGGGCTTCCGCTCCGCCGACGAGCTCCGCGCCAGCGGCGCCCGCGCCCTCATCGAGAAACCCGCCGACCTCCTCGGCCTCCTGTAGCGGAGCAAGGCCATGCCGAAAGACGACGACCAGCTCCACGCCTGGCAGGCGCTCCTCGCCTCGGCCAACGAGCCGGAGCGCTGGCTCGCCGCCTGGCGCCTCGCCCACGCAGGCCCCCAGGCCGCCCACGCGCTCATCGAGGCCCTCAAGCACAGCGACGCCGTCGTCCGCTACTGGGCCGCCGTCGGCCTCGGCCACGCCGCCGACAAGGCCGCCGTCGAGCCCCTCCGCGCCGCCCTCAAGGACCCGTCGGGCGACGTGACCGTCGCCGCAGCCGAGGCACTCGTCCGCCTCGGCGCCCAGGCCGATGGCCTCCAGGCCCTCGTTGCGGCCCTCGCCCACCCCAGCGAGTGGGTGCGCCTCCGCGCACTCCACGCCGTCGAGCGCCTCGGCCCCGCGGCCGCCAACACCCTCGACGCCGCCCGCAAGGCTGCCGCCGGCGACAGCGGCTACCCGGGCCGCATGGCCGAACACTTTGGGGCCGAGCCAGCCGAGCCCCCGAAGGGCAAGGAGCGACGAAAGGCGAAACGCCCAAATCCCTGACGCGTGACCCGTGACGCCTGACTCAGAGGAGACAACCGCCCCCAGCCCCTTCTCCTCTCACGCATCACGCATCACGCAACCTGCACCGAAGCAAGCAACCAGGAAGCTGAGACCAATGCCTGAGGATCGGGAACGCATCATCTCCGCCGAAGCCGCAAGCGCCGAGGAAGAACAGTTCAACTGGAGCCTTCGCCCCAAGCGCCTCGACGACATCATCGGCCAGCGCGAGCTCGTCGA
>Ga0209381_1001277_pt1 | contig 42702 bp, 38 predicted proteins | sample DewCreD2012metaG_FD_184111 | JGI IMG/M metagenome (GOLD analysis project Ga0209381, IMG submission 184111) | Hot spring sediment bacterial and archeal communities from British Columbia, Canada, to study Microbial Dark Matter (Phase II) - Dewar... ... | reverse complement strand
CATGAACTTGCCGAGCGCCCCGTGCGGGCGGGCGTTGCTTTCCGCCGGGCTGGGAAGCCCGGCTCCACGTCAGCCAAGGATTGCCGACGCTACCACCGCACACATATGAAACGGACTTGCAAGAAAGGGAGATGCGCCCACGCTGAATTTGCGTGCTTCACCCGGCTTGCCGCGCGTTGCGCCTGTGCTATGCTCAAGCCGCTGTTACTTTAACCATTAACCAAACCGAAACACATCATGCCCTTCGAACTTGCTCCGCTTCCGTATCCGAAGGAAGCCCTCGAACCCCACATTGACGCGCTCACGATGGAGATTCACCACGGCCGCCATCACAAGGCCTACGTGGACAACCTGAACAAGGCCATCGCCGGCAACATTGCGCTCGAATCCAAAACCGTCGCAGCCATCATCAAAGACCTCGCGCTTGTGCCGGACGCCATCCGGACGGCGGTGCGCAACAACGGCGGCGGCCATTGGAACCACACGTTCTTCTGGAACATCCTCGCCCCGAACGCCGGGGGCGCGCCCACGGGCAAACTGGCCGACGACCTCAAGGCCGCCTTTGGCAGCTTCGATGAGTTCAAGGCGAAATTTGAGGCGGCGGGCCTGGGCCGGTTCGGCAGCGGCTGGGCGTGGCTCGTTGTCAACAACGGCAAGCTGGAAATCGTCTCGACCGCGAACCAGGACAATCCGCTCATGGGCAAGGCCGTGGCCGGCTGCGAAGGCAGGCCCATCCTCGGGGTGGACGTGTGGGAACACGCCTACTATCTGAAATACCAGAACAAGCGCGCCGACTACCTCAAGGCGTTCTGGAACGTGGTGAACTGGGACGCCGTCGCGAAACACTTCGCGGCCTGATCGGCCTTCCATCCTCGGGCGCGTTCGCCAGGGCGGACGCGCCTTTTTTGGGCGGCGGTCCGGCGGCAGGCGTCAACCCTCCGCTCCGAGTTTTTCAAAGCTTTCCTCGATGGACCGCGTGTCTTGAATCTGCGCGAGCTTCGCGTAAAGCCCGTTGGCGGCGAGCAATTCGTCATGCGTGCCGCGTTCAACGATTTCGCCGTGGCGCAGGACGAGAATCTGGTCCGCCCGGCGCACGGTGCTGAGGCGGTGCGCGATGACGAAGCTGGTGCGCCCCGCCATCAGCCGCGCCAACGCCTCCTGAATCAGCCGCTCCGTCGCGGTGTCCACGCTGGCGGTGGCTTCATCGAGGATCAGAATGGGGGCGTTCTTCAGGAGGGCGCGGGCGATGCTGACCCGCTGCTTTTCCCCGACGCTCAGCTTCACGCCGCGTTCGCCGACGCGGGAATCGTAGCCCTCCGGCAGGCGCGAGATGAACTCGTGGCAGTTCGCGGCTTTGGCGGCGGCAACCAACTCAGCCTCGGTGGCGTCGAGCTTTCCGTAGAGGATGTTCTCCCGCACGGTGCCGTTGAACAGAAACGCCTCCTGGCTGACGACGCTGATCTGGTCGCGGAGCGATTCGAGTCGGATCTCGCGGGTGTCCTGCCCGTCAATCGTGATGCGCCCCTCGGTGGCCTCGTAAAACGCGGGCAGCAGGTTGACGAGCGTGGACTTCCCCGCGCCGGTCGGGCCGACGAGCGCGATCATCTGGCCGGGCGTGGCGTGGAGGCTGAGGTGACGGAGAACCTGGCGAAGCTCGATTTCGCCGGTTCCGCCGGGCGTCCCCGGTTCCGTGCGCCGGCCGCCGGCCACGCCCTCCCCCTCGGGGGCGGAGCGGGACGGGAGGCGGGACGGCTGGCGATGGATGATCGCCGCATAGCTGAACCCGACATTTTCATACACAATGTCCCCGCGCACGGGCAGGCGCAGCGATGCCCGCCGGTCGGCGCGTTCCGGGGCCGCGTCGAGGATGTCGAACACGCGCGCGGCGGCGGCCCGGGCGGATTGCAGCATTTGATTCAGGCCGTGCAGCCGCCCGATGGGTTCGTAGAAAAACATCCCGGCGTAGAGCATGAACGCGACGAGCTGGCCCACTTCCATCTTCCCCTGCAACACCTGCGCGCCGCCGACCCAGAGAATCAGCCCGATGCCCGCCGCGCCGACGAATTGCATGGCCGGGCCATACCACGACCACGCGCGCATGACGACCAGGGTTCCCTCGCGAAGGGCATCGGCGCGTTGGGCAAACCGCGCGTCCTCGTGGGCCTGACGTCCGAAGGCCTTGACCTGCCGGATGCCCTGGAGGTTGTCCATGAGCAGCGCGTTCATGGCGCTGGCGGCCTGGCGCTGGAGCCGGTAGCGCCGGTGCGCGGTCAGCGTATACCAGAGCGCGCCCCCGACGAGGAAGGGCAGGGGAATCAGCGCGACACCCGCCAGCACGGGACTGTAAAGGAACATGAACACCAGCGCGCCCACAATGCTCAACAGCGCCACCGTGCCCTGCTCGGTGCCGTCAATCAACAATCGTTCGACGTTGTTCACGTCCTCGATCACCCGCGTCATCAGGTCGCCGGACGCGCGCTGGTCAAACCACGCGACGGGCAGGCGTTGCAGTTGCGCATACACCTGGCAGCGCATGTCGAAGATGACGTTCTGTTCCAGCCGGTTGTTGATGCGGATGCGGAGCGCGTTGAACGCCTCGCGCAGGAAGAACGCCGCCAACAAACCCAGCGCGGCGGGCGTGAGCCATTCGTGCCGGCCCGCCGTGATGACGTCATCAATGATGATCTTCGTCAGCTTCGGATACGCCATGCCGCAGGCCAGCGACAGCACGGCCACCAGCACCGTGCCCGCGGCCATCAGCTTGTAGGGCCGCAGATACACCGCCACGCGTCGGATCACTTCGCCCGCCGGGCGCGGCGCGGACTGGAACGACGGATCGGTGTGGCTGCCGTAACCGGGGTGGCTGCTCATGGCAAACGCGGCGGGGGGGAAGGCGGAGGGAAGGCCGGGCGGGTTACCGCACGTTGCGTTCGAGGAACTCCACCATCGTCTTGGCAAAGGGCGCCAGGTCCCGCGGCGTGCGGCTGGAGATGAGGTTGCCGTCCACGACGACGGGTTCATTCACCCAGATGGCTCCGGCATTTTCAAGATCGTCCTTGATGCCCAGCGAACCGGTGGCGCGTTTCCCCTTGAGGATTTTTGCCGAGATGGGAATCCAGCCGCCGTGGCAGATGAAGGCGACGAGTTTGCCCTGCTCGAAAAACTCGCGGGTCAGCGAAAGCACCTTCGGGTCGCGGCGCAGTTTGTCGGGCATGAAGCCGCCGGGGACCAGCAGGCCGCAAAAATCCAGGCTGCGGGCGTCGGCAATAAGCATATCGCTGGCGGCGGGGTAGCCGTGCTTGCCGGTGTAGGTGCGCAGTTCCGGCCCGGCCACACGCATCGCGTAACCGGCCTCTTCGACGCGCAGCTTGGGATACCAGAGTTCGAGGTCCTCGTAGATGTCGTCCACGAAGGTGAGCATCGTTTTCGTCATGGGCGAAGTGTTGTGCAACGCCCGGAAACCGCAAGTGGCGAGTCGGGCGGCGCGTCCGCGGGAAACCAGCCCCGGCCCGCGCTGGCAAATTGGCGGCGGGCTGCTACTTTGCCCGCCATGAGCAAGACCGAGGGCCGCGTCCGTGCGGCATTGCACGACAAACAAAGCGAGCGGGACACGCGCGAGCTGCGCATTGACAAGGTGGGCGTGCGGGGGCTCCGGTTCCCCGTCGAGGTGCGGGACAAAACCCGCGAACACCAGAGCACGGTGGCCACCCTCGGCCTGTTCGTGGACCTGCCCAAGGAGTTCAAGGGCACGCACATGAGCCGCTTTGTCGAGGTGCTCAACGCCCATGGCCACGTTATTCATGTGGAGAACCTCACCGACATCCTGTTCGCCCTCCAGGAGCGGCTCAAGGCGGCCACCTCGCACCTCGAAATGGAGTTTCCCTACTTCATGACCAAACGCGCCCCGGTGTCGGGCAAGGAAAGCGTGCTGGATTACCAGGTGCGGTTCGAGGCGGCGGCCTGCGGGCGGGAGACGGATTTCGTCCTCACCGTGAAGACGAACGTCACGACCCTTTGCCCGTGCTCGAAGGCCATCGCCAGGTATGGCGCGCACAACCAGCGCGGCGAGGTCACGGTGTCCGTGCGTTCGCGCAGCATCGTGTGGATCGAGGACGTCATCGCGATGGTCGAGGCGTCAGGCAGTTCCGAGATGTTTGCGCTGCTCAAGCGCGAGGACGAGAAGGCGGTGACGGAGCGGGCCTATGAAAACCCGGTGTTCGTCGAGGACCTCGTCCGCAACGTCGCCCTCCGCCTCAAGGCCCATCCGGCCATCACCTGGTGGAAGGTGGAGGCGGAAAACTACGAGAGCATCCACAACCATAATGCCTACGCCTGCATCGAGGGCCGGAACGCGCCTCCGGCGCACGAACGCGGACGGGCGCGCCGCCAGCCCGGCGGCCCGGCCGTGCCGAAAATGTGAGGTTGGTTGCGCGTGATCCGGCTGGCCGACGGCCCGCCCGTGGGCAAGAATCGGCCCGTCATGAAACCGCTCTCCTTTGTCCCCCGGTTCCGCACCTTCCTTCCGGCCCGCTGCGCGTGGCTGGCGTTCACCGCGCTGGCTTGCGGCGGCGTTCCGGCAGCCGACCTCAAAGTCACCGCCCGCAACCCCCTGCCGTTCGCGCGTCCAAATCAAACGATTGAACTGACCGCCGCCCAACTGGCCCCGCTCGGCGCGAAGGACCTGGCCACGGTGCGCGTCACGGACGCCGCCGGACAACCGCTGCTGGTGCAGGCCCTGGACACGGACGGCGATGCGTATCGCCGGCCCGACATGGTGATTTTTCAGGCGGATTTCGCCGCCCGGGAAACGAAGACGTTCACGGTGGGCCTCGGCGGGAAACAGATTTACCAGCGCGGCCAGTTTCGCGCCTTCGGACGGTTCGTTCGCGAGCGGTTCGATGATTTTGCCTGGGAGAACGACCGCATCGCGCACCGCACCTATGGCCGGGCGCTCGAAACCTGGGACGGCGAGCCGTTGACCAGCAGCACCTTCGACATCTGGTCCAAGCGCACCCCGCGGCTGGTCATCAACGACTGGTATCTGGCGGATGACTACCACGTGGACCACGGCGAGGGCGCGGACTTTTACTCGGCGGGCCTCAGCCGCGGGTGCGGGGCGAGCGGCTTGTGGGCGGCGGAGCGGTTGTGGACGTCGCGCAACTTTGTGAATTCCCGCGTGCTGGCCAACGGCCCCCTCCGCGTGCTGTTCGAACTCGAATACGCCCCGTTCGAGGTGGACGGCATCAGCGTGAGCGAGGTCAAGCGCATCAGCCTCGACGGCGGCGCGCAACTGGGCCGGTTCCACAGCGCTTACAAACAGTTTACGCGGCCCGGGCAGGCGCGGGCGCTGACCGCGGGCATCGGCTTGAAGAAGGTGGCTGGCGAGCGCCTCGAGGCCAGCCCGGAAGGCGGCTGGCTGCTCAAGTGGGAGAAGGTGGAGAAGAACGCGGGCGAGCAGGGGCTGGCCATCGTGGTCCCGGCGGGCGCGTTTCAGCGGCAGGCCGAGGACAAGCTGAATCATCTGGTGCTCACGCCGGTGTCGCCGGACGGCACGGTGACGTATTGGGCGGGATTCGCGTGGGACCGGGCGGGCCATTTCCCGAACGCCGCCGCGTGGCGGCAGCATGTGGAGGAATTCGCCCAGGGCTTAGCTGCGCCCCTCGAAATGGACGTTACGACTCCTTGAGCCGCCCGGCGGGGGGCTGCTCGCCGACCAGCGGCACGCTGTTGCTTACCGCCAGTTCCGCATGGAAGTAAGCGCCCTTCCGGCTGGTCGGTTGGCTCAACCATCGTTTCATGCACGTGATGGTGACGGCTGACTTCACCACAATCCCGGCTTCAACTCAACCCCGCTCCGCAGCGGCAGGAGGGCGCGGGCGCATCTCACTTTCTTGCAAGTCCGTTTCATATGTGTGCGGTGGTAGCGTCGGCAATCCTTGGCTGACGTGGAGCCGGGCTTCCCAGCCCGGCGGAAAGCAACGCCCGCCCGCACGGGGCGCTCGGCAAGTTCATGTCGCCCGCCCGGAGCCACGCTCATTCCGGGCGGCAAGGATGCCGCCCTCTACGGCAGGCAGGATGCCTGCCGCCACCGCCTGCAATAAACTGAGATGCGCCCGGAGGGCGCGCCAGGGCTGTGCGGCAGCCCCGAAAGCCTTCGGGGTTCACGCGGCCCGCCCCGAACCCGTTTCGGGGGTGGCCGACCTACTTCACCGCGGCCTGAGCGCGGCTGATTTCCTTCACCCCGAACTCCGAAATAGAGCGATGATTTTGGGGATCGCGGCCCGAAGTTTCAGATCATAACGCCTCCGATGGCCAGCCGGTCTTCTGGCGGAATCAACTTCGGCGATGCGACGTTGCGCCAGTTCAAGGTCGCGTCCACCAGCGGTTTGTGTTTACGCAAGCCGCCCCAGGCGGCGGAGAGTTTGACCACCACATCACGCCCCATGACACCGAGCACTGCGCCGCACAAGAACACCGCCACGCGCAACGTCCCCGGCTGCCGATACGGCGCGTCCGGCGTGGTCTGATGCTGGTAAAGGCTCAACAGGTTGAAGGTGCAGAGCACCGCCAGGAACGCCGCCTCCGTCGCGAAGAACGGTTGCAGGCAGAACCCGTCGGCGGCCAGGTCGTGCTTCAACTCCGCGATCCGCTGTTCGATGCAGGCGCGGCCGTTGTAATCCCGCCACAACTCCAGCGCACTCTCGGTGCGATTGGTCACCCACACCCGGAAGGTGTAGCCCGGCACGTCAATGAGCCGCCGCCCCACCGCCGCCTTGGTTTCGCGGAGGCGCTCCCGCACCACGACGAACCGTCGAGCCTTGGACCAGCCGAACAACTTCACCGTGAACTCGCCGGCGGCGTGATGTTCGTCAATCATCGTCCAGTCCTTGATCCCGGCGCACTGCCGCTTGAGGCTCGAAGTCAACCGCGCCACCACCAGATACGGCAGGCTTCGTGCCTCAAGGAAGTCGAGGAAATGACCATCGAAGAACCCACTGTCCGCCCGCACCGTCCGCAGCCACGTTCCCTCCGGCAACAGCGCGAGCGCCTCCTGCAAAAACGGGATGACCCCGCGCGCCGGGCCGGTGTTCCCGCTGCGCAGCCAGCCGTGCAGCACAAAGACCGCCTCCGCCAGCACCGCCAGCAGCGGATGCTGGCTGTTGCGCCCCCTGCGCCTGGGATTGTAACCCTTGCGCGCCCCCTCCTGCCGGCCTTCCCGGCAGAACACCGTCGAATCCAGATCGAGCGAAAAACCCGTGGCCGGGCAGCGGAGCAGCCGGAGCAACCAGCGCCAGAGCGGTCGCCAGAAGGACTGGATGTGCGCCTGGGAAAACCGGAGGAGGAAGTTGCGGATGGTGGCATCGCCCGGGAAACGCGCCAGCCCCAACATCGCATGCAGGACGTGATCGGCGCGCAGCCATTGACAGTGGGCGAAGCGGCGCGCGCCCACCACCACGGACATCAGGAACGCCGTGAGCGCATGGGCCAGCGGCATGGCGTTGTTGGCGGCGGGCTCGGCAAAGGGCAGATGGCGCTGCACCTCGTCGGCAAAGCCGATCTGCCCGAGGAACGAGAGGAAACTGGCCAGCCCGCCGAAGGGGGAAATCGACTTGGGCAGAACCAGCTTGGCTTCGCCAAAGAGCGGGGTAATTTCAGTGCGGGTCGTTTTGTGCAGGGTCGGCGCGGGTTGTTTAAGCATCAATCCCTATGCCATCAACCCTTCCCGCATGGCGACCCTTTTTCCATTTCGGAGTTCGGGTTGAATGAATGTCCGGGGCCGGCGGCGATCATCAGGGCCGCCGCGCCGGGCCGCTTTCCGGTTGCGCGACCGGGGCGCGGTTCGCCAGTTTGGGGCACGGCCGCCGAGGCTCGTGCCCGGCAGCGTCCACCCCATGCATTCCGAATCCACCGCGGCAGGCAACGGGCCGACGGCAGCCGGCCCCTCCGGCTTCAACCGGGAATTGCTGCGCGCCGTGGACCTGCGCGTCCTGGCCATCCAACGCTCGGTGGTGGGCCGCTGGTGGAACTACCGGCATGTGATAAGTCCATTCTCGCGACTGTGGCTGATTCTGGGCGGGCGGGCGCGGGTGCGGCATCACGGGCGCGAGTTCGCGCTCCGGCCCGGCCGCCTGCATCTGGTGCCGCCGTTCGCGGAGCACGACTGCGCGTGCGCCCGGAGGCTGGACCATTACCACCTGCACTTCGTCGCGCGGTTGCCGGCGGGCATTGACTTGCTGTCGCTGCTGGACTGTCCACTCGAACTGCCCGCCCCGCGCGGGGCGTTGCGCCACTTCCGGCGGCTGGAGGCGCTGTTCCCCGACCGCAAGCTGCCGTGTTACGATCCCACGCGGGAGGAATATCGCCGTTCCTCGCTCGCCGCCGAGCAGGCGGAGCTGGCCAGCCCGCCGGTGGACGCCTTCGAGGCGCACGGCGTGCTGAGCCTGCTGCTCGCGTCGTTTCTGCGGGGCGCCCGTGAACACGCGGGCACCCACGCGAAAGTCACGCGCCAGTTTCTGGCGGTGCAGCAATTCATCCACGGGCACATGCCGCGGCCCATGCGGCTGGCGGACCTGGCCCGGGTGACCGGATTGAATCCCACTTATTTTTCCGACCGCTTCCAAAAACTCGTCGGCGAGCGGCCATTGGATTATCTGATGCGCTGCCGAATGGAGCGGGCGCAGTATCTGCTGTTGACGAGCCATGCGCCGGTGAAACAGGTGGCCGCCGAGGTGGGCCTGCCGGACGCCGCGCATTTTACCCGGGCGTTCACGCGCTGGTGCGGCCGCGCGCCCACCGAATACCGCGCCGCCCATCTGGGTTGAAGCCGCACCTGTGATAAGTGCAAGCATTTGCCCGCTTCGTCCAAGCCTCCCGCCTGCCGTTCCCCGCGCCGGCATGACAATCTGGCGTCACGGATTCCACCGCTTGAAGCCATGAAAACGTCCCCAACCGCCCCCCTCAAAATGAACGCCCCGGTCAACCGCCTCGTCGGCACCCTGCCGAAAGTCGGCCTCCGCCCCACCATTGACGGCCGGCTCGGCGGCGTCCGCGAATCCCTGGAAACCACCACGATGAACATGGCGAGGCACGTCGGCAGACTCATCACCGCCTCGCTCCGCCACGCCAACGGCCTGCCGGTGGAATGTGTCCTCGCGGATTCCTGCATCGGCGGCGTGGCCGAGGCGGCGCAGGCGGCGGAGAAATTCCGGCGCGAAGGCGTGGGTGTTTCGCTCACCGTCACGCCGTGCTGGTGCTACGGCTCGGAGACGATGGACATGGACCCGCTCACGCCCAAGGCGGTGTGGGGCTTCAACGGCACCGAGCGGCCCGGCGCGGTGTATCTTGCGGCGGTCGGCGCGGGCCACACACAGAAGGGCCTGCCCGTCTTTACCATCTATGGCCGTGACGTGCAGGACATCGGCGCGGGCGAAATCCCGGCGGACGTGACCGCCAAAATCCTCAGCTTCGTGAAGGCCGGGCTGGCCGTCGCCACCATGCGCGACAAGTCCTACCTGTCCGTCGGCGGCGTTTCGATGGGCATTGCCGGTTCCATCGTGAACCAGGATTTGTTCGAGGATTATTTCGGGATGCGCGTCGAGTGCGTGGACATGACGGAAGTCGTCCGCCGCATCGAGGAGAACATTTTCGACGGCGAGGAGTTCCAGCGCGCCCGGGCCTGGGTGAAGCAGAACTGCCGCGAGGGCCGGGATTACAACACCGCGAAACGCCCGCGCAAGCGCAAGGACTGGGAATGGGAGTTCGTTGTGAAGTCCGCGATGATCGTGCGCGACCTGATGATCGGCAACCCGCGCCTCCGCAAGCTGGGCTTCGGCGAGGAGGCGCTCGGCCACAACGCCATTCTCGCCGGCTTTCAGGGCCAGCGGCACTGGACCGACCATTATCCGAACGGCGATTTCCTCGAAGCCATGCTCAGTTCGTCCTTCGATTGGAACGGCATCCGCGAACCGCTGCTCGTCGCCACCGAGAACGACTGCCTCAACGGCCTCTGCATGTTGCTCGGCCACCTGCTCACCGACAGCGCGCAAATCTTCGCCGACGTGCGGACCTATTGGAGTCCGGCGGCGGTCCGGCGCGTTACCGGGCAAACCCTCGAGGGCGCGGCGGCCAACGGCCTGCTGCACCTCATCAACTCCGGCGCGGCAGCGCTCGACGGCTGCGGGAAACAGACGCGGAACGGCGCGGCGGTGATGAAACCATTTTGGGAAATCACCCCCGCCGAGGCCCAGGCCTGCCTCGACGCCACCACTTGGCCGCCCGCGATTTATGAGTATTTCCGCGGCGGCGGGTTTTCCTCCGCCTACGGCACGCGCGCGGACATGCCGGTGACGATGTTCCGCCTCAACCTGGTGAAGGGCCTCGGCCCGGCCCTGCAAATCGCCGAGGGCCGCTTCGTGGACCTGCCCGCGAACATTTACCAGCCGCTGGAAGAACGCACGAATCCGACGTGGCCTTCGCACTGGTTTGCGCCCAACCTGACGGGGCGCGGCGTGTTCCGGGACGTGTATTCGGTGATGAACGCCTGGGGCGCGAACCACGGCACCATCAGCCACGGCCACATCGGGCACGAGTTGATCACGCTGGCGTCCATGCTGCGCATCCCGGTTTACATGCACAACGTCGGCGAGGAACGCGTGTTCCGGCCCGGCGCGTGGACCGCCTTTGGCACCGCCGACCTGGAGGGCGCGGACTTCCGCGCCTGCGCCAACTTCGGCCCGCTTTACGGCAAAACCCGTCGCTGACCATGCTCAAAGGCATTCATCCCTGCCTCAGCCCCGAACTGTTGAAAACCCTCGCCGAAATGGGGCACGGCGATGAGCTCGTCCTGGCCGACGCCCATTTCCCCGGCCACTCGATCAATCCGCGCACCCTGCGCGCCGACGGGGTGGACATCGCCACCCTGCTCGAAGGCATCGTGCCCCTGTTTGAACTGGATGCCTACGCGCCGCCGCTGGTGATGATGGCCGCCGTGCCAGGCGATGAACTCGATCCCGCCGTCGAACAACGCTACCTCCGCGCCCTCCGCCGACACGCCCCCGCCGCGCCGACGCCCGAACGCATTGACCGCTTCGCCTTCTACGAACGCGCCCGCCGCGCCTTTGCCGTGGTGATGACCGGGGAAACCGCCAAATACGGAAACCTGCTGCTCAAGAAGGGCGTGACGCCGCTCCCGGCAAATCTCCAAAAGCAGTAAACCCGAATTCCGGAGGCCGAAGTCCGAAATCCGAAGACTGGAAAAACGGCGGTTGGTTGCGGAAAAATGTGCCTTGGGGCAGGCCTGATTGCGCCGGCCGTTCGGACTTCGGACTTTCTTCGGCTCTCGGATTCCGAACTTCGGAGTTCGGGCCGAATCAGGATGGCGCACCTAACTCAACGTGGCCCGCACCACCACCCGGCTGCCCTCGACCTGCACGACCTTGACCGGCGTGCCGCGTTCGATCAGACCGGTCTCGGCCACCACGTCCACCCGTTGACCGTTGATGGTGGCCGTGCCGGAGGGGCGCAAGGGGGTCAACGCCACGCCGGTCCCGCCGAGCAGGGCGGGTTGTTCCACGCCCAGGTCGCCCACGGTCTGCCGGGAGATGAAGTGCCCGGCGACGCGGCTTTCCGGAAAGAATTTCAGCCAGGCCCAGCAGCCCAGCCCAAGTCCGGCGATGACGATGCCCAGCACGACGTTCCCGGTGGCAAATCCCTCCTCGACATACGCGACGACCACCGCAGCCATGAGGCACAGCAGCCCGATGGTGCCCGCCACCAGGCCCGGCAGGAACACCTCAGCGAACATCAGCAGCGCGCCCACCACCAGCAAAACGATGATCAGCGTCATACGCCGTCCCCTTGCAGGGCCTTGGGGGGACCCAACACCTGCGCGGCCACAAAGGCGCTGCGCGCCGTGGCGGGCCGCCGCAGCCAGCCCACCACTTCCGCCGAACGCGCGGACCGGGTGACCACCGGCCGTTGCAGCGGCGCCGACGGCGGCGGCGCGGTCGGCGGACGCGTGGGCGCGGGTTCAACCTCGACGCGCCACGCGGGCGGCGGAGGCGGCAGCGGACGGGGCGCGGCGGATTCCTCCCGCAACACGGGCGGCAGCACGGGCGGCGGTTCCTCCCGCTGCTGCCCGAGCAATTCCCGGAGCGCCTCCTCCAGATCCGCTTCCTCCGCTTCCGGTTCGGGCGCCGGACGGCGCGCGCGGCGTTCCGCCTCGGCGCGCTCCTCCTCCCGCTGTTTGCGCTTGTTCAGCCAGGCGGACAGCGCGCTGATGGCGACGAACACCACCAGAATGAGCAGGTTGTCGAGCGCGGCGAAGAACGGCGTCATGGCGGCGGTTCTACCGGCGGTCAGGACTTGGCCGGCGGCTTGGTCGTGGGCGGGGCCGTGTCCGTGCCGATGCTCTCGCGCATCGTCGTGTCGGCCTGGATGTTCTTGAGGCGGTAGAAGTCCATGACGCCCAGGTTGCCCTTCTCGAAGGCGTTGGCAATGGCCAGCGGAATGCGGGCCTCGGCCTCGACGACGCGGGCGCGCATCTCGGAGACGCGGGCGATCATTTCCTGCTCCGTGGCGACGGCGGCGGCGCGGCGGACTTCCGCCTGGGCCTGGGCGATGAGCTTGTTCGCCTCGGCCTGCTCGGCCTGCAATTTCGCGCCGACGTTCTCCCCCACGTCCACGTCCGCGATGTCAATGGACAGGATCTCGAAGGCGGTGTTCGAGTCGAGCGCCTTGTCGAGCACGGTCTTCGAGATGCGGTCGGGATTCTCGAGCACCTCCTTGTAGGTGGTGGCGGAGCCGATGGTGGAAACGATGCCCTCGCCGACCCGCGCGATGATGGTCTCCTCGGTCGCGCCGCCGACGAAGCGGTCGAGGTTGGTGCGGACGGTGACGCGCGCCTTGGCGCGGATGACGATGCCGTCCTTGGCCACCGCATCAATGGTGTTCTTGCCCCCGGCCCCGGAGGGGCAGTCAATGACCTTGGGGTTGACGGAGGTCTTCACGGCCTCGAGCACGGTCTTCTGCGTGCCCTTGGTGGCGAGGTCAATCGCGCAGGCGCGGTCGAACGGCAGGTTGATGGCGGCCTTCTTGGCGGCGATGAGCGCGAGGACGACCATCTGGACGTTGCCGCCGGCGAGGTAATGCGTGGACAGGTCGTCAATCGTGAGCGGCAGGCCGGATTTGACGGCGGTGATGCGGGCGTCCACTACGAGGCCGACGGGCACGCCGCGCAGGCGCAGGGCAACCAGCTCCGTCACGGTGACTTTGGCCCCGGAGAACAGGGCGCGAATGTAAATCACGCCAAAATTGAGGATCAGAATGGCGAACACCAGCAGCACCACGGCGCCGATGCCGTAGAGCACGATGTCGAATTGGCCGAGGGACAGGGCGAACTGCGCGGGCGGCAGGGAAATGAGGTTCATGTAGTTCGTGTTTGGTTGTTTGGTGCCGCGCCCGCCGGGAAAGCCGGGCGCGCGGCCAGTGTGCCACCATCGCGCGGCGGTGCAAGTGGTTTGGGCCGGGGAAAAAACACCCGCCATGAACCGTCCCCCGGAGCGCGGACCGCTGAGTCCGCGCGAACGTGCCGGCGGGGCCGGGAGCCGCGGGCCAGAACGCGCGAGCGTCTTGGACTGCGCCAGCCCGCTGGCGCTGTCCATGCCCCACGGCGGCCCAAGCGGCCGAGGGCTGCCGCACTCCAGAACCCGGCGGATTTCCGACGCGCATCAGAGTTTCACCGCATTGGAAAGCCCGCCGCCGGAGCGGCGCCGCCATACTGGTGTTTCCCCGCGCGGCGACTTCGGTTATAGTGCCGTTGCCATGACGCCTCCGCCGTCCGTTTCGCGCCGCAGCGCCAGCTTGTTCGCCGCCTTGGTTCTCGGAACCACCGCGGCATACGCGACCAATTCACCCCCGCCGGCCGCCGCGCCGCCCGCGCTGGAACCGCTGCCGTTGCCGACGAACGCGCCCCGGAAGGTCTTCATCATTCCGATCCGCGAGGATGTCATGCCGCCGCTCACTTACGTCGTCCGGCGCGGCATCAAACAGGCCATGGAGGCCAAGGCCGACGCCGTGGTGCTGGACATGGACACCAACGGCGGGCGCGTGGACGTGACCGAGGACATCATCCGCATCATCGCGCAGTTCAAGGGCCCCACCGCCACCTTCGTCAATGCGCGCGCCTTCTCGGCGGGCGCGTTCATCGCCGTCGCCACGCAGAAGATTTTCATGGCACCGCAAAGCGTCATCGGCGCGGCGGCTCCCATTATGATGGCCCCGGGCGGCGGCGGAGTGGCCGAACTGCCCACCACCGCCGAGGCCAAGATGACTTCCGCCGTCCGCGCCCTGGTGCGCGCCCAGGCCGAAAAGAACGGCCACAACGTCGAGGTCGTCGAGGCGATGATTGACAAGACCAAGGAACTCAAGATCGGCGACGAGGTGTTGAACAAGGAGGGCAACATCCTCACGCTCACCGACCGCCAGGCTGCGAAGGAATATGGCGACCCGCCCCGCCCGCTGCTCTCCGCCGGCACCGTCGAGTCGCTGGATGAAGTGCTCGCCCGGCTTGGCCTGGCGGGCGCGGAGCAGGTCACCATCGTCCCCACCGGGGCGGAACGGGTCGGCTTCTGGATTAACACCATCGGGCCGATTCTCCTGATGATCGGCATGGTCGCGCTCTACATCGAATTCAAGACGCCCGGCTTCGGCCTGCCCGGCATCATCGGCATCGCCGCCATCGCCATCTATTTCCTGGGCGGTTACGTCGCGGCCTTGTCCGGTCCGGGCTGGATTCTGGTGTTCCTGCTGGGACTCGGGTTGCTGGCGTTGGAGTGGTTCGTGTTTCCCGGCACCCTCGTGGCGGGGCTGACCGGCGCGGCGTTGATTGTCATCGCCCTCATCATGGCGATGGCCGACATGTATCCCGGCGGCCCGGTCCTGCCCACGCTGCCGCAAATCCGCCTGCCGCTGCGCAACCTCAGCCTCGGCGTCGCCGGCACGGTCGTGGCCGTGCTCCTGCTCGCGCGCTTCCTGCCGCAAACCACCGCCTTCCGCCGGCTCGTTTCCGCCTCCGCCAGCGGCGTCGCCTCCGTCGCGGCCCTGGAGCAAAAGCTCGACACCCGCGTGGGCCGCACCGGCGTGGCCATCACGCCGCTGCATCCGGGGGGCCGCGCGCAATTCGGCGATGAACTGCTCGACGTCATCACCCGCGGCGAACTGGTCGAGAAAGGCCGCCCCCTGCGCATCATCAGCCACACCGGACCGAATCCCGTGGTCGAGGAGCTGCCCGCCTCCCCTGCGCCACCGCCCCGGGCGGGTTGAAAGGAGCGCGCCGATGACCTGGTTCCAATGGGCCGAGGCCTTGAGCTATGTGGTGACCATTTTCGGTCTGCCCATGGCCATCCTCGTGTTCATCTACGAACAACGCCGCCAGCGGCAGAACGAGGAGGAGGAGATTTACCAGCGGCTCTCGGATGAATACACCTCCTTCCTCAAGCTCGTGCTCGCCAACCCCGACCTCCAACTGCTGCGCCGGCAATCCGGCCCCGGCCAGCTCACCGAGGAACAGAGCGAACGCAAGACCGCCCTCTTCAACATCCTCATCTCCCTCTTCGAGCGCGCCTACCTGCTGGTCTATGAGGAGGACATGGACAAACAAACCCGCCGCCTCTGGCAATCGTGGGAGGACTACATGCGCGAGTGGTGCCGCCGCGAGGATTTCCGCACCGCGCTGCCCGAACTGCTCCAGGGCGAGGACGAGGATTTCTGCAACCACATCCGCCGCATCGCCGCCGCCGAAGCCGCCGCCCCGCCCGCCCGTTGACGCGCCGGATTTCCGTTCGACAGCCCGCGCGGTGAATTCCAGACTCCGCGCATGAACGACCGGCCCGCCGCCTACCGCAAACTCGTCCAACGCAGCCGCGAAATCGCCCTGCTCGTCAGCGCCGGCGACGTCCTGGCGTGGGACCAGGAAACCTGCATGCCCCCCAAGGCGCTCGCCTGGCGCGCCGAGCAACTTGCCCACCTCAGCGGCCTCGCGCACCGCCTGTTCACCGCGCGCAAAACCGGCGACCTCATCGCCGCCTGCGAACAGGCCGGCCTGCCCGCCGATTCGCCCGAAGGCGCGAACGTGCGCGAATGGCGTCGCCAGTATGACCGCAAAACGAAACTCCCCGCCCGCCTCGTCGAAAAATTCGAGCGCACCCGCGCCCACGCCCGCGACGCCTGGCGCGAGGCGCGGCAAAAATCGAAATTCAAGCTCTTCCGCCCGCACCTCAAGAAGCTGCTCGACCTGCACCGCCAGTTCGCCGACCGCTGGGGTTACACCGGTTCGCCCTACAACGCCCACCTCGAGGAATACGAACCGGGCGCGCGCGCGGAGGATTTGCGAACCGTATTCGACGCGCTCCGCCCCGAACTGACCGCGCTGCTCCCCCGCGCCATCGAACGCACCGCCGCCACGCCCCGTTCGTTGCTGGACGGCGATTATCCGGTGCCCGCCCAGCAGGCGTTCAATCGCGAAGTCGCCGCCGCCTTCGGATTTGATTTCGACGCGGGGCGCATTGACACCACCACGCATCCCTTCTGCACCGGTCTCGGCCCGGAGGATTGCCGGCTCACGACCCGCTACAACGAGCGCGACTTCACCGTGTCGCTCTACGGCATCATGCACGAAACAGGCCACGGGCTTTACGACCAGGGCCTGCCCAAGGAACATCACGGCACGCCCGCCGGCAGCGCGGTTTCGCTGGGCATCCATGAATCCCAATCGCGCCTCTGGGAAAACCACGTCGGGCGCGACGAGGCCTTCTGGAATTTCTGGCATCCGCGCGCCTGTCACTATTTCCCCGCCCTCGCCCGGTTGACGCCCGCGCAAATCACCGGCGCCGTCAACCACGTCCGGCCCTCCTTCATTCGCGTCGAAGCCGACCAGGTCACCTACGACCTCCACATCCTGCTGCGGTTCGACCTCGAACTGAAACTCATCGAAAACCAGATTTCCGTGGACGACCTGCCCGCCTGTTGGAATGAGCAGTTCAAGCAACTGCTCGGCCTCGAAGTGCGGAACGACGCCGAGGGCTGCCTCCAGGACATCCACTGGAGCATCGGCACCATCGGCTACTTCCCCACCTACTCGCTCGGCAATTTGAACGCCGCGCAGTTGATGGCCCGCGCCCACGTCGAAATGCCCGGTCTCGCCCGGGACCTCGCCTGCGGCCAATACCACAGCCTGCTCGAATGGCTCCGCGACAGGCTCCACCGCCACGGTCAGCAATACCGCGCGCCCGAACTCATCCGCCTGACGACCGGCGAACCCACCGGCAGCGCCGCCCACCTCGCCCACCTGCGCAAGAAATTCGGCGGCTGAAGCCGGGTCGGTGTGAAGACCGCAAGCTGATGGCCCCGCCGCCCGGACCGATGAAGAAGACGATTTGCATTTGCGCCGTGCTGCTGCTGGTGTTGGTGGGCGGGCTGTGGCTGCTCAACCACCTGCGCCGGGAGCAGGACCTTGCCGAGCTGGCCGCCTACAAGGCGCAACTACGCGCGCAGGGCGCTGACAAAGCCTGGGAAAGGAACCGGGCCGGGGCCGAACCTCCGGAGGCTTAAATAATCCCGAATTCCGAAGCGGGTTGCGTCAGGCATCCTGCCTGCCGTGGAGCCGGGCATCCTGCCCGGCGGAAAGCGGCCACGCCGACACGAGGCGCTGGGAAAGTTTGTGAGACTTCGTGCTGACCACGTTCTTTCCGGGCGACGAGGCGAGCGGGCGCGGCGGATGGCTTCCCGGATGCGGGCCGGTTGTGGCGGGAGCAGTCCTTCGCTATAATGCGGCCATGCTGCGATTGACGAGGCACGAGCAACTGGTGCTGTGCGCCATCTTTGGCCTGCTGCTCGTGGGGCTGGCGGTGAAGACCTGGCGGCTGCGGCAGGCCCCGGCCGCGTCCGCCGTCACCCCGCTGGCGGCGGAATCCGCCGCCGCAAACCCGGCCGCCGAAGACTGACCCGCCACCATGCACAACGCCACCTTCGAGGAATTGGTCGAGCGCATCCGGCAGCAGGATGCCCGGTATGCGCGGGACGCCTACCTGTTCGTGCGGGAAGCGCTGGATTTCACCCAAAAACAGCTCGCGCGCGGCGCGCAACCGTCCTTGATTCGCGCGGGGGAACCGCCTGCGGAACCGCCCGTGCGGCACGTCACCGGACGGGAATTGCTCGAGGGCATCCGGGAATTCGCCCTGCAACAATTTGGTCCAATGGCGCCCACCGTGTTCGAGGAATGGGGCATTCACCGATGCGAGGACTTCGGCGCCATTGTCTTCAACATGGTGGACGCGGGTTTGCTCGCCAAAACGGAACAGGACAGCCCGTCGGACTTCCAGGCGGTGTATGACTTCGACACCGCCTTCCGCGCGCCGTTCCGCCCGGCTGCCCAACGTCCGACGGGGTCGGCAACGCGGGCGGGCTGACAGCCGCCGGGGCGGGTCGCGTTCTGGCCCGTCCGTCGGGTGGTTGCCCGCTCACCCCGAACCCGGTAGTGGGACAGGCATCCTGCCTGTCCGGTGGCACCGCCAAACTCGCGCTGGACTCACACCCAATGGACGCCTCACCAGACAGGCGGGACGCCTGTCCCACTACGGCGTCGGCGCTGCGGTTCGGGGGTTCAAAGCGCGAACTGTCGGTTGGGAAAATTCTCACCCCGCCGGCTGAAAATGAAACAACTGCGCCGCGTAGGGCGGCACATCCAGATACAGCCCCTGCTGTTCCAGGTCTGCGCCCACCCGCAAATACCGCTCCGTGCCCAGCAAATCGCGCAAGGCCCAATGATGTTGCCCGAGGTCAGGCACCACGAGCGGCGCGTAACATTGCGACCGGTGGGGGACAAGGTTGACCACCACCAGGTCGAACTGCTCGGGCCGCGCCTGCCACTGAATCAGCAGAAGATTACGCCAGGTGCCGTTACCCGGCCACGCGGCGCGCGGGCGCAGCAGAAGCGGGCGGCCCCGCCCCACACAGGACTCCCGCAAGGCGCGCAGCAGTCCGTCATACATCGCCTGAATTTCCGGTGCCGGCGGTTCGGCCGCGCGGCGGACCAGTTGCACCGCGGCGGGGCGGCAGGCCCCCGTCAACTGCCCCTCGTGCAGCAACCGCAAGCCGGGCAGGCCCAGCACCAGCAGAGCGGCCGCCCGGTGTTCCTCCGGATAAAACAGCGCCGCCGCGCGCGGTTCATCATGGTTCTCCAGGAAGTGCGCGCTGTGCTGCACGAACCGCGGCGAGCTGTCCTCCAACAGGTGCCGTGCCACCGCCGAGGGGTCGCGCAACACCAGTTCGTCATAGAGCGCCTTGTCGTAGGTGAAATCGAAGCCCAACGTCTGCAGGGCCGGTTCCAGCCCCCAGTAAGCCTCTCCCAGAAACAGAAACTCCGGATGCGCCCGCCACACCGCCGCGATAGCCTCAGTCCAAAACTCGCGTTCCAGCGGCGCGTGCGGGGAGGGAAAAGCGCTCCACGTCCGGTGGAACACGTCATTGAGCGCCAGCATGGCCAGGTCGGCGCGGACGCCGTCACACCGTCCGGCCACCGCCAGCAATTCGGCGATCAACGCGGCGCGGAGCGCGGGATTGCGGTGATCGAGCTGCGCGGTGTCCGGCCACGCGGGAAAGTTGGGGTCCTTCCCGTGCGCCACCCAGACCGCCGGGTTCGCGCCCGGCAGGGCAAAAGTCTCCGGCCGGGCGACCGGACTCCGCACAAAATAGTCGGGCCACGCGTCCAGCCAGGGATGATCCAGGCCGACGTGATTTGGGATGAAATCCAGCAGCAACTTGAGGCCGTGCGCGGCCAGTTGCCGCCGGAACCGCGCCAGGCCGGCATCGCCCCCGAGGGCTTCATCCACCTGATAGCCGGCAATGGCGTAGGGCGACCCCTGCACGTCTTCCACCCGCCAGTCCGGCAGGGCCGCCGTCAGGGCGGCCCGCGCGCGCGCGTCCGCCAGCGCCACCGCGCGGGCTTTCGGGCCGGTGCGCCAGACCCCCATCAGCCAGACATGCGTGAAGCCGTGGGCCGCCCATTCCCGCACCACGTCCCCGGGAACTTCCGCCAGCGTGACGGGGCGGCCCGCCCGCGCCGCGCACTCGCGCAACCAGACGCGGGTGTTGACCTCATAGACGAGGGGGAAAGACATATGGCCCCGTGGCCGGCGACGGGTGCGCGGGTCAGGAGTTGAGCGTCTTGAGCGCCTTTTTGGCGTCCGAAACGCGCATGATCATCAGGCCGCGCTTCTCCCTGGGCGCGGTGGCGCAATAACAGTATTCGATGTTGATCTTCGCCTCCGCCAGCCGCCGCGCGAGCCGCGACAGCGACCCCGGCTTGTTGTCCCCCTCGATCATCAACACGTCGTCCTCGATCACCAGCACGCCGCGCTCCTCGAAGAGATGCAGCGCGCGGCGGTGGTCACTGACCACCAGCCGCACCACCGAATGGTCCACCGTGTCGCTGGTCGCGATGGCGTAAATGTTGATTTTGGCCTCGGCGAGCGCGTCGGCCAGGCGGGCGAGCGTGCCGGGACGGTTGTCCAGAAAGACGGCGAGCTGTTTGGTGATTTCCATGGCGTGCGCGGAGCGACGGGTTGAACCCGGTCCGTGCCGGGAAGCTATCCACTCGCGCCCGCACCGCAATCGAAAAGCCTCCCCCCGCGCGGAGGCGCGGAGGCACCCCGGCCACCGCCCCGACTTGGCCGGTGGAACGGAGCACCGCACCCGCGACGGGCGGGGAAACGCTCAACCACCCGGGCGGCCAGTTGCGGGCGTTGCAACTATTGCCCGACAGCGTGGAACACAACGACGCGTGGTGGCGTGACGATTGAACCCTCCCGCCGCCCGCCAACAGACCAACCCCGCCGCCAGAGGCGCAAGGCGGGTCAGGCAAGACTGGCCCGCGCCCGGTCGGCGATAAGTTTCACGGCGGGATGGGTGATTTTGCGCTCGGCGGAGATGGCGAAAAAACGCGCCCGGCAGCCGGTCGCCGGGCCGATGATGCGGAATCCGTAGCGGGCCGCCGCATCGCGGGCCACCACCCCGGGCAGCGCCAGGAACGCCCCGCCCCCGGCGGCCATCTCCTTCATGAGGGCGAGGTCCTCGAATTCCCCCAGCACGCGCGGGCGGATTTTTTGTTCCCGGAACCATTGTTCGAGCGTGCGGCGCAAGGCGGTGTTCTCCGCCGGCAGGAACGCCGGGGCCTCGTGGAGCGAGGCGGGAAAGCCGCGCCTGAGCGTGCGGGCCAGCGGGGGCACGGCGCAGAATTGCAGATCGCTCTCCCCGAGCGGATGGGTGAAGGTCCGCACCTTGAGGCTGGACGGCGCGGGTTCGTCCGCCAGCACGAGGTCCAGCCGGTGGGCGCCGAGCTGCGCGAGCAGGTCCTCGATCTTGCCCTCGCGGCAGATGACATGGGTGGTGCGCGGCAGGCGGAAGACCGGGCGCAGGATCTCGTTGGTCATCAGCTTGGGGAAGGAATCGGCGACCCCGACGTAAAGGCGCAGGGCGTGCGTGGCCGGCTGCTGCTTGATCACGCTCATCAATTCGCGGCCGAGGGCGAAAATGTCCTCCGCATAACGCAACACCACCTGCCCCGCGTCGGTGAGGCGGTTGTTGCGGCCCTCGCGGCGGAAGAGCTTCACCCCCAGCACGGCCTCCAGTTCGTGGATTTGTTCGGAAATGGACGGGGGCGAGACGTGCAGCCGGGCCGCGGCCCGGGCCAGGCTGCCCTCCCGAGCCACGGTCCAGAAATACCGCAGGTGGTGGTAGTTCAACCATTCCATGCCGCACAGATTGGTTCGGATTAACCTAACCGTCCATTCGGAATTGCTTAGGCATTTAACCGGGCCATGTCTGGTAGGCTCGCTCCGCCGACGGGGGTTTTCCCGGCGGCAATTGACATGAACCCGGCCGGCGCGCTGCGCCGGCCACTGAAAAAGGAAAACGAGATGAACTGGCAAAAATACAACCCGCCGCCCGAGGCGGCGGACGTCCTCGCCCACTGCCCGCGCGTCCGGATCGCGAGCACCACCCAGGAACTGGTGGACCTGGCCTGCGGCGGCCCGGGCAGCAACGCGTTCGAGGTCGCCTACGACGTGCCCGGCAAGGGCCGGGTGGTCGAGGTCACCGTCGCCCGCGTCCGCAACGGCGTCTCCGCCAACTACACCGAACCTTACATGCGCCGCCGCGACCCCGACTGCATGGTCATCGGCGACGCGCGGCCCACGGACAAGGACACGTTCCAGGAGCGGTTTGGCGCCCCGTTTGACGGCCTGCGGAAGGACACGCTCGCCTGGCTGAAGACGCAGGAGCTGGCGATGTTCGGCTTCCATGCGGGCGGCGCGGGCATGGGCATGGACGCGATCGTGATTGCGCCCGCCAATGCGGGCTTTTTCGCGCTCGGGCTGGCGATGCTTCAGGGCATCATTCCCGAAAAGGACATCCCCGCCGGGTTCGTGCCGCGCGCGGTCATCTACGTCGCGCCGGTGTTCCGGCACACGCACTTCAAGGGCCGCCAGGTCGTCGTGCATAACCGCAAGGACAGCCTGCACGAGCTGTTCTCCTACAACCTGTATCCCGGGCCGAGCGCGAAGAAGGGCATCTACGGCGTGCTGCTCGGGCTGGGCGAACGCGAGGGCTGGGTCACCGCGCACTGCTCGACCGTGCAGGTCATCACGCCCTACGACAACGTGGTCACGATCATGCACGAGGGGGCCAGCGGCGGCGGCAAGAGCGAGCTGCTCGAGCAGGCCCACCGCGAACCGGATGGCCGGCTCCTGCTCGGCGAAAACCTCGTCACCGGCGAGCGCCGCCACCTCGAAATCCCCCGCAGTTGCGAACTCCACGCCGTGACCGACGACATGGCGTTGTGCCATCCCTCCCTGCAGGAGGGCCAGGGCAAGCTGGTGGTGACCGACGCGGAAAACGCCTGGTTCGTGCGCGTCAACCACCTCGAACACTACGGCACGGACGTGCATCTCGAGAAGCTCTGCGCCGAGCCGCCCGAGCCGCTGCTGTTCCTGAACATTGACGCGGTGCCCGGCAGCCGCGCGATGGTGTGGGAACACATCCAGGACGCGCCGGGCAAGCCCTGCCCGAACCCGCGCGTCATCATTCCCCGCAAGGCGTTTCCCGGCGTGGTCGAGGGCGCGGTCACGGTGGACATCCGCAGCTTCGGCGTGCGCACGCCCCCCTGCACCAGGGAGCGGCCCTCCTACGGCATTCTCGGGCTGTTCCACATCCTGCCGCCCGCGCTCGCGTGGTTGTGGCGGCTCGTGTCCCCGCGCGGGCACGCCAACCCGAGCATCGTGGACACCGAGGGCATGACCAGCGAGGGCGTCGGCTCCTACTGGCCCTTCGCCACGGGCCGGCGCGTGGACCAGGCGAACCTCCTGCTCCGCCAGTTCGTCCGCAATACGCGCATGCGGCACATCCTCTGCCCGAACCAGCACGTCGGGGCCTGGCGGGTCAGCTTCATGCCCCAGTGGATCGCCCGCGAATACCTCGCCCGCCGCGGGGTGGCGCGGTTCCGCCCTGACCAGCTCCGGCCCGCCCGCTGCCCCCTGCTCGGGCACACGCTGCACCAGTTGCAGGTCGAGGGCCGCATGATCGCCCGCTGGTATCTCCAGGTGGAAACCCAGCCCGAGGTTGGCGAGGCCGCCTACGATGCCGGCGCGGAGATGCTCAAGAAGTTCTTCCACAAGTGCCTGGCCGACTTCCAGGAGCCGGACCTCGACCCGCTGGGCAAGCAAATCATTCAGTGCTGCCTCGACGGCGGCACGGTGGAGGATTACGAAAAACTGATCCCCGGCGCGTGAGCGAACCGGTCCGCCGGGTCCACCGGGCGCGGCCCCCACGGGGCCGCGCCCGTTTGGCGTCGGGCAGGCGACGGACTTCGGATTAACCTAAACGTCAGTTCGGAAATCTTTAGTGGTGGCCCGCCGTGACCCGGACTACGGTGGCGCGCGGGAGTGGACGGACGGCGGCGGAAGCCGACGGCGCCCGGGCGCCCGCAACCAACAACAACCTTGAAACCAGCACGACCATGACCAGTGCATTGCTGCTCTTTGCGGGAACGATGGCGCTTTCGCTGTGGGCGATGTGGCGCGTCAAATCCGTTTACCGGCGCTATCATCAGGGCGTCGTGGCATCCGGTCTTACCGGGGGCGAGGCGGCGGCGCGGATACTGCGCGCGGCGGGCATTCGCAATGTCGAAATCGCCCATGCCGACGGCCTGTTGGGCGACCATTACGACCCGCTCCACCGGCGGCTGGTGCTGTCCACCGAAAACTGTTTTGGCCGGTCACCCGCCGCGCTGGGCGTGGCGGCGCACGAATGCGGCCACGCCATCCAGCACGCGCAGGCTTACGCGCCGCTCCAATGGCGGATGGCGGCGGTGGGCGTGACCAATTACGCCAACACGATTGTCATGATCTTCCCGCTGATCGGCCTGTTCACCGGCTGGATTGAGCCGCTGACCGGCGCGGCCATCATGGCGGGCGCGTGGGCCGTCATCATGCTGTTCAATCTGGTGACTTTGCCCGTGGAATTCGATGCCTCGCGGCGGGCCAAGGCCGTTCTCGCCGAAATGGGCATGATCGCTCCCGGCGCGGAGGCGTTGGCCGTGCGGCGCGTGTTGGATGCCGCCGCCTGGACCTATGTGGCTGCGTTCATCACCTCGCTGGCGTATTTTCTGTGGCACCTGCTGCCCCTGCTGACGGGCGGGCGCTCCCGGGATTGAAACCGCGCGGCCGAAACGGCGACGACCATGATGCTGACCGTGCAACATCTGAGCGTGCGTTCGACCAACGCCCTGGATTCGTGGATCGAAAGGCAGATTTTCGCCCTGTTGCCCGCGCTCGCCATCGAGGAGGCGCGCGTCCGGCTCGTGCGCCGGCGCGCGACCAGCCCGGCCTTTGAAGTGAAGGTCCATCTGGTCACCCCCGGGCCGGACGTGTTTGCCGAGGGGCGCGACCACACGCTGCGGGCGGCGCTCGACAAAGTCATGGCGCGGTTGCGCGCAAAAATCGCGGGGCGCCCGGGCCGTCGGCGGCGGCGCATGGCCCCGCCGCCCGCCCGGCTGCCATGAATCCCGCCCCGCCCGCGCCCGCCCGGAGCCGGTGGTCATTCCCCCTTGGCCGCTTGTTCGGCATCGCGGTGCGGGTGCATGTCACGTTCGTCCTGTTGCTGGCGTTTGTGGGCGTGGCTTACGGCCTGCAGGGCGGCCCGGCGGCGGCGCTGGGCGGGGTGGCGTTTTTCGCGCTGCTTTTCCTGTGTGTGCTGTCGCACGAGTTCGGCCACGCGCTGGCGGCCCGGCAGTTCGGCATCCGCACCCGCGACATCACGCTGCTGCCCATTGGCGGACTGGCGCGGCTCGAACGGCTTCCCGAGCGGCCCGCCCAGGAATTGTGGGTGGCCCTCGCCGGCCCCCTTGTGAACGTCGTCATCGCGGGCGGCCTGCTCGCCGGTCTGGCGTTGTCCGGCCGGAGTCCGGGGACCGACTGGGCCATAATGGGGGGCTCGTTGGCTGAACGCTTGCTGGCGGCGAACGTGTTCCTCGTCGGGTTCAACCTGCTGCCTGCCTTCCCGATGGATGGCGGCCGGGTGCTGCGGTCGCTGCTGGCGATGCAAATGCCGTTTGCGCGAGCCACGCGCATTGCCGCGCGAATCGGTCAGGGCATGGCGGTGGTGTTCGGTTTCGTCGGGTTGTTTTTGAACCCGTTGCTCATCCTGATTGCGCTGTTTGTTTGGGTTGGCGCGGCGCAGGAGGCGGCGGCGGCCGAATGGAAGGCCTCGTTCGCCGGCGCGCCGGTGCGGGCGGCGATGCTGACCGACTTTCGCACGCTGGCTCCGGACGACCGGCTGGGTGACGTCGCGCGGTTGTTGCTGGCCGGGTCGCAACGCGACTTTCCCGTGTTGGAGGATGGCCGGCTGGTCGGGATGCTTTGTCATCAGGATTGTTTTGCGGCGTTGCAACAGGGCGGCGAAACCGTCCCGGTGCGGGCGATCATGCGGACGGACTTCCGGGTGGTCAGCCCGGACCAGCCGCTGGAGACGGCGCTTGCTGAAAGCGCGGAGAACGCCTTACCTGTGCGCCCCGTGATGGTCCAGGGGCGGCTGATGGGTTTGTTGACCGCGGAAAACGTGGGGGAATTCGTCATGATCCGCCGGGCCCTGGCCCGGCGACCGGCGGCGGCGGCACCGGTGCCCCCCGCTCAGGCGGTGCCACCGGTGGTTGGAAGGCCGACAGTTCCCGGATATGCCGGCCCGTTGCCGCCCGTAATTTCCGGCGCGGGTTGGCGCGGCCATGCGTGAGCGAGGGGTTCGCCCGCGCCGGGTGCCCGCCCGACCTTATGGACAGCCTTTACATGTTTCCGTGGGCCACGACCTGGTGGCTTTACGGCGGCTTTGTGGTGTTCGTGCTGGCCATGCTGGCGCTGGACCTCGGCGTGTTTCACCGGCAGGCGCACGCGGTGGGCTTCAAGGAATCGGCCATCTGGAGCGCGGTGTGGGTCTGCCTCGCCCTCGTGTTCAACGTGCTGCTGTATCACTACGCGGAGTGGCGGTTCGCGCACGACGCACGGCTGACCGCCCTGCCGGGCTTCGACCCGCAGGATGCGGCGCAGCAGACGGCCCTCGAATTCCTGACCGGCTACCTCATCGAAAAGTCGCTGGCGGTGGACAACATCTTCGTCTTCGTCGTCGTGTTCAACTTTTTCGGCGTGCCGGCGAAATACCAGCATCGCGTCCTGTTCTTCGGCATTTTGGGCGCGCTGGTGTTCCGGATCATTTTCATCACGCTGGGCGCGGCGCTCATGCAATACCACTGGGTGGTCATCGTCTTCGGCGTCTTCCTGCTGCTCACCGGCGTCAAAATCCTGATCGCGGGCGACAAACCGCTGGAGCCGGAAAAAAACCCTGTGATCAAGCTCGCCCGCAAATATCTGCGCGTGACCCCGCACCTGGACGGCCAGCGCTTCTTCGTGCGCCAGGGCGGGCTGGTGCAGGCCACCCCGCTGTTTGTGGCGCTGATCTTCATCGAAGTGTCGGACATCATCTTTGCGGTGGACTCGGTGCCCGCCATTTTTGCCATTACCAAGGAACCGTTCATCGTATTCACCTCGAACGTTTTTGCCATCCTCGGCCTGCGGGCGATGTATTTCATGCTCGCTGGCGTGGTGCATAAATTCGTGTATCTGAAATACGGCCTCGGCCTGGTGCTGATCTTTGTCGGCCTCAAGATGGTCTGGCTGAACCAGCATTTCGACGGCAAATTCCCCATCGGCTGGTCGCTCGGCATCATCGCCAGCATCATCGCCGTGTCCATCATCCTCTCGCTGCTGCGCAAGACGCCACCGCCGCCCGCCCCATGACCAACGCCGCCCATCGCCTCGTCGGAACGCCCTGGTTCCAGCGGACCATCATCGCCTTCATCCTGCTGGCCGGCGTGCTGGCCGGACTGGAAACGAACGCCGCCCTCGTAGCCGAACATGGCCGCTGGCTGCATGCGCTCGACCGCCTGGTGCTCGCCGTCTTCCTCCTGGAAATCCTCCTCAAACTCGCCGCCCACGCGCCGCGACCGTGGGATTATTTCCGCGACGGCTGGAACGTGTTCGACTTCACCATCGTCGCCGTCTGCCTGCTGCCCGTCCACGCGCAATTTGTGGCCGCCTTCCGCGTGGCCCGGGCGTTGCGCCTGCTCCGGCTCGTCAGCGCGCTTCCCAAACTGCAACTGCTCGTGGGCGCGCTGCTCAAGAGCCTCTCCGCGATGGGCTATGTGAGCCTGCTGCTTGGGCTGTTGTTTTACATCTACGCGGTGGCCGGCGTGCATCTGTTCGGCGCGGGCAGTCCGGAGCATTTCGGCCGCCTGGGCACCGCGATGATGACCCTGTTCCAGATCGTCACGCTGGACAACTGGGGGGACATTCTCGACGCGCAACTCGCGCACGCCGGCGGGGCGGTGGTGGGGTTTTACTTCGTCACCTTCATTGTGTTCGGCACGATGATCATTCTCAACCTCTTCATCGGCATCATCATGAACAGCATGGCCGAGATGCACGAGGAAATCGCCGCCCGCGCCGCCGCCGACCGGCCCGCGCCCGCCACGGTGGCCGAGGAAATCCGCCAACTGGAGGACGAATTGGAAGCCCTGCGCCAGCGCGCCGCCCGGCTCCGCCAGCGGGCCGAGGCCGGAACGCCGCCGGATTGACAAACCGCCCGGTTTGCCGATGGACTTGCGCGCATGAAGCCGGACGCCGCCCCGCCCGCCGCGCCGCTGAACCGCCGCGCGGTGCGCCGGTTCTTCGTGGCGCTCATCGGCGGCACCGTCATCCTGATCGGCGTCGCGCTGCTCGTGCTGCCCGGGCCGGGCGCGCTCATCATGCTCGGCGGCCTGGCCATCCTCGCGTCGGAATTCCTGTGGGCGCGGCGGGCCTTGCAGCGATGCCGGGGCGCATTGTCCCGGGAACACCGCCGGTTCGCGCGCGGGTGGCCATTTCGACGCGACCCCCCACCCGCCACGCCAGCCGATCCACCTGTGAAACCGGAATGAACCCCCCCGCCGCTTCAGCCCTTTCCCGCCCGCCGCGCCTCGGCATCATCGGCGGCGGACAGCTCGCGCGCATGACCGCCCAGGCGGCCCGCCAGTTGGGCGTGAGCGTCGCCATCCTCGAACGGGCCGCCGATTGCCCCGCCGCCCCGCTGGCCGCGCCCGCGCTGGTCGGGGATTGGAACTCCCCCGCCGCCTTGCGCGAACTGGCGGGGCACGCGGACGTGCTCACGCTGGAAAATGAATTCGTGGACGCGACCGCGCTGGCGGAACTGGAGCGGTCCGGGGCGGTTTTGCTGCCCGGCGCCGCCACGCTCGCCCGGGTGCAGGACAAGCTGCTTCAGAAGCAGGCCCTCGCCGCCGCCGGCCTCGCCGTGCCCGCGTTTCGCGCCGTGGCCGCCCCCGGGGAACTGGAAGCCGCCACCCGCGAATTCGGCCTGCCGCTTGTGCTCAAGACCCGCCGCAACGGCTACGATGGCAAGGGCAACTTCACGCTCCGCGACCCGGCCGACATTCCGACCGCGTGGACCGCGCTCGGCGGCGACCGCGGCAACCCGCTGTTTGTCGAAGCGTTTTGTCCCTTCGTCCGGGAGCTCGCCATCATCATCACGCGGGGCCGTGACGGAGCCAGCGCGGCTTATCCGGTCGTCGAGACCGTCCAGCGCGACCACATCTGCCACGTCGTGCGCGCCCCCGCGCCCGGTTCGCCGGACACCGCCGCGCGCGCCGCGGAACTGGCCCGGGCCGCCGTCGCGGCGGTGGACGCGGTCGGCAGCTTCGGCGTGGAAATGTTTGAAACCGCCGACGGCGCGGTGGTCATCAACGAACTGGCCCCCCGCGTTCACAACTCGGGCCACTACACCATCGAGGGTTGTGATTGCTCGCAATTCGAGAACCACGTTCGCGCCGTGCTCGGCTGGCCGCTGGGTTCGCCGCGCCTGCGCGCGCCGGCCGCCGTCATGGTCAACCTGCTGGGGGCCGGTCCCGGCGCGGGCTGGCCGCTGGGCCTGGAAACCGCGCTCGCCATCCAAGGGGCGCACGTCCATCTTTACGGCAAGACGCGCAGCGCCCGCGGCCGCAAGCTGGGGCACGTCACCGCGCTCGGCGCCACGCTGGCCGAAGCCGAGGACACCGCGCGCCGCGCCGCCGCCGCGCTGCGGTTCGGCGGGCCGGGCGGATGCGTGTCTTCGTGAATTTTGCGGACCGGAATCTTTGCGCAATGAAGACCAAAACCAGACCTCTCATCGGCATCATCATGGGCAGCGACTCGGACTGGCCCACTTTGCAGGCCGCCGCCCAGGTGTGCGGCGAGTTCGGCGTGCCCTGCGAGGTGCGCGTCGTCTCCGCGCATCGCACGCCGGATGACATGGCCGCCTACGCCCGCACCGCGGAACGCCGCGGCCTGCGCGTCATCATCGCCGGCGCGGGCGGTGCGGCGCATCTGCCCGGCATGGTCGCCAGCCACACGGCATTGCCCGTCATCGGTGTGCCCGTGGAAAGCCAGGCGCTCAAGGGTCTCGATTCGCTGCTTTCGATTGTCCAGATGCCGGCGGGCGTGCCCGTGGCCACGGTCGCCATCGGCGGCGGACGCAACGCCGGCCTGCTGGCCCTGCGAATTCTGGGCGCACAGAACGCCCCTTTGCGCCGGAAGCTGAACGCGTTCAAACGGAGCCTCGCCACCCAGGTGCGCCGCCGGGGCGACCGGCTGGTCCGCGAGCTGGAACGGGCCAAATCCGGTTGAAGCGGCCCCCGGTTTGGGCGCATCTCAGTTTATTGCAGGCGGTGGCGGCAGGCATCCTGCCTGCCGTAGAGGGCGGCATCCTTGCCGCCCGGAATGAGCGTGGCTCCGGGCGGGCGACATGAACTTGCCGAGCGCCCCGTGCGGGCGGGCGTTGCTTTCCGCCGGGCTGGGAAGCCCGGCTCCACGTCAGCCAAGGATTGCCGACGCTACCACCGCACACATATGAAACGGACTTGCAAGAAAGTGAGATGCGCCCCCCCGGTTTAGCTCGTGAAACAAAGGCTCGCCACGCGCGCCGTCCTCCGCTAGACACCGCGCCAGCCCATGAGTGCCACGGCCGTGTCCGCGAACCACCGGTTCCCCTACCCCGCCCGTTTCATCCTCGGCAACGAGGCTGCCGAGCGTTTCAGCTACTACGGCATGAAGGGCATTCTGGCCCTTTACATCACCAGCGTCCTGCTCAAGGAACAGGACTACGCCACCCACGTCATCCACCTGTTCGGTTTCGTGAATTACTTCATGCCGCTCCTGGGCGCGTGGGTGTCGGACAAGTTCTGGGGCCGTTACAAAACGATTCTCTGGATTTCCCTGTTCTACTGCGGCGGGCACGGCGTGCTGGCGATGAGCGACCTCTTCACCGGCATCGAGGCGAAGGTGTGGTGCTTGTTCATCGGCCTGGGGTTGATTGCCTTCGGCTCGGGCGGCATCAAACCGTGCGTGGCGGCGTTCATGGGCGACCAGTTCAAGCCCGAACAACGCCACCTGCTGCCGCGCGCCTACGCGGCGTTTTACTGGTGCATCAATCTCGGCTCGACGGCCGCGTTTCTGACCATCCCGTGGATTCGCAAGGAGTTTGGCTACAGTTGGGCGTTTGGCATTCCCGGGCTGGCGATGGCGGCGGCGACGTTCGTGTTCTGGCTGGGCACGAAGCATTACACCATGGTGCCGCCGACGGCCAAGACGAAGACCGCCGGCTTCTTCAAGGTGCTGTTTTACGCGCTGAACCACCGCCGCGAGCGCACGCACGGCCAGTCGTTCTGGGAACCGGCCAGGGCGCGGTTCACCCCCGCGGAGGTGGACGCCGCCCGCTCGGTGCTGCCGATCCTCGGTGTGTTCGCGCTGGTGCCGGTGTTCTGGGCGCTGTTTGACCAGACCTTTTCCACCTGGGTCATGCAGGGGGCCATGATGGTGCCGTATCAGATCGGCCCCTACTCCATCGGCCCGGAGGAAATGCTCGCCGCCAATCCCATCCTCGTCATGCTGCTGATTCCCGTTATGACCCGGCTGGTGTATCCGGCGATGGGCCGGTGGGCGACGCCCTTGCGCCGCATGACCATCGGCATGTTCCTCGCGGCGTTCTCGTTCATCATCGTCGCATGGCTCCAGCAGCAAATTGATGGCGGGGCCAAGTTGAGCATCCTGTGGCAACTGGTGCCTTACGTCGTGCTGACCATCGCCGAGGTGTTGTTCTCAACCACCGGCCTGGAATTCGCCTTCCGGGAAGCTGCGCCCTCGATGAAAAGCACCATCATGGGCTTTTGGAATCTGACCGTCGCCCTCGGCAATCTCCTCGTCGCCGGCATTACTGGCATCGCCCGGCAGGTGCTGGGTGCCGCCGACAAACAGGATGTGTCCGTGACGCCCACCATGTTCCTGTTTTACGCGGGCCTGACCTTCGTGGTGGCCATCGCGTTCATGGTCATCTGCAAGTTCTACCGTTACCGCGACAGCGAAGCGGCGCAGGGCCGATAGCCCGCAACCCGCCGGGGGCGGGACGAGGGGCAGAGAATTCCCCGAGCCGAGGTTCGCGCATTGAACCCGTGAACCTCGATGCGCCCCCTCTCCCCGAACCGGGTAGTGGGACAGGCATCCTGCCTGTCCGGTGGCGCCGCCAAACTCGCGCTGGACTCACACCCAATGGACGCCTCACCGGACAGGCGGGACGCCTGTCCCACTACGGCGTCGGCGCTGCGGTTCGGGGGTTCAAAGCGCGAACTTCTGGTTGGGAGAATTCTCTCCCCGAACCGGGTTCGAGAGTTCAATGCGCGAACTGCGTTTCGGGCAATTCTCTCCCCCCGCTTCGCGCGGGGGAGCGGGAGGCGGCTGGCCGGGTGAGGGGGCGGTTCATGGAAATGCCCGGGACCGGACACGACGGCACTCCGCGGCCTCATTCCCCAGTCACCACGCTGCGGATTTCGCCATGCGCCAGCCGGGTGCGCAACCGTTGTCCGGCCTTCACGCTTTCCGCCGCGCGCACGATGCGGCCCGTCGCGGCATCCAACGTGAGGGAATAGCCGCGCGCCAGCACCTGTTCGGGGCCAAGCAGCCGCAACCGCTCCTCGGCGCGGCGGAGCCGGGTCTGCCCGTCGGCCAGGCCGCGCCGGGCCAGTTCGCGCGCCCGCGCCAGCCCGCGTCCGGCGTCCAGCGCCCGCTCGCGCAGTTGACGCGCGGGTTGGCGCGCCCGCAAACGCCCGGCCAGCGCCGCCGTTTGGAGCCGCGCCTGCCGCAGCCGCGCCCGCAATTCCCGGTCCAGCCCCGCCAGCGCGTCGTCGAGCCGCTGCGCCCCCTCGCGCACCGCCCGCCGCGGATGCGCCAGTTGCAGGCGATGCGCCCGCGCGGCCAGGGCGTCGTGCCGTTCCCCCAGCCCGTCGGCGCAGAGTCGGCGCAGGCGCAGGGGCGCTTCGGCGACGAACTTCCGGCTGCCGAACACGCCCTCGGTGAGCAACTCCGCCGCTGCGCTGGGCGTCGGCGCGCGCAAATCCGCGACGAAGTCCGCGATGGTGAAGTCGGTCTCGTGCCCGACCGCCGACACGGTGGGCACCGCCGAAGCGGCCAGCGCGCGGGCCACGATTTCCTCGTTGAAGGCCCACAAGTCCTCAGGCGAACCGCCGCCGCGCGTTACCAGGATTGCATCCAGCTTCCGGCCGCCGGGCGCGGCGTGCAGTTCGTTCAACCCGGCGAGGGCAGCGGCGATCTCGGCGGCGGCCCCTTCCCCCTGCACGCGGCACGGCGCGAGGATGATCTCCAGCCCCGGCTGCCGACGGCGGATGACGTGCAGCACGTCGCGCAACGCCGCGCCGGCGGGCGACGTCACCAGGCCGAGGCATTGCGGAAAGCGGGGCAGCGGACGCTTGCGCTCTGCCGCGAACAGGCCCTCCGCCGCCAGCCGCCGTTTGAGTTGCTCGAAGGCCGCCTGCCAGGCGCCCAGGCCCTGCAGTTCGACCGCGCGGACCACGAGTTGATACTGCCCGCGGGCCTCATAAACGCTGATCTCCCCCTGCACGATGAGCTTCTGGCCGTCGCCGAGCGCCGCGCGCGCGGCGGCGCTGACTCCCGCCCCCCGAAAGAGCACGCACTGAATTTGCGCCGCGCCGTCCTTGAGGCCGAAGTAACAGTGACCCGCCGGGGATTGCGAAAAGTTCGTCACCTCGCCCCCCACCCACAACGTGCCGAGGTGTTGCTCGAGCAGTCGGCGCACCTGCGCGGTCAGTTCGCTCACCGACCAGACGCGCCGCGTCTGCTCCGGCGAAAACAATTCGCCGAAGTCCCACTGGGATTTGGCCGGGCGCGGCATGGCGGAGTGGCGGCGGACTCAGACGGGCAAGGGTTCCGCCACCCGGGCGATGGCGGTGGCGCGGCCCGTGGCCTCCTCCACCGTGATGCACACGCCGTGCAACACCACCCGCCCGGCGGCCACCTCGAAACGGCGCGGCTGCCCCGTCAAAAAACGCTCGATGACCGGCTGGATTTCACGCCCCAACACGCTCTCCTGCGGGCCGGTAAAGCCCGCGTCGCACAGAAACGCCGTGCCGCCCGGAAAAATCTGCTCGTCCGCCGTCGGCACATGCGTGTGTGTGCCGACCACCGCGCTCACCTGCCCGTCCAGCATCCGGGCGAGGGCGATTTTTTCCGAGGTCGCCTCGGCATGCACATCCACAAAAATGACCGGTGTGACGGGCCGCAACCGCGCCACCTCCGCACGCAAGACCGAAAACGGGTTGTCCAGCGCGGGCATGAAGGTGCGGCCCTGCACATTGACCACCGCCACCGCCGCGTGGCCGGGCACCGGGTGGATGCGGCTCCCCTGCCCCGGCGTTCCGGGCGGATAATTCACGGGCCGCACAAAACGCGGCTCGTTGGCCAGCAGTTCGCCGACTTCCTTCTGGTCCCACAGATGGTCCCCGCTGGTTATCACGTCCACCCCGGCGGCGAAGATTTCGGCGGCGGTCCGGGGCGTGATGCCCGCGCCGCCCGCCGCGTTCTCGCCATTGGCAATCACCACGTCCGGCGCGAGGCGTTCGCGCAACCCGGGCAACAGTTGCCGCACTGCGCGCCGCCCCGGCTCCCCCACAATGTCACCGATGAAAAGCAGTTTCACGCGGCCAGCCTAGAACCAGTCCGGCGCCGTTGGCGACCACGGATTTCAACCCGCGGCAGCCCGGGGACAAGGGCGATTCCCCCACGGGGAAAGGCAGCCGCTTTTCGCCCCCGGCGCACCGGTCATTCACAATGACCGGGATGCCCGGATCCGGGTTCTGCCCACGCGCCCCAGCAGCAGCCGCAGACTGTTCATCACCACCACCACCGTGCTGCCTTCGTGCCCCACCACGCCGAGCGTGAGCGGGATTTTGCCGAGGAGGGCAAAAACCATCAGCACCGCCACCGTCCCCAGCGACACGGCGAGATTCTGCCGGATGATGCGGCGCGCCCGGACGCTCAGGCGGAACGCCGCGAGAAAATTCTCCAGCCGGTCGTGCATCAGCACCACGTCCGCCTGTTCCAGCGCGGCGTCCGAACCACGCGCCCCCATCGCCACGCCCACATGCGCCGCCGCCAGACTGGGCGCGTCGTTCACTCCGTCACCCACCATCGCCACCCGCTGCCCCTTGGCCGACAACTCCCCGATGGCAGCCAGTTTGGCACCGGGCGACAGCTCGGCCCGCACGTCGTCCAGCCCCAATTCCCCGCGCAAATGCGCCGCCGCCGTCGCGCGATCGCCGGTGAGCACCACCGGATGGAGGCCCTCGTCGCGCAGGGCCGCCACCAATTCGCGGGCTTCGGGGCGGAGGTCATCCCGCAACCGCACCCGGCCCAGCAAGTCGGCCCCCGCCACCCACACCTCGGACAGCCCGGGATGGGACGCGGCGGCGGGCGCGGCGGTCAGCACCGTTTCCGCCGCCACCCACTCGCGCCGCCCCAGCCTGTATTCCACGCTGCCCCGCCGGGCGCGCAGGCCCTGGCCGGTGACGGACTCGAAGTGGTCGAATTCCACCGGGGCGATACCCTGTTGCCGGCCATGCCGGGTGATGGCGCGCGCCAGCGGATGCGTGGAGAGCCGTTCGAGCGACACCGCCAGTTGCGCGACCTCGGCCTCGCGGCCCGGCGGAAAGCTTTCCACCGCCTCGACCCGCAACTCGCCCGTCGTCAGCGTGCCCGTTTTGTCGAGGCAAACCACGTTGACCTCGGCCAGCTTCTCGACCGCCGCTCCGCCACGGAACAGGACACCATGCCGCGCGCCCCAGGCGATGGCCGCCAGCACCGCCGACGGAATGGACAACACCAGCGCGCAGGGCGACGCCACCACGAGCAGCGTCATCGTCCGGTAAAACGCGCTCTTGTCCCCGCCGGACGAGGTGAACGCGGGCAGGCCAAAGCCCAGCCACCAGACAAAAAACATCACCAGCGACAACCCGAGCGCGAACCAGGTGTAACCGGTGCTGAAGCGGTCGGTGAAGCGTTGCGAAGGGGCCTTTTGATGCTGCGCCTCCTTGATCAGCGTGATGATCTTCTGGAGCGCGCTTTCGGCGGCGGGCCGCCGCACCAGACATTCCACCGCGCCCCACAGGTTCAAGGTGCCGGCCAGCAGCAAATCGCCCGGCCGCTTCTCGACGGGGGTTGCCTCGCCCGTGAGATTTGATTCGTCGGCGGCCGTGGCGCCCTTCAGCAATTCCGCGTCCACGGGAAACTGCGCGCCCGGCTTCACGAGCAGCCGTTGCCCGGGCCGCAACTGATCCACCGGCACCTCCCCTTCGCGGCCCGCCGCGTCCAGCACGGTGGCCACCTTGGGGGCGTCGCGGAAGAGCGAGCGGATTTCCCTCTGCGTGCGGCCCAGCGCGTAATGCTCGAGCGCGCCGGACAACGAGAACAGAAACAGCAGCGTCGCCCCTTCCCCCCACGCGCCGATGCTGGCGCTGCCCGCCGCAACCGCCAGCATCAGGAAATGCACGTCAATCGCCCGCTGCCGCAGCCGTTCCCAGACCTCCGCCGCCGGGAACCACGCCCCGGCAAGGTAACTCAGCGCAAACACCGGCACGCGCCACGCCACGGGCACGGCATACGCCGCCAGCACTCCCAGCACTCCGCACGCCACCGCCAGCGCCAGTTGCGGCTTCCACTCGTCCTCCTGGTGTTCGTCCTCCAGAAACTCGACATCCCGCTGCACCACTTTGGGCAGCGGAAAATCCCGCCAGCGCCAGAACGACGGCGCCGTCGGGCAGGTCACCCGCGCAATCGTCGTCTGGCCGCCGTGGTGGGTGATGTTCAATTGCTGCCGCAGCGCGGGCGGGAGCGGCTGGCCGCAACGAGCGCAATCCCCCTGCCCCGACAACAGGGAGCAGCCCGCGCCCTGCTTCCGCTCGCAATCCGCGTCATACTGGCCGGTCAACCGCTCGAGAATCCGCGGCAGGTCCGCCCGGCCCAGCGTCGCCACCGTGAGTTTGTGCTGCTCGCGGTCAATGGTCACCGCCTCCAACTGCGGCTCCTCCGCCAGCGCCTTCACCACCGAACGGGCGAGGCAATCCCCGCACAGCTTGGGCGGGGCACCGGCGGCGGCGTTCATCTTCATGCTGTCCGCAGGATACACCGCGCCTCCCGCGCGCAACAACCTTTTGGACGCGCGCCGGAGCGGACGGAATACGGGGGCGGGCGCGGGTTCAGGGGGCGTGTGCCGGAGCGGCGCCGGGCGGCAGCAGGTGCGCGGCAAGCGGGCTGTCCGGAAGCTCACGGAGGGCCTGGGCCACCAGGCGGGCGGTGTGTTCCGCCCCGGTGCGCGTCGTGTGGGTGGCGTCGTTGGGCGGGAAAAATGCCTCCGCCACCCGGGCCGCACCCAGCCGCTCGTATTCGGCGGCCACCCGCTCATTGAGGTCAATGAACGGCGCCCCCATCTCCCGGGCCACGTCGGCCGCCCACTGCGCGTAATCGGCGTCGGCGCGCAGCACGCGGCCATTTTCCCAGCGGTTGCGCGGCACCGGCGAGAGCAGGATGGGCATGGCGCCCTTGGCCCGCGCGTCGGCCACATACTGCCGCAGATACGCGCCATAAGTTCGCACCGTTTCCGTCGCCCCCGTGGCCCGGTTGGTGATGCTCCGCGTTTCCGGCCCGGTTCCCCGGAGCGAGGCGCGGGCGCGCCCCTCGTCCACAGGACCGCCGTCATTGTGGCCAAACTGGATGAGGAGGCAGTCGCCAGGCCGCAGGTCGGCGAGCACCCGCGCCCACAGCCCCTCGGTGAGAAACGTGCGGCTGCTGCGCCCGCCGAGGGCGCGGTTCTCGATGCGAAAACCAGGCGAAAAATGGTCGCCGAGGAATTGGCCCCAACCGTGGAGGCCGCCCTCGCCCTGACCGGAGCCGTTGCGGACGGTCGAGTCGCCGATCAGAAAGAGCGTCGGGGACCGCCGGAGGGCGGGTTCGCCGTCGCCGCCGTTCCCGCCGAGACCGAGCAGAAAGGCACTGCCGCTCCCGGCGGCCTCCTTGTCGGCAACCCTTTCCCTGCCCTCGGCGAGGCGAATCTCCGGGGGCTGGACGCGCATCACGTTGGTCAGCCGCAACTCCCTGCCATCGCTCGTCGCCAGCACCACCTCGCGCATCGTCCAGTCAGCCACGTTGGCGAGGCTGCCGGCCTGGCGCGCGGTGATGCGGACGTGTTCGAGGCGCACATCCCGAAGTGGTTTTTCCGGATAGGCGTTGGCGTATATGGCCTGCCGTGCGCCGCGCGCGGTGAGGTTCGAAATGACGATGTTCCGGAACTCGGGAATGCCCCGCTCCGGCGGCTCAACCTGGCGCGTGAGCGTGGTCCAATGCGGCGGCACGTTGGCCGGGTCCACGTCCGGCGGCAGCTTCGGATAGCTGTAGGATGGATACCAGTTCAGCTCCATGTGGATGGGGTTGGCGACGCCTTCCATGTCAATGTCCCGGAGGACGATGTTTTCGACCACACCGCCCCGGACGCGCGCGGACTTGAAGCGGATGCCGTTGTGCGTGCCCCGCGCCTGGAGACCGCTGACCTCGACGTTACGGATGCCGCCGGAGGTTTCGCTGCCGAGCGTGAGCATGCCGTGGCCGGCGCGGGTGATGCAGTCGCGAATGACGATGTTCTCCGTGGGCCGGTTCACGCGCAGCCCGTCCCAGTCGCGCCCGGCCTTCAGACAGATGTTGTCGTCGTTGCAGTCAATGTCGCAGTTTTGAACCAGCACGTCGCGTGACGAATCAATGTCAATGCCGTCCGAACTGGGGCCGAACCCGCCGAGGTTGGCGCGGATGGTGACGCCGTCCACCGTCACGCGCTCGCTGTAAGTCACCGTCAGACTCCAGAAGCCGGAGCGGTTGATGGTGACATCGCGGATGGTGATGTCGCGCGAATCAAAGACGGCCAGCGCGCGGACGCGCTTGCAATCGTAATCCACCGCCCAGCGCAAATCCCGGTCCCGGTATTCCTGCAGCATCCCGCCCTTGCCGTCCGTGCCCCAAAATTTGCGCCACCAGTATTCGCCGTTGCCATCAATGACGCCCCGGCCCGTGATCGCCACGTTGGTTTGTTGATAGACGTTCACCAGGGCTGACGGCCAGGCCATCTCAATGCCAGCGACGCGCGTCGGCCGGTCGGGATACAAGGCATCATCCTGAATCGCCCGCACCTCAGCTCCCGCGGCAAAATGGAGACGGACGTTCGACTTGAGAAACAGCGCGCCGCTCAAATACACCCCCGGCCCGAGCACCACCCGGCCGCCACCCGCTGCCGCCGCCGCGTCAATCGCGGCCTGGATGGCGCCGGTATTCGTGGCCACCCCGTCGGCGCGCGCGCCGAAATCTTCGACGCTGAATTCGTCCGCCCGCGCCATGCCGGCGGCCACCCCGACAGCCGCAGCCAGCCCCCACGCCACCCGGCGGATGATTTGCCAGAAATCGTTCATATTTGCGCCGCAAGCATACCAGCCGTGGCGGCAACCGGTTATCGCCAAAACGGGTGGCTCGCGACGCCAGTCACACGGACAAAATGCCCGGCCCCTGCTGGCCGGGCTTGACGAACCGCGTCCCGCGCCGGAAATGAACCGCATCATGAGTCACCTGCTCCGTTGGGGATGCCCATCGTGCGCGCGGCCAGCCCGCGTGATCGCGTGGTGCTTGTCCGCCGGCCTTGCCATTTGCATGTCCACCGGCTGTTCCCGCTTCGATCGTTCCTGGCGGGCCGCCGCCCACCCTGCTCCGCCCCATTCACTGGCCGGCCGTTGGGAAGGGTCGTGGCAAAGCGCGGTCAATGGCCACCACGGACGGCTCCGCTGCCTCATCACCCCCGCCACCGAAGAACTTTACGAGGCGCGCTTCCAGGCCACTTACCTGAAATTGCTGCGTTTCGGTTACACCGTGCCGCTCACCGCGCAGCTCACCAACGACGTCTGGCATTTCCACGGCGCAGCGGACCTCGGCCAAATGGCCGGCGGCGTGTTCCACTACAAAGGCACCGCCACCACCAACCGGTTCCACTCCACCTACCGGTCGAAATCCGACCACGGGACGTTCGAGATGCGCCGCGCGATGCCCGCCGCGCGGCCCGGGGAGCCGTGACCGACATTCTCCAGCGGCGACCCGGGCGAGTGCCGCCGACCTGAAACAGCCCCGCGTGCCAGCCTGCCGCTCCGGCCAATCACCCACGGCCCCTTCGCCCGAAAGCTTTCCGCCCGTCGGCGCGAACTCGTTGGACTCGGCGACGACCACCTTTCTCGACCGGGCAAAACAAGTTTGGTTTTCGCCAAAATCGCGTTGGCGGGGGTTTCGCGCAGCGCCAGTGGAATGGCGCAACCCTTCACCCCAGGGCATCACCCGGCACCGGAACCCGCAGACCAATCCGGTGACGAAACTTTCCGCCCGCCCGCCATGCCCCCGTCACCAGCATGGTCATCGCCACCGTTTCCCTCCTCGGCGCACTGTTTGCCGTGATTAGTCCCGCTATCGCACAGATTCAGGCAGACGGACCAGCCAATCGTCGGCTGCCGCTCCCGCCGCCCACGCCCGCCGTGAAGGAACTGCGGCTGGCGGAACGCGGGCCGCATCATGCCAAATACGAGCGCGTCCTCGAGGAGGTCGGACCGAACGGGGAAGTGCGGCAGCGCGTCGAGCCGGGTTACGTCGAACTGGCCAGCGGGTTGCATTACTGGGAGGACGGCCAATGGAAACCCACCGAGGAAACCATCGAGGTGTTCGCCGGCGGAGCCATTGCCCGCAAGGGGCCGCACAAGGTCATCTTCGCCCACAACCTGGCCACGATTGGGGCGATTGATCTCGAAACGCCCGACGGCCTCCGCCTGCGGAGCCATGTGCTCGGTCTGGTGTATCAGGACGCGGCCACGGGCCGGAGCGTGATCGTGGCCGAGGTGAAGGACGCGACCGGCGAGGTGCTGCCGCCCAATCAGGTGATTTACCGCGACGCCTTCCAGGGGGTGCGGGCGGACGTGCGTTACACCTACACCAGGGCGGGCTTCGAGCAGGACATCATCCTGCGGGAAAAGCTGCCGCACCCGCCGGAGGCTTACGGGCTGGACTCGCGCACGACCCGGCTGGTGGTGCTGACGGAATTCGAGCAGCCGCCGGCCCCGGTGGTGCGCGCGTTGCCGACGGCGGAGGGGGCAGACGTGGCGGTGCGGTTCGGGCAGATGGAGATTGGACGGGGCAAGGCGTTTGACGTGCAACCGGGCGTGGGGCCGCAACGCCGGGACATTCCGGTCAACAAACGCTGGGTGGAACAGGACGGGCGGAAGCTGCTGCTGGAGGAAGTGCCGCTGCCAGCGGTGCGGGAGCAGTTGGACAAGCTGCCCGAGCAATCGGCGGTGGCTCCGGCGCAACGGACCTGGACGGCGGGACTGAGGGTGCCGGCGCGGCCCCGTCCGTTGGGCGCGGATGAGCGCCGTCCGCTGCAAACGACGGCTCGTCCCTCCAGGTCGTCGGCACCTGGACCAACTGGTATGACGCCCGCCACAACCGCCTCGGGACCAAAAACCCCAAGAACCAGACCACCACCTACGCTTACGATGCGTATGACCGCCTCACCGCCGTCACCAACGCCCTCCAGCAGGTCACCCGCATGGCCTATGATGACAAGGGCAACCTCACCAACCTCCTCGACGCCCTCCACCGCACCAACCGCTGGACCTACGACACCCGCGGCCGCAACGTCGAGACCTTCCACGCCGACGGCCTCAAACTCTCCAAGGGTTACGACGCCGCCGACCGCCTGGCCGCCGTCACCAATCACGGCTCCGGCCTTTACCTGCGCCACCATTACGACGACCTCAACCGCCTCCGCGCCACCGTCTTTCCCGACGGCACCACCAACTATTTCCACTACTCCTGCTGCGGCCTCGAACACACCCGCGACCGCCTCAACCGCACCACCGTCTTTGGCCTCGACGCCCTCGGCCGCACCACCTCCGTCACCGACCCCGCCAACCGCACCGTCCAGTTTGCCTACAACGGGGCCGACCAGATCACCCACCTGACCACCACCGTGGACGGCCAGACCCGCACCAAACGCTTTGACTACACCGCCACCAACGGCGCCAGCCGCCTCACCCGCGTCACCACCCCCATGGGCAAACTCCTCAAATATGACTACACCTTCCGCGGCGGCCTCGCCTGGCGCCAGGACGGCAACGGGAACGTGACCAAGTTCCATTACGACCGCCTCGAACGGCTGGTCAGCGTGACCGACAGCAACGACGCGGTGCTGGTCAAAATGGATTACGACGTCCTCGGCAACGTCACCAACATCAGCTCCCCCCACTCCCTCATCGCCTACGCCTATGACGCCCTCAACCGCGCCACCCAGGCCGTCTGCACCCTCACCAACCTCCCCGGCATGGCCACCGTCCGCTACCGCCTCGACTATGCGTTTGACGCCGTCGGCAATTTGACCAATCGTGTCCTCATTGTTGCGAACTTTTTTGACGTCGTAAAACTTGCCGAACTGGCGTCGTAAGGTTTTTGAGAGTTTGGCCACGCTGGCATCGTAATTCCTGGCCGAATAGCCGCGCTCTGATCGTAAGCTTACGACGCGGCGGGTTCATTTTCGGATTTTCAAGTGACGGGAGGATTTTTTGCCACACTGACATCGTAAGGGATCGCC
>Ga0209381_1001273_pt1 | contig 42801 bp, 33 predicted proteins | sample DewCreD2012metaG_FD_184111 | JGI IMG/M metagenome (GOLD analysis project Ga0209381, IMG submission 184111) | Hot spring sediment bacterial and archeal communities from British Columbia, Canada, to study Microbial Dark Matter (Phase II) - Dewar... ... | reverse complement strand
TGGTGGGGGTGACGCTGGAGATGGCGGGGGAGATGTCGGGGGCGCTGAATCGGCAGGCGGCGGTGCTGCTGGGGGACTACCAGAACGTGGCGGGGGTGAATTTGACGGGCAGTGCGGAGGTGGTGTGGCGGTCGAGCGATCCGTCGGTGGTGACGGTGGAGGGCAACGGCTGGCTGACGGCGATCAAGCCCGGGGTGGCGGTGGTGACGGCGACGTTCCAGGGGCGGACGGCGAGCCGGGAGGTCACGGTGCGGGCGACGCCGCACGCGCTGGCGCACCGGTATAACTTCAACGAGGCGAGCGGGACGGCGGTGCTGGACGTGGTGGGGGGGGCGCACGGGACGATACTGGGGACGAACTATCTGCGGACGGGGGGTCAGTTGCAGATCAACCTGACGAACGGTTCGCCGGTGTTGACGACCTATATTGATTTGCCCAACGGGATAATATCGAGCCAGAGCAACGTGACCCTCGAGGGGTGGGTGACGTGGGTGGACGCGGGTCCGAACTGGCAGCGGCTGTTCGATTTTGGGCTGAGCACGGGGGGCGAAGGGAACTCGGGGACGGGGACGAACACGTTTTTCCTGTGTCCGCGCAACGCCAGCACGGGGCGGCTGCGGACGGAGATACACACCAACACGGGGATGAACCTGGTGATTATGGATCAGCCGGGCAATCCGGCGGCGTTGCCAACGAACGCGGCGGCGCATTTTGCGGTGGTCTATAGCGGGACGGGGCGGACGATGGCGCTGTATTTGAACGGGGTGCGGGTGAACCTGACCAACACGACGATCCCGCTGAGCGGGCTCAACGATTTGAACAACTGGCTGGGGCGCTCGCAGTATAACGATCCGTATTACCGGGGCTGGTTTCAGGAATTTCGGATATACCGGGAGGCGCTGCTGGACGCGGAGGTGGCGGCGTCGTATGCGGCGGGGCCGGACGCGGTGGCGAGCGGGCCGGCGATGGCCAACGCGGCGGTGAAGGGGCAGGCGCCCGGGGTGGCGTGGCCGGCGGGGACGCTGGGGGGCAGCGAGGGGGCGTGGGTGTGGCTGTATTGGGGGAGCGCCGACGGGGGGAGCGACCCGCAAGGCTGGGAGCAAGCGGTGGCGCTGGGGCCGCAGCGCCCGGGGCCGGTGTGGACGAAGCTGGCGGGTTTGACGCCGGGGGCGACTTATTACTACCGGTTTTACGCGACCAACGCTTTGGGGTCGAGCTGGGCGGGGAGCGCGGCGAGCTTTACGGTGCCCGGGCTGTTCAACTACGCGGGGTTTGGGTATGTGACGACCAATGTGCTGGACGGTTATACGGAGCCGGAGACGCTGCTGAATTTTCCGGCGCTGGTGGTGTTGGGGCCGCCGTTGGCGGGGTTCAGTTACGATCAGTTTTTGTCGGTGAACGGGGCGGACCTGCGGGTGGTGGGGCCGGAGGGGGGCGAATTGGCGTATGAGGTGGAGCGGTGGGACCCGGCGGGCCGGAGTTATGTGTGGGTGCGGGTGCCGGAGCTGACCAACGGGACGGCGGTGCGGTTGTATTGGGGCAAGCCGGGGCAGGCGGCGCCGGACTACACGACCAACGGGGCGGTGTGGGGGGACGGGTTTGCGGGGGTGTGGCACATGACGGAGAAGTATGTGAAAGACGCGGCGCGGCGGGGCTATGACGCCAGCTATGTGAACGCGCCCGGGGCGGTGAGCGACACGGCGGGGGTGATTGGGGTGGGGCAGGATTACAACGCGGCGGCGGGCAACGCCTATACGACGGTGGGGGCGATAAATTTCACCAACCTGACGCTGTCGGCGTGGGTGTGGTGCCGGGACGGGAGCCGGACGGGGGTTTTCATGTGCAAGGACGGGACGCCGGCGCTGGGCTACGGGGACCTGTATTTCTGGCAGCAGAACGCGAATCTGCGGTTTGAGACGTTCAACTGGGGGCAGGATGTGACGGTGCCGCTGGCGAACACGGGGGGCGGGGGGACGGAGACGTGGCTGCATTTGGCGGCGACGTCGGACGGGGTGCGGCAGTCATTTTACACCAACGGGGTCTTGGCGGGCAGTTGGTGGAAGGCGACGGCGCCGGGGCAGAACGCGAACGCATTTCAATTGGCGGGGTCGTTGAAGCAGGCGGGGCGGCTGCACAACGGGAAGCTGGACGAGTGCCGGGCGGAGTGGGTGAGCCGGTCGCCGGCGTGGATACGGGCGAGTTACCTGAACCAGTCGGCGCCGGGGCAGTTTGGGCGGCTGAGCGCGGTGACGGCGCTGCCGTTGCCGCTGACGCTGGGGCCGGCGGTGGTGACGAACGTGGGGACGACGGCGGCGTGGGTGCGGGGCCGGGTGGTGGCGGACGGGGGCAACGGGGTGGAGAGCTGGGGGACGGCGTGGGGGACGAGTCCGTCGCCGACGGGGAATGCGCAGGGGGTGGCGGGGGCGACGAACGCGCCGCTGGAGTTTGCGCTGGAGAGCGGGGGGCTGGCGCCCGGGGGGCATTATTACGCCCGCGCCTGGGCCAGCAATGGCATCGAGGGGGTGGTTTATTCCACCGACGCCGAATTTTACACCGAGCCGGAAGCGGCCACCGGCGTTGGCTTCAGCAATGTGTCGAACAGCGCAATGACCATCAATTGGACGCCAGGCAATGGCAGTTCCGGCTCGCTGGTGGTGATTCGACAAGGCGGGCCGGTTGCCACCGCGCCGGTGGACGGGGTGATTTACAACGCGCAAACCCAATATGAGCAAGGATCGGACTTGGGCGGCGGGACTTATGTTGTCTATGCCGGGCCGTCCGCCGAGTTAACGGTGAGGAATTTGCGGCGGGGGACTGTTTACCATGTGGCGGTGTTTGCTTATGCGGGCGCGGGCGCGTTGATCAATTATCAGCAGGACACGCCGGCCGCGGGCAGCCAGCCGACGGCGAGCACGGCAGCGCTGGAAATTGCCGACCAGTTGCTGATCGAATTGCATCAAAGTCGCGGCCTCAGCACGGACCTCAACGGGGCGGTGTTGGAATGGGTCAATTACGGCAGTGTGGGCGGCAGCTTCAAAACGGATGGGACGGCCGACACCTATCCGACGGTGGCGGAGGTGGCTGGATTGCCTTGCGTGAGTTTTGACGGCGGGGACCGTTTGCGGGCCAGCTTTGCGGCGCCCAAGAGCATCACCGGGGTTAACGCCCAAAGCCAGCCGGAGGATTATACGATCGAGTATTGGGTGCTCAACCCGGTCATTGCGGAGCAGGAATGGATTTTCAATTGGTCACGGCGGGGGACCTCGCCGCGTTTTGCCGGGGTGGGCTATGGCAGCAATGCCGTTTGGGGCGTGGCGGCTCATTGGGCCACACCAGACATGGCGTTTGGCGAAGGGGTTTCCATCCCCGGGCTGGCTTCCACGCCGGCGGCCGGGGTCTGGCATCACCTGGTCGTGACCTATGATGGGGTGACCGAGCGGGCTTATGTGGACGGGGTGCTCAACGCCCAGGAAGCCAAGTCGCTTAACATTTGGGATGGCGACCCGGTGACGTTGGGGTGGGCGTTATCCAGCGCGTTGGTTTATGAGAGTGTGCCGTTTTCCGGCTATGTTGCCGGGTTGCGCGTTCATTCCAAAGCCCTGACTGCCGGACAGGTGGCCGACAATTTCGGCCTGGGTTCATTGGCCGCCGGTCCGGTTTATATCACCGGCCAGCCCCTCAGCGCCACCGTGCCCGAATTCAGCCCGGTTTCCTTCCAGGCAAGCGCGGTGGGCGCCTTGCCAGTGGCTTATCAATGGTATCGCAACGACGCGCCGATCAGCGGAGAGACCAACCCCTTATTGAGCCTTCCGAATGTGACCGCCGCCGACAACGGCGCCACTTTTTACTGTGTGGCGTCGAATTACCTGGAGAACTCGGCGCATACCGCCACCAGCGCGGTCGCGGTGCTGACCGTCCGCAGCGCCTTGCAAACCTTGGATCACCTGTGGAGTTTCACGGCCGACGCCGCCGACAGCAAAGGCAATGCGCATGGCGACTTGATAAATGGCGCCGCGGTATCGGCGGGCAGTTTGGTTCTGAATGGTGTTAATCAATACGTCAATCTTCCGAACGACCTGGTGACCAGTTACACCAGCATAACTGTCGAGGCTTGGATCACCGATGAAGGCTCCGGCGCGTGGGCCCGGGTTTGGGATTTTGGCAACAGCACCGCGGGCGAGGATTTCCCCATTGGCCAAGAAGGCCCGTTGGGAACCCGCTACATGTTCCTGACCGCCCGCAGCAGCGGTGGCGATCTTCGCGGCGCCTATACGATTACCGGTGGGGGCGCGGGCGAGCAAATCGTCTCCTGGCCCGGCACGGCCTTGCCGGTGGGAATCAAAAAGCACGTCGCCTGGACCACCGACGGTCCCACCCAGCGGGGTATCTTGTATGTGGACGGCCTGCCCGTGGCCACCAATAATGCCGTCACGCTCACGCCGGCGGCGCTGGGCTCGACCTCGAACAACTGGTTCGGTCGGGCGCAGTTCAACGATCCATTCTTCAAGGGCCGCCTTGATGAGGTCCGCATTTACGACATGGCTCTGTCTCCGACGCAGATCCAGCAAAGTTATCTCGCCGGCCCTGACGCCTATGGCCCGGCGCGCATCGTGGCGGAACCGTCAAACCAACTCTGCTCGATTCCCAACAGTGTCACGTTTAATTTCGCGGCCGGCGGCGGCTCGCCCATCGCCTACCAATGGTATAAGAATGGCAACCCGGTGGAAAACGCCACCAATGCCAACTTCACCTTTTTCCCCACCTTCGCTGATGACGGCGCACAAATTTATTGTGTCATAACCAACCTCTGGCTGGGCGGCGGCCACACCGCCACCACCGCAGTGGCCACCCTGACGGTCAATCGCCCGCCGGTGGCGGGTCTGGACACCCTGGGCACAGTAGCCAACCGATCGGTCACCCTTTCCACTTCCAAGTGGCTGGCCAATGACTTTGATCCCGATGGCGACGCCTGGTCGTTGTCCAGCGTTAGTGCAACCAGCCTTATGGGCGGAACCATTACTGTTAATGCCGGCGAGGCAACCTACACGCCGCCAACGGATTACCAGGGGTTGGATGAATTCACTTACCTGCTGACCGATGCGCGCGGCGGCCAATCCACCGGTGTGGTCCAGGTTACGGTAACCGCCGCCGGAGGCCAGAGCGGCAACCAGGTTAGCGTGGAATATCAAGGCCCCCATACGGTGCTCAAGTTTCAGGGCATCCCCGGGCGCACCTATGCCATCGAACGCGCCCTCACCCTGCCCTCGAACAATTGGGAAAACCTCGGCGCCGCCCAGGCGAGTGACACCGGACGGCTGCTATTCACCGACACCAATGCGCCTCCGGGCAGCGCCTTCTACCGCACCCGCTACCCGTGAGTTGGTGCTGATGGCGGAGGGAGGCGGCTCGGCCATGCCCTCCCCCAGGTAAAAGCCGGTTTGTGTGGGCTGGTTGTAACCGACATTCTGCCAGGCTACACTGAGCCGATAAACCGGATCATGCATCAAGGTGGGCAGCCGCCGGCCGGCGGGCAGGGTGGTGGTAAACAGGCGCAGCTCCCGGTTGTCCGCCGTCCGCCATACCACCTCCTCCCGCCAATCCCCCAACAAATCCGCGCAAAGGACCGGGTTGGCTTTGGTGCCGTTGTTGCGCGCGCATTGGAATTCATGCGCCGAAAGCAGACGCGTGGTAACGCCTTTTTCCCAGTCCCATTTTTCGATCACGGTGCCATCGAGCAATTCGCGCAGCGGGTCCCCGTCCCACCAGATGCCCATGTTGCAGGAGCGGGGACGGGCATTGCCCAGGCGCGCGCCACGGCAATCGTAAAGGCCGCTTAATCCTTCGCCAAAAGCCCAGCACTCATAACCGCGCTGGCGCGGGTCCAAGTCCATGCTCAGCCCGCGCCCCGCGTCCGCCGAACGAAGGCTCCATAGCACCTGTCCAGTGCGCGCATCCCGAAAAGTGGCGCCCTGGCCGTGCCGGGGCTTTTCGTGGATGCCGAAAACCTCGAGGCCCGGACGGTCGGGGTCAAGATCGGACACGTGCAGCGCGTCGCCGTGTCCAAGGCCGGTCGAATAAAGCCCCTGCCCGTTGTCATCAATGGCGCACGCCCCATAAATGATTTCATCCCGGCCGTCGCCATCCACATCGGCCACACTCAACCCGTGATTGCCTTGCCCAGCATAGGCGCGATTGCCAGGCGGGCCGCTATGACTATCGAAAGTCCAGAGGTGGGCAAGCTGGCGGTCCCGCCAATTCCAGGCCGCGAGCACGGTGCGCGTGTAATACCCTCGGCACATGACCAAAGAGGGGCGCCGGCCATCCAAATAGGCAATGCACGCGAGGAAACGATCCACACGATTGCCATAATTGTCGCCCCAATCCCCTGCCCTGCCCCGCGGCGGAAGGTAAGGAACGGTGGCCAGCGCGCGCCCGGTCAGACCGTCAAAAACCGTCAGAAATTCCGGCCCATCCAAAATGTAGCCGTCCGCGTTGCGATAATCGGCCTTGGGATCGCCGATCATTTGGCCCGCGCCATCCACAGTGCCATCGGCGGTTTTGCACGCCACCTCCGCCCGGCCGTCGCCGTCCAAGTCATAGACCATGAATTGCGTGTAATGGGCTCCTTCGCGGACATTTTTCCCCAGGTTGATTTTCCAAAGGCGGGCGCCGTTGAGCTTGTAGGCCTCCAGGATGGGCGGATCAGTACGGCCTTTTTGCGAGTTATCACGGCCCACGCCCGCCTGGTGCAGTACGATTTCATATTCGCCGTCCCCATCCAGGTCTCCCGCCGAACCGTCATTGGGGGTGTAGCCGGGCGGCGTTTGCAACGGCACAGAGAGAAAGGGTTGAACGGGCGCGCCTGCGGGAATGAGGAACGGACGGCTGGCGGGCAATTCCTGCCCATTCAGGAGCGGGCGCACAAAATAAGACTGCGCCTGGCCGGCGTTGGCGTTCAGGTCCAGGAAGTCGGTCGTTTTGGCCAGGGGCGCTGCATTGAGCCTGGCCGGGACGCCGTTGGCGGTCTGCCGATAAAGGTTAAAGGTTAGCCCGGCGGGGTCGGTGCCCAGCAGGCGCCAACTGACAAACACTGTCTCCGGCCCGGTGCGCGTCGCCACCACCCCCCGGCCCAGGCATTCCATTTGGCGTTGGGCAAAAACCTGGGGCCCCACCCCAAACCCCGCTAAAACGAGCCCCAAAGCAATCACTTTGCTCATGATTCGCATCCGCCCAATAGTAGATCATCAACCGTCACTTCCCCAATGGTGGCGCGCACCAAGTCGGCTTGACCAAGCCGGGCGGCGGGAAAGCTGTGGGCTACGGCCACGCACCGCATGCCGGCGGACTTAGCGGCCTGGATGCCGCTGACCGCGTCCTCGATCACCACGCAGTCGCGGGGCGCCAATCCCAGTTGGCGGGCCGCCGCCAGAAAAATATCCGGCGCCGGCTTTTTGTGGACCACGTCTTCGGCGCTCACAATCGCGTCCCACGCCGCTGGCGGCAGCCCAATCTGCCGAAGGTTGGCGTGGACTTTTATGAGGTCGGCACTCGAGGCGACCGCCACCTTCAAACCCCGCCCTTGGCACTGAATGACCAGCTTCGCCGCCCCCGGAAACGCGCGCAGGTTGGCCGGCACCAAGTCCAGGTATATCTCGTAGGTCCGTTTCTTGGCGGCCGGCAGGTCCAGCGCCAGGCCATATTTTTCCGCGACCCCGCCGAGGTAACGATTCTCCCCGGTGCCGATGAAGGGAGAAAAATCCTCGGGGCGCACGGCGAGTCCCTGTTCGGCAAACATGGCGACGGCAGCCTGATTGATCAGCGGCTCCGAGTCGGTCAGCACGCCGTCCATGTCGAAAATCACCGCTTGCCGAGAAGGCGTCATATTACAAAAGCAGGCCGGCAATGGCGGCGGAGGAATAACAGGCCAGCAAGCCGGCCAGCATGGCGCGGAACCCAAGGCGGGCCAGGTCGCCCCGCCGTTCGGGCGCCAGCGAGCCAATGCCGCCCACCTGGATGGCGATGCTGCCGAAATTGGCGAAGCCGCAAAGCGCGTATATGGCCAGGTGATAGCTGCGCGGGTCCAGGTTCATTTGATTGAGCGAATAATAGCCGATGAATTCGTTGAGCACGATTCGTTCACCCAGGACTTGTCCGACCTCGACGCAATCGCGCGCCGGCACGCCCATCAGCCAGGCAACCGGGGCGTTGACCCAGCCAACGACTTCCTGCAACGTGGCCGGCGAGGCGATGCCCGCCAGAGCCTGCGCCTCGCCGAACAGGAAATTAGCCAGCGCCACAATGGCCACAAAAGCGATGAGCATCGCCACCACGTTCAAGCAGAGAAACAGTCCTTCGCTGGCGCCCCGGCAAAGGGCGTCAATCTCATTGGCCGAGGAGCGGGGCACGGTGGCCGGGCAACAGGCGGCCGTTTCGCTCGTCTCGGTTTCCGGCAGCAGAATTTTGCTCATCAGCAGGGCGGCGGGAGCATTCATAACCGAAGCGGTCAGCAGGTGGCCGGCGAAGTCCGCGTGGCCGGCCTGGGTCGCCATGGCCACATAGACCGCCGCCACGCCGCCCGCCAAAGTGGCCATGCCGCCGGTCATCAGGCAGAGCAATTCGCTGCGGGTCATCCGCGGCAGGTAAGGCTTGATGAGCAACGGCGCCTCGGTCTGTCCCATGAATATGTTGGCGGCGGCGGAGAGGGTTTCGCCGCCGCTGGTCCGCAGGGCTTGGCGCATAATCCAGGCCATCGCCCGCACCACCCGCTGCAGCACTCCCCAATGATAAAGCAGCGAGGATAAGGCCGACACCAGGATGATGGTGCCCGTCAGGGTAATCCCCAGCACCAGCGCGTTTTGCGGGCCAAACGGCTGGCTCATCAGCGACTCGCTCGCCAGCGGGCCGAACACGAACCGGCAACCCTCATTGGCGAAGCCGACCAGCTTGTTGATGGCGCGGCCGGCGAAAGCAAAAAGCGCCCGCCCCCACGGTGTCTTGAGGATCAGCAACCCCAAAATGAACTGCAGGCCCATACCCCACAGAACCGTCCGCCAAGGAAACAGCCGCCGGTGGGCGGAAAGCCACCAGGCCAGGCCCACGAACGCCACCAGCCCCAGCAGCCCGATCAGCTTCGTTTCCATGACGGGATTAATACCGCGCGCCCGCCGCTAAAACACGCAATTTTTTGCCGCGATCTCAAGGACCGGCCCGTCCGCAAACCGAGCAGCCCTCGAGGCGGCGCAGTCGGACGGTTTGAAAACGCATCGCGCGCAAGTCCGCCACCAACAACCGGCCAGCCAGCGGTTCGCCCAGCCCCGCGAGGCATTTGATGGCCTCGGCGGCCGCCAGGCACCCGGCAGTTCCGGAAACCGCCCCCAACACCGGGAATTGCCGCTTCCAATCGGTGGATTTCTCCGGGTAAAGGCACGCCAAGCACGGCGTTCGGCCCGGGATGAAGGTGGTGACGTGAACCTCCATCTCGAACATCGCGCTCTCGACCATCGGCTTGCCCTGCCGAACCGACTCGCGGTTCAGGGCATAGCGCTCCTCGAACAGCGGCGCGGCATCAATCACCAAATCCGCCAGGCCCACTAGCCGGGAAGCGTTTGCGGCGGAAATGTTTTCCGGCGCCGCCACCACCTCCAGCCGGGGATTAAGCTCGCGCAGACGGCGGGCGGCGCATTCCACGCGCGGCTTGCCAATCCAGTCATGGGTCATCAACAACTGGCGGTTGAGGTCGGATGGCTTCAACGCGCCGGCGTGCGCCAGCACCAAGCGTCCGATTCCAGCAGCCGCCAATTGGTAAGCCGCCGCGCCGCCCACGCCCCCGCAGCGTGAAATGAGCACTGTGGCTCCCTTGAGCTTCCGCTGCCCCTCTTCGCCGAGGCCCGGCACCCACATCTGCCATTCGTAGGTTTTCTTTTCCTCGTCGGTCAGGCATTGCGAGAGCGGGGAAACATTTGCCTTCATGCCGTGCCTTTCAGTTCCACCCGGCCATCGCGCAACAAATATATCCGGCTGGCCAAGCGCTCCGCCTCGCCGGGATGGTGCGTAACATGCAAAATGGTTACCCCGGTTTGCCGCCGGATTGATTCCAAAAGCTGATACATTCCCTCCCGCGTGTCCTCGTCCAGCGCGCTCAACGGCTCGTCCAAGCAGAGAAAACCGGGCCGGATGGCCAGCGCCCGGCCCAGCGCCACCCGCTGCGATTCCCCGCCGCTCAGGCCGGGCGGACGCCGGCCCAGCAGCGCCGCCACCCCCAGCATTTCCGCCAACTCCCCAACCGCCCGCCGGATGTCGGCGTCGGGCCACCGGCGGATGCGCAAACCGAACGCGAGGTTTTCCTCGACCGTCATGGTCTGGAAAAGCGCGCGGTCCTGCGGCACATAACCGATGCCGCGCCGGGCGGGGTCCAGGTGGGTCACCTCCGCCTCATCGAGCCAGATCGAGCCGCCGACCACCCGGCGCAATCCGCAAATGGCCTCCAACAACGTCGTTTTGCCGCTTCCGGTTTTGCCCATCAAAACCGCGCAGGCGCCCGTGGGGATTTCGAGGTTGATGCCCGCCAGCTCGAACCGTCCGGCGCGCACGCGCAAGTCTTGCACGCGGATCACGGTTCCACCGCCTTCCTAAGCGCCGCCCCCGAGCCAAACCAGCGCACCACCAGCAGCACCGCCACCGCCGCCAGAATCATCAGCATGGACACCGCCACCGCCGACTCCAGGTTGCCGACGCTCAGCTCAAGAAAAACGCTGGTGGACAGCACCTCGGTCTTCAGCCGCGTGGCGCCCGAAAACACCAGGATCGGGCCAAACTCCCCCAGCGCCCGCGCCCAGGCCAGCGTCGCCGCCGTCAGCAGCCCGCGCCGCGCTTCCGGCAGCGTCACCAGCCAAAACGCCCGCGCCTGGGAGCATCCAAGCGTGCGCGCCACCTGTTCGCTGCGGGGATTGATCTGGTCGAAAGTCACTCGCATCGTTTGCACGGAAAAGGCGCACGCCACGGCAAACTGCGCCAAAATCACGCTCGGCACCGCGTAAGTTACCGGAATCACACGGTCAATGGCGCGCCCCACCGGCGTTTGGAAAAGAATCAGCAGGCTCAGGCCGATGACCAGCGGCGGCAACACAATAGGAATATCCAGCACCGCTTCCACCAGCCCCTTGCCCGGAAACCGGAAGCGCGACAGCAGGTAACCCAGCGGCACGCCAAACCAAAGCGACAGGATGGCCGTGAGGCTGCACGAAATGAGGCTCAGCTTCACGGCATATTGGATGTTCTCGTTGCCCAGCGCGCGCAAGATGTGCCGCGGGGAAGTGAAGGCGGCGTCCGCCGCCACCATCGCCACAATCAACAGCACATAGACGCCGCCAATAATGGCCAGGCCCGCGATGAAAGCCCGCTCCCCGCCCGGTTGGCCGGGCGGGCGCGCGGATTGGTCTGCCGAAGTCAGCCGCATTCTCGTCGGCAATCATAGACCAACTTCGCCAAATGAACAGGTGATTTGACATCCGCGAAACGCCGCCAACGCATCCCCAAGTTGACAGTGGTTCTTTGACCTTTTACGCGGGGATGCGGCAACCGGAGGCGGTCCAAGACGCGGGCCCGGCATTTCCACCAACTCTGTTGCTCCCGCAAGGGGCGGAGAGCTGAGAGAGCGGACGTCCACGTCCGCTCTTAAAGGCGCCGCGATTTCATCAAGCCTTGCCGAAGGCCAATCGCTGGTTTTCAACCCGTGGTGCGCGCGCGACTTGAAATGTTTAAAGCCGTTGAGCTTCTTTCCCGTCCGTCCGCCACCCCGATAACGCGGGGTGTTAATGAGAAGGGGCCTGCTGGCCTCGCGCCAGCGTCGTGGAGTGCGCCAGTCCTTGGCGCTTTGGAATTGAAGAAAAATCATCTTTGGCGCGGTGCCGGATTTATTTCCAAGTCCCGCGCCCCGCAGGCAAAGTGGTAGAGGACTACCGCACTCCAAGACCTCGCGGAGTTAAGGGACGCCATTGGGTTAAGTCCTGATCTTAATTTGTCACTTCCGCGATAGCGGAAGTGATTCATCTCTTATCTCTACGAGGCGGCTCGACGGGCTGCTCGGCGACTGTGATAGCGCCGACCTGAGCCGGGCTGTCCAGGGGCACGCGGCCAGCAAATGCTTGCGCCTCACCAAGCTTGCCCGACTCGTAGCTGTGGAAGGTCATCAAATGGTGACCAGCCGCAAGGTGTTTTTGCGGGTCATCATCTCCTGCATGATTTCCTCGGGAGTTGGCGCACGGCCTTCCCGGAGGGCGGTCAATACATCATCCCAAACGGTGAAATGGAAAGTGGGATTGACCAAGGAATAGCCCTGGCCTTGTTTGCGCAGGTCATAAACCAGCCAGGTTATTTCGCTGTTGGCCAAGGATTCCACTGTCTTCATTTTCGGCAGGTTTTGAAAGAACAGCGAATCGACAGCGACAAAGAACTTTTTCCCCCAACGGCGAAAGACCGGGACTTTGAGGCTTAGCTGCGGCATCAGGCGTTTTTGGGCGGAGGAGCGATAATCCAAACGCCGTTTGGCTTCGGGAGGCAGAGCGCCAGTCCGCATAAACTCCTTGAAATGGGCGACGATACTTTGACCCGAAAAGTAAACGGCTTGGATTTCCAAGGCGCAAAAATCGGTAACCGAACCGGCCTGATTAGCGCAGCCGATCAAGAAATCAACTTTGCCCACGCGGCGGATGATTTTTTCACCAACGTTCAAGATCCGCATCTCCGGCGCCACCACCAGCGGGACGCCTTGGCCAAACGCCGCCCGTCCGATGTCCTGAAAGATTTGACGGCCTTCCAAAAACCGGCTGGGGCAAACCGCGCCAGCTATTTGCTCGTCGCCAAACGAGCAAACACCCAAAGGATCACTGCGCCGGCCTTTATTGCAGGCTTTTTGCCGGAACGGGCACCATTTTTCGGCTCGACTGGCCAGCGCCTCCGCGCTATGGTCGCCAATGCAGTAACCAAAGACTTCTGCTATATTTAAGAGCGACATGACAGAGATTTTTAACGGGGCATTGGTAGCCGCCAAAGCGGAGGTTGTCAACGTTGCATCCGTGCCTCAGCGCAGCCCTTTTCGCTATCCCGGGGGAAAAACCTGGCTGATTCCGCGTTTCCGCAAATGGTTGGCTGGTTTGCCTGAAAAACCAGCGCTGCTGATTGAGCCCTTTGCGGGCGGGGGCATCATCACCTTGACGGCGGTGATGGAAAACCTGGTCGAGCGGGCGTTGATGGTTGAATTGGACGAAAACGTAGCCGCCGTTTGGCAGGTTATCCTGTCGCCTGATTATCGGGAGCTGATCCGCCGGATTTTGAATTTTGAAATGACGCGCGAGCGCGTGATCGCGGAGTTGGCTGAACCGCCCAAGAATGCGATTGACCATGCTTTCAAAACCATTCTGCGCAACCGAGTCCAGCGCGGCGGCATCATGGCGCCGGGGGCAAGCTTGGTGAAAAATGGCGAAAACGGCAAAGGCATCGGCTCCCGCTGGTATCCGAACACCCTGGCGGAACGAATAAAGGCCATTGCCCAAGTCCGGAATCGCATTGAGTTTCGCCATGAAAATGCGGTGAACATCATCCCCTTTCATCTGGCGCAACACCATGCGGCTTGGTTTATTGATCCTCCCTACACCGCCGGTGGCAAAAGCGCGGGCTCCCGGCTTTATTTGCACAAGGAACTGGACCACGAATCCCTCTTCAGTCTGATGGGGCGCGCGCAAGGCTGCGTGATGATGACTTATGACGACGCCGCGGAAGTGCGTCATTTGGCAGCCCGCCACGGCTTTGGCATTGAGGAAGTCCCCATGTCCAACACCCACCATGAGGTTATTTACGAATTGGTGCTGACCAAAAACGCCAACATCCAACCCCCTTCCCAAAACAAACCTCCGCGCAAGAAAATCCACCGCCAAAGTCGTTTCCCCAAGTTGGTTTTGGCTGGTGCATGAAGAATCACATCGGGGCCGGGGGCGGGATGCGGAGCCGGTTTCTTTGGCGCAGGGTGAGGCGCAGCAACTCGAAGGTGATGGCCAAGCCAAAGGGAAAAGGAGCAAATTCCAGCGATCAAGGGCCAAAGCCGAAGGCTGGCAGGTCGGCGTTTGCTGCCTGCCAAACGTACCACTGCCGGTTTAACTCCTCGGGCGTGGGGCGTCCGGGGTGAATCCAGAGGCGATAGCGAAGAATCAATGGTTTTCCGGGGGTAAGCTCCCAGCGGGTTCCTTTGGCGGGGAAACCGGGTTGAACCCAGGAAAGGTCCGGGTATTGAATCCAATCGCCCGGGTAATCCGGGTTTTGGCGATGTTGAAAGACAGCCAACCCCGACAGGTCGCCGCCTGGAAAGACGCCGCTCAGATCAGACCACGCCCGGCGCGGCGCGCTCCCCGGCGGGTCGGCCAATAATTGGATTTGTTGCCCCTCGGGCTTTTGCAGGCGGATGTTGAGGCCGCCGTATTTATCAGCGCCACGCCGGGCCAGGCGGACATTGTTGGTGAGGGCTTCAAATTGGAAGGCCAGGTCCACCACCCGGCCCCGATCGTTGGCGCGCCAAGCCCGCAGGCACGCCAGCTCGCGGACCAACGGCAGCCGGTCCTCCCATAGCCATTGATTTTCGGCCTCCACCTGCGCGTAATCCGCGCCCACACTGGTTTTAACGCGGCCAGTGGGCCGGGCAAAAACCTTTTGCAGGGCATGCAAATCGCCCCGGTTAGTCCCCCAATCCACTTCCGGCCAGGCCCAATAGATGCCGCGGTGATGTGGGTGATCCAGCGGCCAATCCCTGGTGAGCTCCTGTCCGTGCAAACCGTTAAGCGGATGGACGTAATCGCTGCGCGGGCGCGCATAAATGCGGTTGCCGGCGCTGATTTGGTCCAGCCATTTCCCTGGCTCGACCATCCGGTAGTTGTAGCGCAGGATGAGAAAATCACCTTCGAAAAGCTCGATCTGCCCGCTAGCGGGCTCCTGCCGCGCCTGCAGGAGGCCCGCCCCGCCCGCGACCGCCATGGACGCCAGCCAAAAGCCCAAAGCCGGGGCGGCCATGCTTGAAGTGCAACAGCGAACCAAGCCGGCAGCCAACCGACTGCCCAACCGGCCTGTCATCCTCATTGCCTCCGGGTGGTTCATGGCGCCCATTCTAAGAAACCAAGCCACCGCCAGCAAGAATCCGTTGGCTGAAACTAAAAACCTGTGGTTATCCCCTTGCTCTGAGGGATAAAGGCCGCTTAATTTCGCGGCATGAGCGAACGGACTATAACGCTGGGACACTCGCCCGATCCGGACGATGCGTTCATGTTTTACGCCCTGGCCAAGGAACTGATACCGACCAGGGGCTTCCGCTTTGAACACATCTTGCAGGACATCCAGACACTGAACGAGCGGGCGACCCGGGGCGAACTCGACATCACGGCCATCAGCATTCACGCCTACGCCCATGTGTGCGACCAATACGCCCTGTTGCCCAGCGGGGCCAGCATGGGCGATGGCTATGGCCCGATGCTGGTGGCCAAACGCCCCTACTCACGGCAGGAAATCCTCAAGCGCAGAATCGCGGTTCCCGGCGCCATGACCAGCGCCTTTCTCGCCTTGCAGCTTTGGCTGGGCAAACCGGCGGCGGAATTCGAGCATGTGATCATTCCCTTTGACCAAATTTTCCCGGCGGTCCGCGAGGGCCGCGCCGATGTCGGACTGATCATTCACGAAGGCCAACTGACTTATCAAAACCAGGGCCTGGCGCTCTGCGAGGACCTAGGCGTTTGGTGGGGCCGGGAAACCGGCGGCCTGCCCCTGCCGCTGGGCGGCAATGTCATCCACAAGCGGTTCGACCCGGAAACCCGCCGCTTTATTTCCGGCCTGCTTGCCGCCAGCATCCAGTACAGCCTCGACCATCGCGCCGAGGCCGTGCGGCATGCCCTCCAATACGCGCGCGACATGGGGCGGGACCTGGCCGACCGATTCATCGGGATGTACGTCAACCATTGGACGCTGGATTACGGCGACCAAGGCCGCGAAAGCATCCGCCTTTTCCTGAGCCGCGCTTTCGAACGCCGCCTGATTCCGCGCCTCCCCGAACTGGAGTTTGTACGGTAATCGGTTTACCGGCAAAGCGCCGCGAAACGCCCGGCGGCGGCGTCCCATTCCGCCTCCTGGCGCGGGGTGTATTCTTTAACCCGGCTCGAAGCGCGAATCACCTCGCGCATTTCCGCAAGTGAGCCAACCTCTCCGTCGGCGCGAACCTGGGTCAAAAGATTGCCCATGGCGGTGGCCTCCACCGGCCCGGTAACCACCGGGCGATGGCAGGCGCTGGCGGCAAATTGGTTGAGGATTTCGCTCTGGCTGCCGCCGCCAACAATATGAATGACCTCGACCCGATTGCCGGTGAGCTCCTCCAACCAGCCCAGCACTTGGCGGTATCTCAACGCCAGGCTTTCATAGGCGCATCGCACCAGCTCGCCTTCGGTTTTCGGCGCCGGCTGGCCGGTTCGGCGGCAATAATCCTGCATCGCTTTCGGCATGTCCGGCGGATTCAGGAAGCCGGGATCATCCGGATTGACGAGCGAGCGAAAGGCCGGCGCCTGGGCGGCCATTTGCGCCAGTTCGGCGTAGGAATGCGCGCGCCCCCTGGCGTCAAAAGCCGCCTTGCATCGCTGCACCAGCCAGAGGCCCATGATGTTTTTCAGCAGCCGATACGTGCCGTCGAGGCCGCCCTCGTTGGTCATGTTCAATTCCAATGCGCGCGGCGTCAGCACCGCCTGGCCGACCTCGGCACCCATTAAAGACCAGGTGCCGGAACTAATGTAGGCCCAAGTGGGCTGGCCGGTGTTGGCGGCAGGCACGCCGGCCACCGCCGAGGCGGTGTCGTGCGTCGGCGGCGCCACGACCCTGACGGCCCCCAACCCCGTTTTTTCCGCCACCGGTTTCAATAAAACGCCCAGTTCCGTCCCGGGCTGCACGATTTTGGGAAACATCCGCGTCGGCAGCCCAAGCTGGCGCAGCAGGCCAACCGCCCAGTTCCGGCGGGTGGGATGCAGGCACTGGGACGTCGAGGCGATGGTAAACTCCGCCACCCGTGATCCGCAGAGGCACCAGTGGAAAAAATCCGGCATGAACAAGAGGCAGTCGGCGGACGCCAGCAATTCCGGGGAATGTTTCTTCCACGCCAACAACTGGAACAGGCTGTTCAGTTGCATGAATTGGAGCCCGGTCTGCGCAAAAATTTCCGCGCGCGGCACTTTTTTGAAGGTTTTTTCCATCAGCCCGTTGGTCCGGGCGTCGCGGTAATGATAAGGCTGCCCCAGCATTTCGTCCTTCTTGTTTAGCAGCACGAAATCCACCCCCCAGGTGTCGGCCCCGACCGACACGATGGACCGCCCGTGCTTTTTGGCCGCCGCGGCAAGCCCGTTTTGGATTTCCCCCCAAAGGCGCAGCACATCCCACCGAAGCGTTTGGCCGAGCACCACCGGCCCGTTGGGAAAACGATGCATTTCCTCCAGAACCATCTTGCGCCCGTTCCAAACCCCGGCGATAACCCGGCCGCTTTCGGCGCCGAGGTCCACTGCCAGATAAACACGTTTAGCCATATACTTTTCCGGGATGATGTTGGCATCCTAGGCCAAATCTCAATGAAAAAGTGTGCGGCCCAGGCCGTTGGACGCCGACGATCTGCCTGATGAATAACAAACAGTTAAGCATTTTAGTCACTCGGGCCGCAGACGCATTGACGGCGGCGGCGAATGGCCGAAAAGGGTGCGGGCGCGGCTGCGGACGGACGAAGACAAGGCCAAACCGCTGCCTAAGGCGGCGCAAGCGCACACGTTCGCCGCCGAGTTCGCCTAGCCTGGCGAGAAAGGGCGCTTGCGAACGCGCGCCAGCGTCGTGGAGTGCGCCAGTCCTCTGGCGCTTTGGCAGTGCTGAGGTGTCATCCTTGGCCAGCGGCTGACCTACGCCAAGGCCACGCGCCCAGGAAAAGCGGTAGAGGACTACCGCACTCCAAGACCTCGCGGACTTCGCACGGGGCTATCGAGCTCGCGCCCGCGCCGGCACAAGTTCAGCAGGCCAAACGCAAAGACGCGGAGGCGCCAAGTCGCCGAGAAATAAAATTCCCCTCTCCCAACCACCAACTTCATCTTTGCGGCTCTGCGGCTCTGCGGCTTGGCGTTAAAGTCCCCTGCGCCCGCTTCAACGTCGCGAACGTCGTTTGCCAAACACCCACTTTCGGGACAGGCGCTGAATAGACGAGGGAAGGCTCAATTTTCAATGATCAATGTTCAAGGAAATTCCAGGTTCCAAGATCCAATAGCCCAACGGGCGCACGGGACACCCTTGAGCCTTGGTCATTGAATCTTCCTGGCGACTTGAACCTTGGTCCTTGGAACTTCCCTCCGGGCTGACCTCACGGACTTCGCACAAAGCCTGTAAACTCACGCCAGGATCGTGGAAAATGCGTGTCGCTTTTCACTAACACCTGGCTTCAGCCAGGTGACCAGCGGGTGAGCGCGGGTCTTAACGGTTTCAACCGTTTAATCGTGCGCGCAGCCTGAAATGGTTAAAACCGTTGAGTTTTTTCCCCGGACGCCCATCACCCCGCTAAAGCAGGGTGTTAATGAGAAGGGCGCTTGTGGACGTGCGCCAGTGTGTACCGCAGACTTCCAGTCTGCTGCCTGCCCGCCGCCAGGCAGGCGGGTGTCGCGGATTTCCAATCCGCAGGGCTGGCGTCAATTCGGTAGCGTCCGAAATACCCAAGCGCTGCCGACTGGAAGTCGGCGATACGGCAGGTTGGAAACCTGCGGCACAACCTCGCGGACTTCCCACGACGCTTGCGCCACGTGCGACGCGAAACGGTTAAAACCGTTGAGTTGCTCTCCCGTCCGCCCGCCACCCCGCTGAAGCGGGGTGTTAATGAGAAGGGCGCTTGCGGAGGCGCGCCAGCGGGAGAGTCGTTTTCAAAACACCCACTTTTAGAACAAGCTCTAATGCTGTGCCGCAGACCGCCGAGTCTGCTGCCTGCCCGCCGCCAGGCACGCCTCGGGTTGGATTTTCCCTGCCTGGGTTTTGGCCGCAAAAGAGCGCGCAAACCGCAAAAATATCCGGCGTCGTCAAAAGCACCTGTCAGCAAGGCGGACTTCCGTCCTTGCCGAAGGATTCGAGGAGACGGGCGCCGTTTTTGGTCTTTCATTGCGCGCGGTTTGCCGGTAACAAAAAGGCATGCGCGGAACTTGGATTTTGCGGTGGCTGGCGCCGATGGCCTTGTTGGGTGGCTGGGCCTCCGGTGCGCCCGGCCCCGCCGATGATTCCGCGCTCTTGTTCACGTCCTTCCGAAAAAACGGCGAAGACGGCCTGCATTTGCTATGGAGCCGCGATGGTTACCAGTGGGAGGCTTTGAAAAACGACCAATCCTTTTTGCGACCGGCTGTCGGCGGCAAATTAATGCGCGACCCGCACCTGGCGCAAGGGCCGGACGGCGCGTTTCATCTCCTTTGGACCACCGCCTGGAACAAGCACGGCATCGGCTACGCCAGCAGCAAGGACCTGGTTCACTGGTCCGAACAGAAACTGCTGGAGGTTATGGCGCACGAGCCGGCCACGCGGAACGTCTGGGCGCCGGAGTGCATTTACGACGAGGCCAGCCAACAATTCCTGCTGTTCTGGTCGAGCACCATTCCGGGACGTTTCCCCGCCACCGAAAAAACGGGCGACAGCGGCTACAACCATCGCATCTATAGCGCCACGACGAAGGACTTCACGCAATTCACGCCCACGCGGCTCTTCTACGAGCCGGGCTTCAATTGCATTGACGCCACGATCGCCGCCGACGGCCCGCGTTTCCTGATGTTTATCAAGGACGAGACGCGCCAGCCGCCCGCGAAAAACTTGCGGCTGGCCACGGCAGCCAGGGCGGAAGGCCCGTATAGCGCCCCGTCGGCGCCCATCACCGGCAACTATTGGGCGGAAGGCCCCACCGCCATCAAGTTAGGCGACACTTGGTTCGTTTATTTTGACCGCTATACCGAGCATCGCTACGGCCTGGTGACCAGCAAGGACTTGAAAAACTGGACGGACGAATCGGACAAGGTGAAGTTTCCCAAGGACCACCGGCATGGCAGCGTGCTGCGGGTGTCGAAGGAGGTGCTGGACAAACTGCGCGCGGCACTGCCCTGATGCACGCCGAGGTTTTTATCCGCTCCCTTTGCCAGGCGGCAACCGCGACGGCGGCAGCGGATGCAAGGACATGGTTGCCACAACGAAAAAGACGAAATATGAGAAACCTGATTATTGGCATATTGACGGGATTGGCCGGGTTGATGCCCTTGACGGGGCGCTGCGCCGCGCCGCCGAACATAGTTATCATCCTGACGGATGACATGGGCTGGTCGGATTTGGGTTGTTATGGCGGCGAAATCCGCACGCCAAACCTTGACGCCCTGGCCGCCAAGGGATTGCGGTTCACCCAGTTTTACAACACTGCCCGCTGCTGTCCCACCCGCGCCTCACTGCTGACCGGCCTTTATCCGCACCAGGCCAACATGGGCCACATGACCTATGACGGCAAACAGGAGGGCTATGGCGGCGATTTGGGCCGCGACTGCCTGACCATTGCCGAGGTTCTCAAGCTGGCCGGCTATTCGGCTTATATGTCGGGCAAGTGGCATGTCACCCGCTTCGACGGTCCGGAAGGACCCAAGGACAACTGGCCCCGCCAACGCGGCTTTGATCGCTTTTACGGCACCATCAAGGGCGGCGGCAGCTTTTTTGATCCCACCACCCTGTGCCGCGACAACACCCTCATCACGCCGCTAAACGACCCGGAATACCGCCCCGCGCGCTTTTATTATACGGACGCCATCACCGACAACGCGGTGCGATTCATTCAAGAACACCGGCGGGCACGTCCGGCCCAGCCCTTCTTTCTGTATGTCGCTTACACGGCGGCGCACTGGCCCATGCATGCGCTGCCGGAGGACATCGCGCGCCAGCGCGGACGCTATGACGCGGGCTACACCCCTGTTCGGCAGACCCGTTTCGAACGGCAGAAGCAATTGGGTTTGGTCCCCTCCACTTGGGAACTGAGCCCGCAGGCGGGGGAATGGGACAAGGTGGAGAATAAGGAATGGGAGGCCCGTTGCATGGAAGTTTACGCCGCGATGGTGGAGTGCATGGACCGCGGAGTCGGGCGATTGGTGGAGGCGCTGCGCCAGCAAGGCGACTTGGAAAACACGTTGATCCTCTATTTGCAGGACAACGGCGGTTGCGCCGAAAACATGGGGCGCGAGGATAATCCCAAGTGGCATCTCGAGGGGATCAAACCGATGCCGCCCGACGAGTTGCAGCCCAACATTTGGCCCCCGATGCGAACACGCGATGGCCGCCCGGTGTTGGGCGGACCCCGGACCATGCCCGGTGGGCCGGAAAGTTACATCGGCTACGGCCAGGCCTGGGCCAACGTCAGCAACACCCCGTTCCGGGAATACAAGCATTGGGTCCACGAAGGCGGCATCAGCACCCCGCTGATTGCCCATTGGCCCCGCGGCATCCCGGCAAGCCGGCATAACTCGCTGGTGACCGACCCTGGCCACTTGGTGGATTTGATGGCCACCTGCGTGGACCTGGCCGGCGCGACGTACCCCGCCGAACTCCAAGGCCGCCGAATCCAGCCGATGGAAGGTATCAGCCTGCGGCCAGCGTTCGCCGGCCAGCCGCTGCCGCGCAAACAGCCGATTTTCTTCGAGCACGAAGGCAACCGCGCCGTGCGCGACGGTCGCTGGAAACTGGTGGCCAAGGGCCCCAAGGGCAACTGGGAACTTTACGACATGGAAACCGACCGCACAGAAACGCGCAATTTGGCGGAACACCAGCCGGAACGGGTCAAAGCCATGGTGGCGCAGTGGGAGGCTTATGCCAAACGCGCCCGGGTTTTGCCCTGGATTTGGAAGCCCGGTTATGGCCAGCCGGCAACGACTCCATCATCCAACCGCAAGTTGCGCTTTGATTTGAAAGCGGGCGACGAGCTTTACGATGAGGAGGCTCCGGCGGTCAAAGGGCGGTCGCTGACCTTGGAGGTGCGGATCACGGAAATCGCCGACCAGGGGGTGCTGGTGTCCCAGGGCGGTTCCGCGCATGGCTATTCGCTTTATGTGCGCGACGGTCGCCCGGCCTTGGCCACGCGGCACAAAGGGAAATTATCGGTTGTCTCCGCCCAAGCGCCCCTCGCAAAGGCCCCGGTGACGTTATCGGCCAGCCTGCGGGCCGATGGCCTGGTGACCATCAAAGCGGATGACCAGGTTTTGGCGGAAGGCCGGGTTCCCGGCCCGCTCGCCGAGCAGCCAGTGGATGGATTGCAGGTGGGCCGGGATATAAAGGGCCTGGTGGGCGATTATCCGGAGCCGTTCGCGTTTGCCGGCAAAATCGGCGCCGTGGTGGTGGAATTAAAATAATTTTCGTGTTTCGCTTGCCCTTCTGTGGCAGACTGGCGACGCTATGATACTAACCGAGGCCGAGTTGCAAAGTCTGGCGCAGTTGCAGCATCCCAACCCGCATCAATTGCTCGGCATGCACCCGCTGGGCGACGGCAGCGGCGTGGTCGCCAGAGCGATGATTCCCGATGCGGTCCGCGTTGAGCTGGAGCCCACGCACGAAAAATCCAAACCGTCCTTTGAATTGCGCCGCATCCATTCCGCCGGCCTGTTTGAGGGGTTGAGCACCCTGGCCCAGAAAGTTTACGCTTATGATTTGATCATCACCGATCGCCAAGGCCGGCAGCGGCGCACCCGCGATCCTTATTCTTTTCTGCCCACCCTGGGAGAGGCCGACCTCTACCTCTTCAACCAGGGGAACGAACGTCGCATTTACGCCAAACTGGGGGCGCAATTGCGAACGGTGGACGGCGTCGCCGGGACGGCCTTTGCCGTTTGGGCGCCCAACGCCCAGCGGGTCAGTGTCGTGGGCGATTTCAACAACTGGAACGGGCATTGCCATCCCCTGCGTCTGCTGGGGCTTTCAGGAGTTTGGGAGATATTTATTCCGGGCGTGGAACGGGGCGCCCACTATAAATTCGAGATCAAAAACATACACGGGGACGTGACTCTGAAAACCGACCCCTACGGATTTTTCTTCGAGGTGGCCCCCAAAAACGCCTCCATTGTCTGGTCCAACGACCGCTTCGGCTGGACGGACGATGAATGGCTGGAGCGCCGACGCCGCCGGAACCCCTTGCGTTCCCCGATGTGCATTTACGAGGTGCATCTCGGCTCGTGGCAAAAAAAGAACGCCGCCGAATCCTTGGGCTACCGCGAGCTGGCGGGGCCGCTTATTGATTACGTGCGCCGGATGAATTTCACCCATGTCGAGTTTTTGCCGGTCAGCGAACATGCTTACTATCCCTCCTGGGGTTACCAAGTCACCGGCTTCTACGCCCCCACCAGCCGGTTTGGGCCGCCGGAGGATTTTCAATACCTGGTCAACGCCCTCCACGAAGCCGGCATCGGGGTGCTGGTGGATTGGGTGCCCGCCCATTTCCCGCGCGACGACTGGGCGTTAGCCCGCTTCGACGGCACCGCCTTGTATGAGCACGAAGACCCCCGCAAAGGAGCGCACCAGGACTGGGGCACGCTGATCTTTAACTTCAGCCGCCACGAAGTGCGCAATTTCCTGGCGGCCAACGCGCTTTTTTGGTGCGACCGTTACCACGTGGACGGTTTGCGGGTGGACGCCGTCGCCTCCATGCTTTATCTTGATTACTCGCGCCAACCGGGGGAATGGGTGCCGAATGAATTCGGCGGCCACGAAAATCTTGAGGCGGTCGAATTTCTCAAGCATTTCAACCATCTCGTTCACACCGAATATCCCGGCGTGTTGACGATCGCCGAGGAATCAACGGCTTGGCCGCAAGTGACCCGCCCGCCTTATTTGGGCGGCCTTGGTTTTTCCTTCAAATGGAACATGGGGTGGATGCACGACACCCTTAACTATTTCAAACGGGACCCGGTGTATCGCAAATATCACCAAAACGACCTGACCTTTGCGATGATCTACCAGTACAGCGAGAATTTTATTCTGCCCCTATCCCACGACGAGGTGGTGCATGGCAAGCGCTCGCTGCTGGGCCGGATGCCCGGAGACGACTGGCAACGGTTCGCCAATCTGCGCGCCCTGCTTGCCTACCAGTGGATGTTTCCCGGAAAAAAACTGCTCTTCATGGGCGGCGAATTCGGCCAAAGCGGGGAATGGAGCGAAAACGCCGGTTTGCAATGGTGGCTGCTGGACCAAGGGCCATTGCATCGCGGCTTGCAGCGTTTTGTTGCGGACCTTAACCGGCTTTATCAGCAGGAACCGGCGCTTTGGGAAGGCGATTACGACCATCAGGGATTTTTTTGGGTGGACTGCTCCGATCACGAGCACAGCGTGCTTTCCTTTGTGCGCCAGACTCCCAACGGCGCCAGCCAGTTCCTGGTGGTGATGAATCTTACTCCCGTCCCCCGCCCGGCTTACCGCGTCGGCTTGCCCCGGGCGGGGTATTGGCGCGAGGTGCTGAACAGCGACGCGGAATTTTATGGCGGCTCGAACCAGGGAAACCTTGGCGGCGTGCAGGCCGAGCCTTATCACGTCCACCAACAGCCATTTTCCGCGCCCATCCTTATCCCGCCCCTGGCAGTGGTGGTGTTCAAGCACGAGGAGCCCGCCGCTTGACCGCCCGCCGCCGAGCCAGTTTCTCCAGTTTGGGCAGAGAAAAGGCCGCCCCGCCCAACAGGTAGAAGCGCGTAATTTGCTCGCGCAGGAGGCAATACAGGGCGGGATCAGTTTGGGCCATTTCTGGCGGGACATCGCGGCGGGCAAATTTCACCAAGGCGGCCAATTCCGCCCACCGCTTCTGTTTGAAAGCGGAATCCACCAAGGCCGGATTTGCCAGCATGGCGCGGATGGTTGTTTCCCGCTGGCGGACGCTCATAATTCCAACGCCTCAAGATAGACCAGGTTTTCTCTGGCCTTTTCCCGCGCGCGCCGCTCGAAGCCCGAGACGATTTTGCGCACGCGCTGCAGGTCCGGCCGGTGTCGGCTTATGAGGAAACGGATATCGCTGAGGTCCTTGTCCTCGGCACGAATAAGTTTTGCCGCCACCAGGTTTTCAATGGGAGGCCGATAAAGATGCAGCCGTCCGATGCGATCCAGCAACACCGGCTCGAATGCCCCCAACTGGGTCAAACCGGGTTCCACCAACTGGAGATAAGGAGATTCCGGATCGAGGGAGGTTTTGGGATCGAACAACAAGCCGGCCTTTTGCGCCGCCGCCTTCAGTTCACTTCGGTCGTAATCACTCGCTGGTTTCCAAATGTCCAAGCCGCGGGAAGCGCGGCCTTCCATGCCTTCGAATAGGCAGGCGGCCGACCCAATCAGACAAAGCTTCAACGGCGGCCCCTTTTTTCCCAACGCGCTGGCCAGCCGTTCGAGAACCGCCCACCATTCTTTGCCAGTAAAACTTTTCGGCATCTTTGTTCTGTCTTGGTTTGGACCTTTGTATCCAAACTCGCCTTGTACTAACGAACTTCCCGCCACGCGTCACGTCCAAAGATGCTTTTGGCACAACTGCGAGCGACTTCCCAGGCGGGGAGGCGACACCGGCAAAAATGATGCTATAATTCTCTCGAGATGATTAGTGATGTCAATGCACGGGATCGGATTGAATTCACTCGCGCCTGGCGAGGATTGCATCTTTGCCAGGCTCGGCCCCCCCATTGCCAAGCGCCCGTGACCGAACCCTTATCCCCCGCATGAACACCACCCTTCCTCATCCATATCCCGGCAAGCCGCCGGCCCCGCCGTTGCAAAAGGAAACCACCGCCGGCAATTATTTCGTCTCCAATTACCCGCCGTTTTCCTTTTGGAAACCCGAGCGGACCGGCGAGCTTCACGCCGCGCTCCAACAAACACCGCGCGCCGGCAATCCTTTGGGCGTTTACGTTCACATTCCTTTTTGCCGCAAACGCTGTCATTTCTGCTATTTCAAGGTCTATACGGACAAGGATTCCGCGGCCATCCGGGCTTATCTGGACGCCATGATCAAGGAACTGGCCGCCTATGCCCGCCAGCCTTTTGTGGGTGAGCGGCGGCCCGCGTTTGTTTATTTCGGCGGCGGCACTCCCTCCTATCTTTCCGTGGACCAGCTAAAACATCTGTCCGGGGAGATGAAGAAGCTGCTGCCGTGGGACGCGGCCGAGGAAGTCACCTTCGAGGCGGAGCCGGGCACCTTGACCGATCACAAACTGGCCGCCATTCGGGAAATGGGGGTGACCCGCCTGAGCTTGGGAATCGAGAATTTCAACGATCGCGTCCTGGAGGTCAACGGGCGCGCGCACCGGAGCAAGGAAATACTGCGGGCCTACCATTTCGCCCGTTCAGTCGCTTTTCCGCAAATCAACATTGATTTGATCGCCGGGATGTTGGACGAGACCTGGGAGAACTGGCGGGACTGCGTGCGACAGACGCTGGACCTGGCGCCCGACAGCGTGACGATTTACGAAATGGAAATCCCTTTCAATACCACCATCTACCAGCGCATGAAGTCGCAAGGGACGCTGGTGGCGCCGGTGGCTGATTGGGAAACCAAGCGGGCTTGGGTGAATTACGCCTGGGACGAGCTGGGCCGGGCCGGCTACCAAGTCGCCAGCGCCTACACCGCCGTAAAGCATCCCCATAACACCCGTTTTCTGTATCGCGACCTGCTCTGGGCCGGCGCGGACCTGCTCTCGATCGGCGTGGCCAGTTTCGGGCACATCAACGGCGTGCATTACCAAAACCAGCACGATTTCGACCCTTACTTGGCACGCGTTCAGGCCGGCCAATTGCCGGTCTATCGCGCGCTGACGCCCACCGCGGAAGAGCGCTATATTCGCGAATTCATTCTCCAACTCAAACTCGGCCGGGTCTCCCGTGATTATTTCCACCGAAAGTTCGGGACCGACCCGGTCAAACAATTTGCCCAACCTTTGCAGACCTTGCAGGACTGGGGTTTTGCCGCTGTCGAAGGGGATCAGATTGTCATCAACCGGCGGGGCCTGCTGCAAGTGGACCGGCTGCTGCACGAATTTTTCCTGCCGGAACATCGTCATGCCCGCTATGCTTGAAGTGCGACCCCATACGCAAAGCGCCGCGGGGCTGGTCTGGCCTTTGGCTGAATTTTACCGTTTGCGCGAGTTGCCACTGCCGTCCTTGGAGACGCTCGACGGCCCGGCTCTGCCTGAGCCTTTTCGCGCGCTGCTGGCGCACCCGCGCGATATGACCCCCACCTTGGAGCGGTTCCACAAAGGCCGGTTGCATTTGGCCGTCCTCGACCGCTTTCTCCGCGGGGAATACTACCATCGGCTGGTGGCGCTTTGCTTGGACAAACAGGGAAGCCCGGTGGAATTTGGCGCCAATTGCATTAACCTAAATCACTTTCCCTGCACCGCCCGCCGCCTCATCAGCGAGGAATACGTGCCGCTGGGGACCATCCTGGCCGATTTCGACCTTGTTCACTTCAACGAGCCCCAGGCGTATTTCCGCATTGAAGCCGACGCGCTGATTCAGGGGGCCTTGCGGTTGGCGGGACCGCGGCTACTTTATGGCCGGCGCAACCGGATGACGGACGCCCATGGGCGGGTATTATCCGAGGTGGTGGAAATACTGCCGCCGCTTGACTGCGCGACGGGCTGAAACCCGAGCGCGGAGGGTATCTACTCATGAGTGCTTGGGATAAACGACTCGCGCCCCCTCGCCCTGCCCTTTCCCCCCAAGGGGGGAGAGGGAGAACCTCGCGCACGGCCACAAACTGCGTATTGCCTCCCGGAGACCATACAGCATGAATCAGAGCCAAATATACGATGCCATCATCATTGGCGCCGGGCCGGCGGGCTGCGCGGCGGCCGCTTTGCTGGCCGAACAAAACCGCCGGGTGGTGGTCTTCGAACGCGAAAAGTTCCCTCGCTACCATGTGGGCGAATCCCTGCTGCCGTTCACCTATTTCCCCTTGCAGCGTTTGGGCCTCATTGAACAATTGCGCCAATCGGCTTTCGTAAAAAAATACAGCGTCCAGTTCGTGGCTCCCACCGGCCAAGCCAGCCATCCATTTTATTTCTTTAATCGTTACGATCGCGACACCGTCGCCCAGACGTGGCAGGTGCTCCGCTCCGAGTTCGACCAAATGTTGCTTGATACCGCCCGCCGGCGAGGCGCGGAGGTGCGGGAAGAGACAACCGTCGCCAGTTTGCTGACCGCTGATGGCGCGTCCGCGCCGTCCAGTTCCGCCGGAACGGTTCAAGTGAGCTCCGCCAAAGGCCAGAGGGTGGCGGGCGTGCGCGCGCAAACGCCGGAGGGAACAGTTCAGGAGGCCTGGGCGCCAATTATCCTCGACTGCTCGGGCAAGGAAGCGTTTGCGTCGGTGCGCCAAGGTTGGCGGCTGAAGGATCCCTTTTTGAACAAGGTCGCGGTTTGGACCTACTATCAAGGCGCCCGGCGGGACGAAGGCATCAACGAGGGCGCGACCACTGTGGCCATGGTTCCCGAAAAAGGCTGGTTCTGGTATATTCCCCAACATCGGGACATGGTCAGCGTCGGCGTGGTCGCCGAGGGCAAGTATCTGACGCGCGGCGGCGTTAAAGCACCGGAGTTGATTTTCCAACGGGAGATTGAGCAAAACAAGTGGATCAAGGAGCACCTGGCGGCGGGCCGCCAAACCGGCCCCTATTACCTTACCAGTGAATACTCCTTTCATTCCCGGCACTGCGCCAGCCCCGGATTGCTGTTGGTCGGCGACGCCTTTTGTTTCCTGGACCCTGTTTTTTCCAGCGGCCTGATGCTGGCGCTAAAAAGCGGTGTAATGGCGGCCGATGCGGTCCAAGCGGGCCTGTTGGCTGGCGACTTGGCGCCCGCGCGTTTCGCCGCTTACGGAGAATCTTTGCGTCGCGGCATCGAGAACATGCGCCGGCTGGTCTATGCCTTTTACCATCCTAATTTCAGTTTTCGCGCGCTGATTGAAAAACATCCCGATGTGGCGGGAGAGGTGACTGACTGCCTGAGCGGCGATGTGGACAAGGATTTTTCGCGGCTCTGGGCGGCGGTCAGCGAATTTGCTCCGGTGCCGGAACCGCTGCCGGTGGGCGAGCCTCACTCCCCTTAGCCGCGCACCAACCTCGCGGCAATGGCCTGCTGGTTGGGGCCGCAGGCGCTGATGACCGCCGCCGGGTGGCGCCCCGCCCGCAAAACCGCCGCGGCCGCCACCCATTGCCACGCGGAAGCCGCCGCCAACCCTTCCCCAAGAACTATTTTAGGGGACAGCCGGGCGCTCTTCCAATGTGCCCATGCGGCCTTTTCCACGCCGTCCAGGCTATCCAAGCCTTGCCGGCTGTCACAGAGCAATTCCCCCGGCTGTGCGGATGGCAAATCATTTCGCACCGCCGCCAGCGCCGCCACGGGAGGTTGCCTCCGGGAAAACGGACGGGCGTGGGTTACCGCGTCCAAACAGACTTGCCCGCGACGCGAGCCGCGCTTGAGATAGACAGCCCCCGCCCCTTCAGCCAGAATGAGTTGGCGCGAATAATGACGAAAGCCGCAGGCCAGGCTCCAATCCAACTCCTCGGCCGCGACCACCAGGCAGGCGTCCATCTTTCCGCTTAACAACCAATGCCCCGCCTCTCCTGCCGCCTGCAAAAAACCGCCCGCGTCGGTGACGAAGGTGTAATTAAGGGCGGTGGTTTCCAAAACAGCCGACAAATGACTGGCGGGCGCGTTGAAAACGGTTTCGGGGAAAAGCAAAGGACTGGCCAGCCCCGGTTGGCGCAACACCTCATCAAAGAAACGGCGCGAGTAACTCATGCCCCCCGCCATCACACAAAAAAGAATGCCGAACCGCGCGCCCAGGTCTTTGATTTTCGAGGCATCGTCGCCCAAAGCCTCCAGCGCGGCGGCGACCGCGTGCCCGGTGATCGGGCTGGCCCGGCGCAAACGCGGATGGGCAAGAATGGCGGGCCGCTGATTCGGGACCGGCACGGTTCTGGCTTTAAGGCGCCGATCATGCCCGGGCCAGGCAATTTCCCGCACGGGCAGTGGCGCGCCCGCCTCCAACGCAGACATCAGAGCGGGCACTCCCCAGCCGGCCGGTGAAACCGCGCCCAACCCCGCCACTATGACGGCTTGCTCTTGGGCATCCCCAACACATGGATTGGCGGCCTGATGGTTCATGCAAAACGGCGAAAGATCAAAGCGGCATTGGCGCCGCCAAACCCGAAGGAATTGGAAAGCACGCATTCCAGCCGCGCGGCGGTCGGGCGGTTGATCAGCCGGAAACCAACCGCGGAATCGGGGTTGACGGTCGTCGCGGTCGGCGGCAGCCATTGCCCTTGCAGGGCCATCAGACAGATCACCGCTTCCACCGCGCCCGCCGCACCCAGCAAGTGTCCGATGCCGGCCTTGGTGGAGCTGATGGGCAGTGCCGCCGTCCACCGCCCGGCCCATTCCCGGATGGCGACCGCTTCGGCGGCGTCATTCAACGGCGTCCCGGTTCCGTGTGCGTTGACATAATCAATTTGCGCCGGCGTCACTCCGGCCGTCTGGCAGGCGGCGCGCATAGCCAGCACCGCGGCGTTGCCTTGCGGATGCGGCTGGGTCAGGTGATGGATATCCGTTGCGGCGCCATAACCGATCAACTCTCCCAAGATCACCGCGCCACGGCGCCGGGCCATATCCAGCCGTTCCAGGCAAAGCACCGCCGCCCCTTCACCCAACAACAGCCCATCGCGATCAGCGGCAAAGGGGCGACAGCCCGTGGTGGACATCGCTTGCAGGGCGTCAAAGCCCGCAAAAATCATCTGGCAAAGGGCATCGTAACCGCCTGCCAGCGCCCGCGGGTTTCGTCCCCAACGAATTTGTTCCCAAGCGTGGCCGACGGCATTTGCCCCGGCGGCACAGGCATTGGAGATGACCCAGAGCGGACCGCCAAAGCCAAAGGCCTCCGCCAAATGAGAGGCTTGCGCGTGGGCCAGGTAATTCATGGCCCGGCCCAGTTGACTGGCATACCGAACAGGCGCGGCAGTCGCCTGCCGATAAAATCGTTCCCCCTGGCTCATGCCGCCCCCGGTGGTGCCCAGGCAAACCGGCGTTACCTCATCCGGCTCCCAGCCGGATTGCCCCAAAGCTTCGGCCGCGGCATGAAGCAGCAAATGGTCGGCGCGGTCCAACCGGGCAATTTGCCTGGCGCTCAGGCGCAACGGCGGCAAGGCGCTGGGCAAATCCACTTCGGCGGCCTGCCGCGCGCGCTGCTTGGACACATCGAACAGGGTGACCGGGCGAAAGCTGGTCTTCCCAAGACAAAACGCCTCGGCATTAGCGGCCCAGCCACAGCCGTGGGCCGTCACCAAACCAGCGCCGGTCACCGCCACCCGGCAGGGGGCGTTGGCATCGGCAGCATGAGGAAAAGCCAGGGCCATGGCGCGCTGTTGCGCCGACAATAAAGCCGAAAAACCGCAGAGGGTCAAAGAAAACGGATGGCGCCTCGCCAGGCAAACCGCCCATGATGACCGCGAACGGAATAGGGACTGGGCCTTGGAGCGACACAGTCATGGGGAACTTTCATCCTCCAGCCTTGCGACCGTGCGAAGCAACCGATAAGCTGCTGGCCGCACTCAGCGCCTGAATGGAGCCAACATGCCAAGCCGCGTATTGTTGATCAACGCCAACCGCTACGATTGGCCATACCCGGTGTTTCCACTGGGCCTGGCGCACCTGGCGGCGCATTTGCGGCAGGCGGGGCATGAAATCCGCTGGGTGGACTTGTTGGCCGGCGAGCCATCGCTGCCCCAGGTGGTCCGCGAATTCCGGCCCCAGGTCACCGGCATCTCCCTGCGCAACATTGACGACGTGCTCATCAACACCCAGGAAACTTTTTTCCAGGGACTTGGCGGCATGGTCGAGCGCCTTCGGCAAATGGGCGCTGGCGCCGTCGTTCTGGGCGGCAGCGGTTTCTCAATTTTTCCCCGGGAACTATTTGATCTGGCGAACGCGGATTTTGGCATTCAGGGGGAGGGCGAAGAGAGTTTTTCGGCCTTGCTCGAGGCTCTGGCCGGGGGACGGGATTGGTCGAACATTCCCGGCTTGGTTTTTCGCCAGGACGGCGTCATCCGCCTGAATCCTCCCCGCCGTCTAACCGGCCCAGGCTCCTCGGACCCCGCCAACCTGCCGCCGGAACTGGTGGAGTTTTACCTGGCGCGCAGCTCGATGTTGAACCTGCAAACGCAACGCGGCTGCGCGCATCGCTGTTCCTATTGCACATATCCAATGATCGAAGGCAGCACCAGCCGGCATCGCCCGGCGGAAGAGGTAGCGGCAGACCTCGGCCACCTGGCGCGGCGCGGCGCCCCCTATGTGTTCATTGTGGATTCGGTTTTTAACTCCAGTCCGGAGCGGGTCGCCGCCATCTGCGAGGAAATCCTGCGCCAGGGGGTGAAAATCAAGTGGGGCTGTTTCCTGCGTCCCCAGGGATTGTCAACGGAACTTGCGCGCTTGATGGCCAGGGCCGGGCTGGCACACGTCGAATTCGGCTCGGACAGCTTTTGCGACTCCGTGCTGCGAGCCTTCGCCAAAGGGCTCACCTTTCAGGACATTTGGGAGGCGTCGTCCAGTTTGCAGCAGGCCGGCGCTGATTATTGCCACTTTCTGATCTGCGGCGGACCGGGCGAAACGGACGCGACGCTGCGCCAAACCTTCGCTAATTCCCTGCGCCTGCCCGGCGGGGTCATCATGGCGGTGGTCGGCGTGCGACTGTATCCGCAGACCCCCCTGACTCGCAGCCTGGTCCGGCAAGGGCAAAACCTGCCGGCCCGGGATCTTTTGTCGCCAAAGTATTATCTGGCGCCTGGTTTGACGCAGGAAGGCATTTTCTCCCAGCTCCAGGAATTTTCCCGCCGCCATCCCCAGTGGATTGTCGGCGATCCGCCCGCCAGTTATTTGAAAATGGCCGAGCGATTGCGTCAGCGCGGAGTGATTGGCCCTCTCTGGAGCTACTTCGCCGCGATGCAACGGCTCATTCCGGCGCTTCGGCCCGTTCCCGCATGAACACCGATCAGGTTGCCAACCTGAGCGCGTGGCAGGCCAAAACCGCCGCTGTAATCCCCTGCCTCAACGAAAGCCGGACGATCGCGGAGCTGGCGAAGGAATTGTTGCCGCTGGTGCGCGCCGTCCTGGTGGTGGATGACGGCTCAACGGATGACACCGCCGCCATAGCGCAGGCCGCGGGCGCGGAAGTGCTGCGCCAAAACGAAAACCGCGGCAAAGGCGAGGCCCTGCGTCTTGGCTTGGAGACGGCGCGACAACGGGGTTTTGAGTGGGCCGCGACTTTGGACGGGGACGGCCAGCATGCGCCGGCCGATTTGCCACGTTTCTTTTATCACGCGGAAAGCTCGGGAGCAGATTTGATTATTGGCAACCGCATGGCGGAAGCGCAGTCCATGCCGCTGGCAAGGCGCTGGGCCAACCAGTGGGCCAGCCGGCAACTGGGCCGGATGACGGGCCTGGCCATGCCGGATTCGCAATGCGGGTATCGGCTGATCCGCCTGGCCGCCTGGCGCGAAGTCACGCTGACCACGCCGGGCTTCGAGCTTGAATCCGAAGCCCTGCTTATGTTTGCGCGCGCGGGAAAAAAGCTCGGATTTGTCCCCATTCCCTGCCGGAGCGCGGCTCGCCCCAGCCGCTTTAGGGCTGGCCGGGATGGCTGGCTTTGGCTCAAATGGTGGTGGCGAAACCGATGAATGCTTTCGCGGATCAATCCGTTTGGCGGACGCGCGCCCGGCGCTGGGGCCTCAAAGCTTTGCGCCTGGTGTTGACCGGCCTTTTGTTTGGCTGGCTTTATTCCCTGGCCGCTCCCAAGCTTTTTCCCGCCGATGCCCGCGCCGGCTTCGGCTACGGCATATTGCACGGAGCGTTCATGCCCATGGCGATGCCCAGCCTGGTCATTGGCTTTGAGGTGCCCATTTACGCCCAGCATAATACCGGACGGTTCTATAAACTCGGCTACACCGTCGGCATCAACATTTGCGGCTTCATCTTTTTCGGTTTGGCCTTCGCCAATCCCCGCAAGCAAGCTCAAAAGAGCCCGCCCACATAAACCTCATACACATCCACCCGCCCGCCACCCCAATAAATTGTGGGCGGAAAACTGAAGGTGCGGCTGGCGTGATCATAAAACAGCTCCACCGGCTTCTCCGGCAAATTGGGGTCATAAGCCGAAAAACGAATTTGGCCGGACTCCTCCACCGCCGCGCAGACAGCCACACCATGATTGATGGTAAGCTGCGGAAAACGCACCAGATGCGCAATAGGAAGCCAGCCTTGCCGGGTGCGTTCCGCCAACTGCCGGGCCGTGCGCTCCTGGTGCCGGCGCGAAAAGGGAAAAACCATCCGCCAATGGCTGCGCAGAAAATAGGAAGCCCACGGTCCGCCGCACTCCGCCTTCAGTTCCGCTTCGTGAGCCGCGCTGAAAGAACGCAGGCTGTCGTAACCGGGAATAACAATGGCCTGGCCGGGCAAAGAGGGCTGGCGGGGATTGCGGGACACCACCTGGCGAATCAAGCGGCGATAGGTCCGCGGGTCGGCCAATGACAAAGCGGGATCAAAACAGGCGTGATACAGAAACTGCCGGACCGACCTGACCAGCACAAAACAGCGATGCGCATAGCGGGGCGGAGGTTGATTCGGCCTGACGGCCATCCGGCCCGTCGCGGCATCAAACTGGTATTGCCAGTGCAATTCGTTGCGGAACGCAAAAGTGTCCCGCGCGAAATGGAATGGGCGAATAACCGGCGGCATCCGGCCCCACGGTGCGGCGTCCGCGGCCGCAAATCAAGCTTGCAATTGAAGGGCGAGTGCTCTTACCAAAACAGGGTCATGCTTTATGAGCGGTGGCGGGAGTTGGCCGGGGCGAATCGTCAAGAACTCGCCCTCCTGGAGCTTTCCACCGGCCGCCGATGGACATTTGGCCAATTGCGGTCGGCCACCGAACAAAGAAGGAATGACGGTCATTGGCTGGTCCATCCCCAAGGTCAATCGGCGGAGTTCGTGCTGGAGGTGCTGCGCGGCTGGCGCAACGGGCGGGTAGTATGCCCGCTGGAACCCGGCCAGACGCCGCCGAAGATTCCCCGGCCGCCGAAAACTTGCCTTCATCTCAAGACCACGTCCGCCACCACCGGCAAACCGCGGCTGGTCGCCTTCACCACCAGCCAACTGGCCGCCGATGCCGACCATATTGTTGCCACGATGGGCCTGCGCGCGGATTGGCCGAACCTGGGGGTCATCTCGCTGGCGCATTCTTACGGATTTTCCAATCTGGTTTTGCCGCTGCTGTTGCATGGCATTCCGTTGGTCCTTGGTCATGGCAATTTGCCGGAAGCCATCCGGCAGGCCGGCAAGTCGGGACGGGCCTGGACTTTACCCGCTGTGCCGGCGCTTTGGCGCGCCTGGCAGGAGGCCGCCGCCATTCCTCCGAACCTCCGGCTGGCCATCTCCGCTGGCGCCCCGCTTTCGGCGGCCCTCGAACAGGCGGTGTATCGCAGCGCCGGCCTTAAAGTGCACAATTTTTATGGGGCCACCGAATGCGGCGGCATTGCCTATGATCGCGAGCCAACGCCGCGCTCGGCGGAGGAGTCAGTGGGTTCGGCCATGCACAATGTCCGCCTGGCCGTCAACGCCGCCGGGTGCCTGGAAGTGCGCGGCCCCAACGTCGGCCACACCTACTGGCCGGAACCCGAATCCAGCCTGGCCGATGGCTGTTTTCGCACGTCCGACCTCGCCGAGCTAAGGGACGGACAGGTGTTTCTGCGCGGCCGGGCCACCGACCTTCTCAACATCGCCGGGCGCAAAGTGGCCCCGGAAACCATTGAACGCGTGCTGGCCCTGCATCCCGCCGTGAAAAACTGCCTGGTGCTGGGACTGCCTGGCCAACAGGCCGACCGGGGGGAAATCATTGCCGTCATTATCTCCCGCCGCGGCGGGGCAAGCGTGGAAACATTCAGAACTTACGCCCAGCGACATTTGCCGGCTTGGCAAGTGCCCAGGGAATGGTGGCTGGTTGACCGCCTCGAACCCGATCCGCGCGGCAAGTTGTCCCGCTCCCGGTGGCGGGAAAAATTTCTGGCGCGGTTGAGTTCACCGCAAAAAAGCGGGAAATCGAAATCCCACGGCAGGAGGGCGGGACCTTGCTCCGAATAAGCGGGGCCAGCCTCAGTTGGGCCACCATTGGGGCCAGCGATAAATCAACTCGCAAACGCCCAGCACCACCGCGAGCGCGGCGACCGGCGCCAGGTCCAGCTTCCCCAAGCGCAGCCAGCGAATTGGCTTGAGCAGGCGCGCCCCGGTGTTCTCGATGATTTTCCAGAAAGGCGCCGAGCCAAAATAGATGTAGGTATTGAGAAAAAAAAGAATCAATAAACCCGCAAGGAGATATTTCCAGGAAATCATCACCGCCAAGCAGAGCGCGAGCGATTCTTTGACCACCAGCCAAGCCGACGCCGCGGCGGGCATCAGGTCCAAGCTGACCAGCAGCCATCGCCATAAGGGCCAGGTGAGCAGGGCCAAAAGAAACGGCGTGGCGAGCATAACCGGGGCCGGGCGGCGGACGAACCAGCCCAAATGCAGCCGGACATGCCTGAGCCACTCGGCGGACTCGGTCGTCCGGGCATGGATGGCCGCCAGCAAAAAAAGCCAGCTATAAAAAACCGCCAAGGCGAGAAGAAAACTGAACAGCGAGTAAAGCGCAAACCTGGCCAGGGTTTCACTGTGAAAGCTGATGACCAGGACGCCCAAGTGCAGTTTCGGCGTCCAGCCCAACGGCGGACCAAACTGCCAATACACGTAAGCCCGCGCCAGCAAAAGAAAAGGAATGATCCCGAACGCCAGCCAGCGATTGGGCGGCTGCCGGTTGGCGGATTTTGCCGCCGAACTCACCGAAAGGGCGGAAGCGGCGGTCACAAATCCCAGCGACCGCCAGTTGGCCCAAAAAACCAAGGCCACGATATTCAGCACAAAATCCAGATAGTTCATCCCACGCCCCGATGCGCGTATTGAAAGAATTTGCCGGCCCCTTGGCAAATGATTTCCAGTCGTCCACCCTAAAGGATTAAAAAAATGCGCGCCGCTGCCGGTTGACCAGGCGGCCAGCGCCGCCGTTAACTGCCAGCCCGGCCGAAGCCTGAACAGCCGGCGGTTCGCCGTCAATCAGCACGCTTGGGCTTGCGAAATTCATGGCGGCAACGGTAAACTCAGCCCATGAACAAAGTTGCGCTGGCGGTAGTCGCGCATCCGGATGACATCGAATTCCGGATGGCTGGCACCTTATTGCTGCTGGGCCAGTCCGGATGGGAACTTCATTGCCTCAACGTCGGCAGCGGCAACTGCGGCAGCCAGACCCTGGCCTCGGCGCAGGCCCGCCGTGTCCGCCGCGCCGAGGCGCAGACCGCCGCCCGCCTGCTCGGCGCGCGCTGGCACCCCGCTTTGAGCGATGACCTCGAAATTCTGTATGAACTCCCCCTGCTCCGCCGACTGGCGGCGGTGATTCGGGAAATCAAACCGTCGGTGGTGCTCACCCATCCGCCCCGGGATTACATGGAAGACCACACCAACACCTGCCGTCTGACGGTGACCGCGGTTTTCGCGCGCGGGATGCCCAATTTCGTCACCATCCCCCGGCGTCCCATTTTCAGCGGAGACACGGTGCTTTACCATTGCACGCCGCATGGGCTGACCGATTCCTTGCGCCATCCCATGCGGCCGGAGTTTTACGTTAACACGTCCTCCGTGCATGCGCGCAAACTCGAGGCCCTGGCGGCCCACGCCAGCCAGCGCGAGTGGCTCATGGCCAGCCAGGGCTTTGACGCCATGACCGCCTACGTGGAGAAAGAATCACGCCAACTGGGCCGTTGGTCGGGCAAGTTCCGTTACGCCGAGGGCTGGTGGCGCCATTCGCACTTGGGCTTTGGGGCGGAGGACGCCGACCCGCTGCGCGACGCGCTCGGCGCCAATTACCGGCTCAATCAAGGCCGGGCGGCCCGAAGTTCAAATCCTTTTTAGACGTTTCCGCTTTTCTCCCCAACCTAACCTAAACCAACAAAAAATATGCCAAGAAAATTATCCGCCGTGGCCCCCGATTGGTGGGACTACACCACCCTGGACGATGAGATTATCCGCGACGCCGCCGCGCTGACGCCGGAAAAAATGCTCAAACTCTCGCGGCCAGGATTCAAAATTGTCATGTATGACACCCTCGAGGATTTCTACCTGGCCGAGGCGCTGGAATACGTCCACGCCTGGCGACAATCCACCCCGGACAACCCCGTGGGCATCTGCGGTCCCATCGGGCCCACCGAGCAATTGCCGCTGGTCGCCCGCATCGTCAACGCCTTGGGATTAGACGTGCGCTCCGGCCATTTCTGGGGCATGGACGAATGGGTGATTGGCGACCGGGAAGCCCCCGTCACCCATCCCCTATCCTTCGAAAAATGCGATCGCGCGTTGTGCTTTGACCGTTTAGACAAAAAGCTGCGAATGCCCGACGCCAACCTGCACTTTCCCAAGGCCGACACCCGCGCCTACCGCGCCAGTTGGAGCGCCGGCGTCCGGTGCGCGGTGATGCAAGGCGGTCAAGGCGATGTCAAACACTGGGCCTTCAACGACCCGCCCCGACGCCAGGGCAAGTGGAAAAACGAACCGCCCCCGCCGGAGGAATACCGGAAACTCGCCACGCGCGTCGTGGACCTGCACCCGCTGACCGTCGCCCAAAATGCCCGCACCAGCGGCGGCGGCAACATCTCGCTGGTGCCGACACGGGCGGTAAGCGTCGGACCGGTGGAAACCTGGCTGGCCGAAAAGGTCTCCATTTGGCAGGCCGGCAACCACGACAATCCCTTCGGGCAGCGCCTGACCTGCCTCATGATCGCCAAGAAACTGCCGGACGCCGCCGTGCCCATGTCCCTGCTGGCCGATCATCCCAACGTCCAGTTTAATTACTATCGCGGCGGCTTGGGCGTGTGCGACGTCGAGATGCATTGATATTTTTGCCTCCCGTTGTTCTCGCTTCACCTGGCGGGCGCGGGATTTCCCAAGCGGCTCGCGAACAGGCTAAAGCCTCAAATGGGGCGGTTGCCGGCATGACGAACAACCGCGCCGGCTCACGCGCGCCATTTTTCCCTCTGGCTTTTACGGCGCCGGAGGGCGCAAAATGCCGCCGGTTGCATGAGTGAAAAAACGTCCCAGCCGCCGGCGGCGCCGCCCCCGGCTTCCGACCAAAAGCCGACGTCCGGCCGTCGGCTGCCTCCCAACGCGCTGACCATTCTCTGGGTGGCGGCCGTGTTGATGATCGCCGGCTTGACCGCGCTGCCCCTTAAGGATTGGCTGCAACCGGCCAAAGGGGAGGTCATCGCCTACGTCGCGCAAGACCAGGTGTATGCCGAGCCGATCCTGGCCGAGTTCCGCCGCCAGTCCGGCATCAAAATCCGCGCCGTCTATGACAGCGAAGCCGTCAAGACCGTGGGACTGGCCAATCGGCTACTCGCCGAAACGAATCATCCTCAATGCGATGTCTTTTGGGGCAACGAGGAGATGCGCACGCGCCAACTGCTGGCCCGCGGGGTTTTTCCAAGCCCCAATCACGTGGCGGCGTTCGGTTTTCGCAGCCGGCGACTGGTGGTGAACACCAATCTGGCCGGCCAACTGGACGCAACCAAGGTCGTATATTTGCGCGACCTGACCAACGCCGCTTGGCGCGGGAAAATCGCCCTGGCCTATCCCCTGTTTGGCACCACGGCCACTCATTTCCATGCCTTGCGCCAAGCCTGGGGCGCCGCCGCCTGGGAAGATTGGTGCCGCGCCCTCCAAGCCAATCGCCCCTTCCTGGTGGATGGCAATTCCGTGGTGGTGGACCTCGTGGGCCGGGGCGAGGCGGTCTTGGGGCTGACGGACTCGGACGACATTCTCGCCGGCCGCCGCAAAAAATATCCCATCACCGCCCTGCCGCTGACCGAGGAGGCGCTGCTCATCCCCAACACCGTCGCGATGGTGCGCGGCTGCCCCCACCCGGAAGCGGCCCAAAACCTCTTTCGCTATCTGCAAAGCCGTTCGGTCACTGAAGCGCTGATCGCCGCCGGCGCGCTCGAAGGCGCCCATCCGGGGCCGCGCCCGCGCCTCAAAGTAACCTGGCCCGATCTGCTGCGCGATCTGGACGACACCAACGAGCGCCTGCGAAAAATTTTCCTTCGCTGACGATGCGTTCCGCATGAACCCGCCCTTGCTACTCAATAGCCTGGCCTTGGCCGCCGGCGCGACCCTGGCCGCGGTGGCGACAGGTTTTTTGGCGGGCCTGGCATTAACCGCAATCGGGGGACGCGCGCGCTGGTTTGGCCTGGCCGCCACCGTGGCGGCCTTGGCAATGCCGCCTTTTCTGGCGGTCAACTGCTGGCTGGATTTGCTGGGCGCGCAAGGGCTCCTGCGGCCCTGGCTGCCGGCGGCGATTAAAATTTATTCCCTGCCCGGCGCCCTGTGGGTAATGGCGCTGCTGCTGTGGCCCCTGAGCGCCTTGGCCGCCTGGAGCGCCTGGCGGCGGCTCACTGTCGAGCAGCTTGAAGCCGAGCCGTTGCTTCGGGGATTTACCCTGGTTCGCTGGCTGCTCTGGCCGTCCGCCCGCCGTTCCCTGGGCCTGGCCGCCGCGCTCACGTTCATTCTGGCCCTGAACCATTTCTCGGTGCCGGCCCTTTTGCAGGTCAAGGTGCTCCCCGCGGAAGTCTGGGTCGAATTCAACACCCGGCTCGACAACCTGGCGGCGCTGCGCGCCGGCTGGCCATTGCTCGCCGCTTCCGCCGTCCTGGTCTGGTGGCTTTGCCGTGGCGCGGAGATCCCCTGGCCCCGGCAATGCGCCGGTGTGATGGCGGTGTTGTTCCGGCGGCAACTCGGCTGGCCCACCTTGTCCCTGGCCGCGTCGGTGACGATTCTGGCCCTGTTTTTTTCCGTGCTCCTGCCGCTAATCGAGCTGCTGGGCGGCAGCCGGTCATGGGAGCAATGGCTGAGCGTGCCCCTGGCCGGCTGGCGGGCGGCCTGGAACTCGCTCTGGCTGGCGGCGGCCGCCGCCACGCTGACCACCGCCCTTGGCATCCTGGCCGCCCTCGTCCAATGGCGGCGTGGTCGGGGCAGCGCCCGCGGGATTGGCGCGGTTGCCTGGCTGGGTTTTTTCGTGCCGGGCATTTTGTTGGGGGTGTTGCTCATCTTTCTTTTGAACCGCCAGGAGTTCAACTGGCTGTATGGCGGATTCGGCATCCTGGTGCTGGCCCTGCTTCTCCGTTACCTCGGGCCGGGCGGGCACGGCGCTTTCCTGGCCCTGCAAGGGGTGGACCGGGATTTGTTGGATGCCGGCCAGTTGGCGGGCGCGTCCGGCTGGCGATTGTTTGCGGTCGCCGCCTGGCCGCAAGCCGCCCCCCAAATCGCCGCCGCCTGGTATGCGGTTTATTTGCTCTGCTTGTGGGATGTCGAGACGTTGGTTCTGATTCAGCCGCCGGGCGGCGAAACCCTGGCTTTGCGCGTGTTTAACCTGCTTCACTACGGGCACACGGAACATGTGAACGCCATCTGCCTCTGGCTGCTGGCGCTGGCCGTGGCGCCGCTGTTGTTTTGGCTGATTTGGCATGGCTGGCGGCGCGGTTCGTTCTTTCGCGCGGCCGTGTCGCTCGCCTCGGTGCTCTTGCTGAGCGCCTGCCAACCGGACGGCGATTCCCTCACCGCCCCGATCAAGAGCAGGTATTTTGAATACGCCCAAGTCATTGGCGAACGCGGCAGCGCCCCGGGCCAGTTCAGCAAGCCCCGGTCGGTGGAGGTGGACCTGCAGGATAACCTCTACGTGGTGGACATGACCGGGCGGGTGCAGAAATTCTCGCCCGACGGACATTTTCTGCTCTCCTGGCAGATGCCCGAAACCGACCTGGGCAAGGCCAAGGGTCTGGGTCGCGACAAGCAGGGAAACATCATTGTCATCGAACCGCACTACCAGCGGCTGAACCATTTTTCACCCGAGGGCAAACTGGTTCGGCAATGGGGCGTGCGGGGAACGAATGAAGGGCAGTTCATCCTGCCGCGCGCGGTGGCGGTGAGCTCCAAAGGAAACCTCTACGTCAGCGATTACACCTTGGTGGACCGCGTGCAGGGATTTGACGGGGTGGAAAAGCGGTTGCTGGCGTGCTGGGGCCGGGCGGGCGGCGGGCTGGGCGAGTTTAATCGCGCCGAAGGACTGGGGATGGATAACGCCGACCGCCTGCACGTGGCGGACTCCTGCAATCATCGCATCCAGGTCTTTGATTCAAGCGGGCGTTTCCTGCGGCTCTATGGCAAACCGGGCGTCGCCGCCGGCGAGCTCAGTTATCCTTACGATGTCCGCGTGGACCCCGCCGGCCTGCATTTCGTCTGCGAGTTTGGCAACAGCCGCATCCAGGTTTTTGACGCGCAAGGGCGAAGCCTGGAAATCATCGGCGGGCCGGGTATGGCGCCCGGCAAATTCAACAATCCGTGGGGCATTGCCCTCGACTCGAAAGGCAATCTCTACGTGGCCGATGCCGGCAATCACCGGGTGCAAAAATTGATTCGCCGGCGCAGGCTGGTCAAATCGTCAACAGTCCGGTATAACCCGCGGCGAGCGACGGCATGAAATGGCAATTCACCAACCCGCTTTACCTGGCGCTGCTTCTGCCCGCAGCAGGCTGGCTGCTTTGGTTCCATTGGAAAAGCGATGTCCAAACCGCGGCCTGG
>Ga0209381_1001266_pt1 | contig 42933 bp, 32 predicted proteins | sample DewCreD2012metaG_FD_184111 | JGI IMG/M metagenome (GOLD analysis project Ga0209381, IMG submission 184111) | Hot spring sediment bacterial and archeal communities from British Columbia, Canada, to study Microbial Dark Matter (Phase II) - Dewar... ... | reverse complement strand
GCAAGAAAAAAATTAAGATTAAAAAAAATTAATCAAATTTTAATTTAAATTTATTTTTATGAATTATGAGATTGGATTCTACCATTTGCTCCTAATAAGGAACAGACAAGAATGTCTGTTCTACCGGAAGAGATTATTTTTTTCTTTTGCCCACTACTTGAAAGTAGTGGCTATTCATATTTTCAAAAACCGCCCCACGCAATCCCCAACACGGACAAAATACACCCCCGCAGGTAAGCCCGAAACATCAATCCTTGGTAGGTCGGACATTCCTGTCTGACCACTATCCACAGATGGGAACGTCTGTGCTACCGATAGGACACACTCCCCGAGCAGGTTGAAGATTTTGATTTCCTGATCAGAAACAAGGGGTTGCAACCCATTATTCAAGCCGTATATTTCTATATATTCCCTTGCGGGATTGGGAGAGATGAAAATTTTGCTTTTATTTCCAGTCTTCTCTTCGATTGAATTGATATCTTTCAATCCCTGAACATTAAACACCACAAGACCAATATCTGTTCCAAACCATAAATTATTCTTACTATCATAAGCCATGCTGTTAATATTACATTTTGGAAAAGTATTATTAAAGGAACCATAGCTATCATAAATACCATATTTAAGATCATATTGCATCAATTTTTCTGGCAGTGAGCACCACAAAGAACCAGTCATGTCTGTTCCAATTATTTTTAGTGCATTATCATAATCATCTGATGAGTAAATGATATTTATTGAATCATCTTTTATATAAACTGTATGACATGTAGTCAAATCGTTCTTAACAGCATTAAAACAAATATTTTCATATTTATCTCTAACGATATTATAAATCGAGAAATAATCAATAGATGAATTCTTCTTATTATACCAATCAATTAATTCAATATTATAATTTGAATTAATTTTTGCATGATATAAACCTTGTCCACCAGAATCTGTAAACCAAATATGACCATCCTCTAAAAGCAATATTTCCCATATTAACCCATAATAACCTGTACTAATTCTTGGAGGAACATAACTGTTGATGAATTTGAATGAACTGTCGGTAAACAATATTCCTCTCCAAGTTCCCAACAATAGATTATTTCGATCCAAGAAATTAATATTAGCAATACCATTCCATCCATTAGTTGAATCACCATTCATGAATTGAGTCCATCGTCCTTCGGAATATTTGAATAATCCGTATCTTGAATTATTATGGGCAACATAAAGGCTACCGGTTTTACTAACTTTTAAATCAGAGATTGTGCTTCGTGATGAAATAAATGGATTATCCTCTAAAAGTGTCCATTTGTAATGATCATATTTATAAATATTATTATTTAAGTGGTTATTAGAATCAGGAACTAAATTTATTATCCAAATATTGTCATCATTATCAACAATTACTTTTTTAATATGATTATATCTAAAAGGTGAGTTCGAAGAATCATATATAAAATAACTGGGCAAATTAGCGCTACAATTAATAAATGAAATAAAAATAAAAGAGATTATTATAAAAATCTTATACATATTAGTTCCTCATTATTAAAATTAATTTATTCCAATATTAGAAATGAGCCTGTTTAATTTACAAAAAATGTTTTTTTTAATTTTATAGCAATTCTTTATCAGTCTTATTCCTACAAATTTACCAAAATTTAATAAAGTTCAAATAATAAAAATTTGTTTTACCAATCAACTGAACTAAATATAAGCCTGTTTTTAATGAGCTAACATTAACTGAAATTAAATTATTTTTGCTATAGTGATTGATATTATAATCATTAACTAAATATCCTCTAATATTGAAAACTTTCAAAACATATTCTCCTTCTTCAATTCTATTATCACTAATAATTAATATATTATCAACTATAGAATATATCGTCAAGTTTTCTTGGTTTTGTGATAACTCTGATTTAATTTTTGTCCAAGTAAAACCAGAATTCTGAGATATCATAATTTGACCAGAAGATTTGTGTAGAATTATCTCTTGATTTGGCCTTAGTAACAAATGCCAGGTTAAACCACCATCAAAACTTTCGTATATTGAACTGTCAGATTTTATTTTTTTTATAGTTAAGTTCAGTTTGTTTGCAAATGCGTTATAACATGTTAATTGGAAAACAATCATTAGGATTAAGCTTAATAAAATATTGTTTTTCATACTTTCCTCCTACTGACCTGTATAATTACAATCATCTTCACAATTAGTAGATCCGACTAATAACCAACCATTAACACCACCCGGGCAGAGCCAGTCTGGAGGGTTTCCTGTTGGATAATTACAGTTATGTTCACCTATTGTGATTTCTTCTGATATAACAATTCGATCGATTTTATCATCATAGCAAATGATGTAGGTTTTACCACAACAAAATCCAGATGGATAACAGGGTATATCTCCTGTTACGGAATAATGTCCGTTTTTTGTATAAATACATTGCATTGTGCAAGTGCCTGGAAATCTCATGTTATATTTCATTGGTTCGTCTCTACCACAAATATGATTATTTTGAACACTTCCAAATGAATGAATTGCAGCAATCCTGTACATAGTCATTTTCCATTATTGAGGATTATTTATAAGGCTGGAACTACTGTTAGGACAAGGACAACCCATTGAAAAGACACCTATCGCACCTACCCAAATCTCTACAATTGTTGGGTCGTTTATACAATATCTTGTTTTGTAATTTACATAAAATACACATTCATTGCATGATGGATCTAAAGTTGAGGGTATGCTTGTTGATATCCAGTTTTGTGACCATGATGACCAATATGTGCATCCATAAACATCGGTGAGACAACTTGGGTCATTAGGTGGTGGTGTTTCATGTCCTGTTATTGGTTGTGAAAAAAGAAGATTACATGACAGAATGAACACTATTATTAATGCTATTAATTTCATCTCATTCTCCAATTTAAGATATAAACAAATTAATTTTAAAATTTTACATTTTTTTTTATTTTGCCCATTGGAATTGGGCAAAGCCGATGGGAAACTGCGGAAGCAGTTGGCTTCAATTCTTGCCGGATTCGTAATCAGCTTTTATGGATCCGGCTTTTTTGTGCAGGCATATAAATACCCTCCTTTCATTCACAATATTTTATGCAAATATACGGGGGGGGGGGGGAAATATGCAAGAAAAAAATTAAGATTAAAAAAAATTATTTTATTTTCCAAATTAATTTTTATTAATTTTTTAGATTCCCGCTTTCGTGGGAATGACGGGAGTCAAGAATGTGTCATTCCCGTGCAAACGGGAATCCAAAGCCGAAATCATTAATTGAGATTCCCGCTTTCGTGGGAATGACAAAGGGCATAGTCTGTCATTCCCTTGCAAACGGGAATCCATATCAGAAACAAACACTCTCATTCCCTGCTTGACAGGGAATCCAGAAAAAAACCTTATTTTCCCGTATTAAACCTTAGTAGAAAAAACAAAGCAAAAACAGAAACAACCTTATTACCTTATTTATTCTCGATAAAGAGAAATGAAAATAAAATATTTAATAAGGTAATAATGTATGCTTTGAATCATCTTTCTTCTACTAAGGTTTATATGAAAAATAAGGTTTTAAATAGATCTTTTATTAATGCACTTCGTGGGAATGACAGATGGAAGAACAGACAAGAATGTCTGTTCTACCAGATGACATTATTTTTTTTCTTTTGCCCACGACTTGAAAGTAGTGGTTATTCAAATCTTCAAAAACCGCACAACCCAATTCTCAACACGTACAAAATACACCCCAGCCGGTAAGCCCGAAACATCAACCCTTAGTAGGTCGGACATTCCTGTCTGACCACTGTCCACAGATGGGAACGTCTGTGCTACCGATAGGACACACTCCCCAAGCAGGTTGAAGATTTTGATTTCCTGCTCGGGAACAAGGGGTTGCAACCCCTTGTTCAAAACGGATATCTCTATATACTCCCCCGCCGGATTGGGGGAGATGGAAAAAGGATTATTTCCAGAATAATCTTTAACATCCAAACTTTTATCAATCACACCTGCAACAAGGGCTAAAAAGCCTATTGCTATACCAGCATTTTCATGCAGAAATTTTACTTCAAGATTATTAAAAACATCATATTTAGACCTCATAAAGGGATATGGTTTAGAAAAATTATGATGAAAATAAACCTGCTCATAATTATTCTCTTTGTTAGAAAAGTAATAAATGGGTGTTATTTTGTCTTTGACGATCCCGGAAATTTTTGTTTCAGAATTTAAAAGATTAGATACATAAAGTGCTTCGTACAACAAAACATTATTTTTATTAGTATCATCACTTCCAATAACCGGACCAACACCCCCTGACCAACCCAAGGACTCTAAAAATATACCTCTTAATTTATTTGGTTTTAATTTTATCAATGAATCGCACAATTTAAAGGAACCATAACCTGTTTGCATCATATCATCAAAAGAGGCAAAAATAATGGTATTTTCTGTATCCATATTTTTAAATAATCTTGCTGCCTCAAGTACTATGGCCAAACCCGAAGCATTTATATTTGCACCGGGGGCAAGTGAATCATCTCTTGATTCAGAATCATGAGAAGAACAGAATAATATAATATTATTTGGATTCACGCTGCCAATTTTTATTGCATAAACGGTTTCCAAATCATATTTCATCTCAGGGTATAGTCTAAATGGTGAAAAAACCGAGGCATAACCATATTCAATTAACTTTTGGTGAATATATTTAGCAGCTATAGGATTGATGTAGGATAAAGACCCAAAATTACTTCTACTCTTGATAAAATACTCCATACCATCAATTACGACGGGTATCTCCCCAGATATTTCCTTAATGATATTATCTATATTTGAGTTGTTAATATTTGATACAACCTGCTTGATTGTGCTATCATCCGAACGACTGATTAAAGATATTGTAATAATCAGAAATGATATTATTATGTTAAAAATTGCCTTAAGCATATTTATCCTTATTGATTAATTTTAACAAAATTGCCATTGAATGACTCTTTAACGGATTTTATTCTAAAGTAATAAACACCATCCGGCAAATCAGGGAGCTTAATGCTAATATCATCAACGTGGTAATAAAAACTGAATTGAGTAACCCTTTCGCCAATTGAATTATAAATCTCTAAATCAACTGGGCTTTCCAAATATTCGTTGAATCTAATTTTCAAAAAATCTGTTACTGGATTTGGATAAAGAACAACTTTGGTTTTATAATTAATATCTTCATCATTTGAAGAAACTTTTTCATATTCCCACATTCGCCAATGACCTAAACCAAAAGTAGATATCAATGCAATTCTGCCTGCAAAAGTTATGTGTAAAACTGGTGCATCACCTACTTGTTTTGCAAAAACCCATTCCCAGCTCTGCCCACCATTTGTAGTTTTTAAAACTTTGCCAAATTGTCCTACAGCAATTTTATATAGACTGTCACGGCTGGCAATATTTTGAAGCCCAAAAACAGGCTCAGTCTCTTTGTCGTAAATCTTTTCCCAAGTGAATCCTCCATCAGTAGTTTTATAAATAATATCTGAGGATTGATCTCCAATTCCGTTGCTTCTGCCGCCAACAGCCCAGCCTAATTTTCTATTTTCAAAATTAATGCTAATTTTGCTGGGTTCGGGGATCAAAAATTCATTCCATGAAACACCACCATCAGTTGTACGTGCAATCCCGGTAATCCTATAACCATCGCGTCGTACATAAAAATAAACCAAGAAATTAAGTGAGTCTATGAAATGACAATATTTTCCTGGAGCCCCATCTCCAACAGAATACCAGGGATGTTCTAACATTTTATATGTCCTCCATCCATCATTTGTGATATAAATTTTATATGGAGGATCTGTTGTAGCCATTCCATTCATTGAATCAGACATGCTCAATGAACGAACAATAGAAGCACCTTTAAGCATTGTTTCATCATAAGTCTTACCTCCATCATAGGTTCGCCAGATGACAGCTTGCATAAAATATTTATTTTCTATCGAACCAGTAATTGTTGCTCCTACATAAATATAATTGTTTGAAGGATAAGCCATAACATGTGCATCAAATAATCGATCATAATCAAGTGAGTCCTGATATAAAATAAACCAAGTCTTACCTTGATCGGTTGATCTTAAAACCTTCATAAAAGCTGATGCACAATCAACAATTAGGATACAATCATTTGAGTCAAGGCATTTTATTCCTGCAGGGAAAGTGCAACCACTTTCATAATCATATGCATTAATATCTTCAATTCTTTCCCAAAATTGATATACTTTTGCATGAAGGTTAAAATTAAGAATTAAAAAGCTAACTAAGATATAATACTTTAAGTTCATGATCATTTCAAAAAAAATTACAAAACTAAATAATAAACTATTACAACTTATTCTTTAAAATATTTCTTGTTTTTAACGTACAATTGATATTTTACCGCTTAATGTATCTTTTCCTTTAATTGTAATAGAATAAATATATATTCCAGTTACTAAATTTCTTATATCTATGAATTTTCTACTCTCACCTTTTTGAACTGTGTATTCAGTTTTCATTAAAATATTACCAAATATATCTATTATTCTAACATTGATTGTAGTTATTTCAGGTGAATTTATTAAAATTTTCAACTCAGAATTATCATTAGATATTTTAAATCCAAAAAAATCTGGGTTAATGTTAAGATTAGGTTTTGATCTTGTTGAGAAATCATTTGGTGTGTTAATTAGTAAAGGTGGATATATATAATCAAATGCAATGTTATAATTATTGCTTCGTTGAACTGTTGAACTGTTGAACTGTTGAACTGTTGAACTGTTGAACTGTTGAACTGTTGAACTGTTGAACTGTTGAACTGTTGAACTGTTTTCATTTTATTCCCCTTTATTATTTGAAATAAATTTTTTTCAATTTTTTAAAAAAAGTTAAATAATATTATTTAATTTTCCAAATTAATTTTTATTAATTTTTTAGATTCCCACTTTCGTGGGAATGACAAAGGGCAGTAGCCTGTCATTCCCGTGCAAACGGGAATCCAGAGTCAGAATAGTCAATGTCATTCCCGTGCAAACGGGAATCCAGAAAAAAACCTTATTTCCCCGTATTAAACCTTAGTAGAAAAAACAAAGCAAAACGTCAACAACCTTATTACCTTATTTGTTCTCGATGAAGAGAAATGAAAATAAAATATGTAATATGGTTATAATGTTTGCTTTAATTCATCTTCCTTCTACTAAGGTTTATAAGAAAAATAAGGTTTTAAATAGATCTGCTATTAATGCCTTTCGTGGGAATGACAGATGGAAGAACAGACAAGAATGTCTGTTCTACCGGATGACATTATTTTTTTTCTTTTGCCCACTACTTGAAAGTAGTGGCTATTCAAATTTTTAAAAACTGTTCCGAATAATTTCCAAACTGAAAGAATATAATCCGACTGGCAGATGAGAAAAATTAAATTAGTTGTGTTAAAATATTTAATCTAAAATATCTTTATATTGATTTTGACCGATTAAACATATAAAACTATCACTTATTAATAATTATTGGAATACTTTTATTTGCTTGACCGTTTCTTACGTTCAGTATGTATAAACCGGGCGAAAAACTTGAAGTATTGCATTTAATTTCACCCGAATAATCATTGTATTTGATTAATTCGACGTCATGCCCCGATGATATAACCTGACCTAATAAATTGTGAATTTTAACTTCAATCAAGTTTATATCTTCATTACTATTCCACCAAATGGGCACTTTTATGAAATCATTGGATGGATTTGGGTACGGAGTAGATAAAAAAATGCGATTATCGGTTTCAACTTTCTCAACCGATAAGGGCTTCTTCGACTTAGTTTTTGCAAACCAAAAAGTAGGACTTTTATACAATGAGTCATAGCCCCTTATGTAAAATAAACTATCATTACTTTTTCCAAAAGATAAGGGTACGAACCTTTCTTTTGGAGCAATATTTTTCCATTCTCTCGGATTATTGATAATATCTTCGTTATACCAAAGCTCAAAATAGATTTTCTTGTTTTCCCCATCATAAATATAAGCATAGAGATATGTTTTATCGCCGACACCTATGAAATTTTCAAAATTTATACTTCTTTCTTGAAGTGTCAAAATGCTATCTAATTTATTGTTTGTCAAATTGTATTTAAATGTGTTCAGATACGATATCGAATCCAGTCCAAGATAAATATAGCTCATAAAAATATCATCCCTAACTAATGATACAAATAAATGATTATAGTCATGGTTTGGGAAATTAAATTTCTCAATTACTTGCCAGTTTTCGCCATTATCTGTTGATCTCAATATACTTGTATATTTATTTAAAAAATGAATATTATTTTGTAAGAATATCGGTTCTTTCAAATTTAAGGCAACCGCAATGATGTCACCATTGGCTGAGGAATTTACATACACAACTATGGCTGAGTCAATAAGATATCTATCAATATAATTCAATTCACGATCCAATCGAAATAATACAGTAAATCTCCATAATCCCATATGATTACTTGGATGAAAGAATAATATTTTATCTTTATTATAGTATGAAAGTAAATATTCACTATTACGATAACCTGTAACTTCGGAAATATTTTTTAGTTTAACAGTTTCGCAGCCATCATTTGTAAAAAGGAAATTCGTATCTGCATTAACAGAAGAATGGCCAAAAACAAATCCATTATTATGGTCAGTAAACAATTCTGTCCTTTTGAGTAAATTCGTGAATCTATTGTTATTAAATAAAGGATGGTGATTCTTTTGTGGTAACCAAGTAATACCACCATTTTTTGTACTAACAAATTGTCCATATTCTCCGATAAAAGCAGCATTTTTATCATCAAATCTATATAAAAATGGATGTCCCGGAAAATATGATTTCAAGGTCCAGTTTACTCCTCGGTCGTAAGAGAAATAAATTAAATTATTTTTACCAAATGCGATTATAGTATCTTTTGTAATAAATGAAATTCCTTTGAAAACGAGGTTGCGTATATATCTATCATTTCCTGGTTTTTTAATATTAGAAGATTTCTTGCTTTGCTTATTAATCTTCACAAAATACAATGAATCAACCCCTTCAATAGGATTGTATGTATTATACAATTGAAATATCTCTCCATTATTAGCAATGTATGGTCCGCTTTTAATTGGTTTATAAACTTGACTAATAGAATTGCCATCGTATTGATATAACTCCGTAAAATATGTAAAGTAAAAGATATTATTATCATAAAACAAAGATTTCGGTACAGGGCAATTCGAACAAATTCCTAATTTTTCAAAATCTATTATATTTTTGTTGTCATTTAATAAATTAATCAAACCCAATTTGCCTCTGCCAGCAGAATATACTATTTTATCCTGACCAATGGCAAAATCATAATAATTAGTATCCGATTCTATTTTATATTCATTAATAATATTTAAATTTAAATCAATCTTTAGGATTTTCAAATTAGTCAAAGCATATAGATGATTTTTATAAGCAATAATTTTATAAAATTCAGTATTGTTACCATAATCATAGTTTTGCCAATTAGCACCATTATCAGAAGATTTTATAACGTATTGTTTGTTAATTACACCATAATAATCATTACCTACATTGGTTATTGACATAATATTAAATTTATCGTCAAGACTTTCCTGCGTCCAATTATTTCCTCCATCGCGGGATACGGTTATCACCCCTCCCTCGCCATATATCAGGATTGATTGACCATTATAAGCTACTCCATTATAGTTGGTTGAAACTCTGTAATATTCGAATTCATCAAATAAACTTTGAGAATGTGCTATTGAAAATATTAGCACCATTGCTATTAAAATAGATTTATTCATTTTTCATTACTCTTTAATTTTAATAATATGTTTCTATTAACCAGTTTATTAAAAATAACCAAGAAAACCAAATAAAATTTTGACGTCCTTGGTTTCAGTTACTATTGACAATCGTATAAATAGCAGTCAGTGTACCAGGCTTCTTCCCAGCTATTACCAGGTGGCGGTAATTTAGGCCTCCCATTTATACAATTCCAGGATTGACCTATAATCTGTCGGCTAACAAAGGTCTTTTGTAACAAAGGAGGATTATTAGAATAATCATAACAAACTCTCCAAATTACTACACATCTTGCCGAGCTTTCGCTACATTTTTTTGTTCTCAATATCCAAATTGGTTCCTCTCCGGGATACGGTGGAATAAATGCATTTTCCCAATACCAACATAAGGGTCGTTTTATCTCAAGTGTGTAGTAATTTAAGGATGGGTGGTCGCAAGGTGGATATTGAAGTAAACAAAGACTGTCCGCTTTATCAATGACTAATTCCATAGCCCAATCATACATATCCCCTTGTTTTTCTTCTGGTATCAACCCCATACAATCATTTGAATATGTACTTTGCATATAATCTAACTCTACAATAATAGTGTGGGTGTTTATATCCCACTTACAGCAGAAAAAAACCGTTATATGACAGGTAAAAGGCTGTCCTAGATAAGTATAATTAAAAACTCCTGAAATAGATTTAGGCTCATAGCCTGGTGGACAACCAGCAAAAGATATGGACACTAAAAATATTATCAGTGTCATACTTAAAATTATGGATTTTTTCATTTTCACTCTAATCATAAATTTAAACAAATTAATTTGAAAAAAGTTACATTTTTTTATTAATTTGCCCATTGGAATTGGGCAAAACTTTTCAAGACAACAAAGTTTTCCTTTGCTCGCTTCTTTGCCGAATCGGTGGGTTCAGTTTCCGGTTCGGCTTTTTTTACTCCTGCAGTAATTTTTGACCCGCATAGGCTAACCCTCCTTTCAGAAATTTTTTAAAATTATTTCAAAAAACAGAAGAAGGTATTGGTATTGGTATTGGTACTGGTATTGGTATTGGTATTGGTATTGGTATTGGTATTGGTATTGGTAATCAAATCAAATAAACAATCACAAAACAATAACAATACTTCTTACCTTCAAAATTAACATAATAAATAAATCATTAATTTCCAAATTAATTTTTATTAAATTTTTAGATTCCCACTTTCGTGGGAATGACAAAGCAATAAAACTGTCATTCCCGTGCAAACGGGAATCCAAAGTCAGAATTGTTAATTAGATTCCCACTTTCCTGGGAATGACAAAAGGCAGTAGCTTGTCATTCCCGTGCAAATGGGAATCCAAAGCCGAAATCATTAATTGAGATTCCCACTTTCGTGGGAATGACAAAGCAATAAAACTGTCATTCCCTGCTTGACAGGGAATCCAGAAAAAAACCTTATTTCCCCGTATTCAACCTTAGTAGAAAAACAAAGCAAAAACAGAAACAACCTTATTACCTTATTTGTTCTCGATGTAGATTAATGAAAATAAAATATTTAATAAGGTAATAATGTATGCTTTGATTCATATTCCTTCTACTAAGGTTTATAAGAAAAACAAGGTTTTAAATAAATTTATTATTATATTCTTTCGTGGGAATGACAGATGGAAGAACAGACAAGAATGTCTGTTCTACCAGATGACATTATTTTTTTTCTTTTGCCCACGACTTGAAAGTAGTGGCTATTCATATTTTCAAAAACCTCCCCACCCAATCCCCAAGACGGACAAAATACACCCCCGCCGGCAAGCCCGAAACATCAATCCTTAGTAGGTCGGACATTCCTGTCTGACCACTGTCCACAGATGGGAACGTCTGTGCTACCGATAGGACACACTCCCCGAGCAGGTTGAAGATTTTGATTTCCTGCTCAGAAACAAGGGGTTGCAACCCCTTGTTCAAGCCCGATATCTCTATATATTCCCCTGCGGGGTTGGGGGAGATGGAAATTGTACTTCCTGTATAATTGTTATCAACATTTAAATATCCAAGCTTTTCTAAAATTCTTATGCCTTCTATGGGTGCATTCTGATAATTAACATACAGTTGGCTGCAATCACCCGATGTACTAAAATTTGAGTCGGGCATTCCGCTATAACTTGAGCCGGGAGTCAAAAAGAACAAACTTTGTCTCGGTGCAGAACCTGTTATCAAGCTCGCTCCGGGTTTCAGGTAAAAAAAGCAATTTCTACCAGTAGTTGATAAAGTTAATTGACCTCCGGTTTCTATCAGAAAAGTCATATCTTTTACTAAATCCTTGATTGTCAAAACTGCTCCGGGCATTATCCAAACCTGACTGTATTTGTCTTTTAAATCCTTGCTGTATTCTATGGTTTTTGTGATTGAATCAATATAAGCTCCCGATTCGATTTTTATGCTGCAATCATAGACTTTGATTTTATATTCTAATTCGGTTTCACTTGCACAACTAATCGGTAATTTTAGTGAACATTTTATTGTTTTTTCACCTGTGGTATAATACTCGATAACTGGAGCTATTAATCCCTTGTATGTTTCTATACTTGCTCCTTCACCGAAACTCCAGAATGCGTCCTTGAAATAAGGCTCTGTACCGCTACTCAATCTGAATCTTAATTTCTTTTTGACAACCCATAATGGTGACCTTTCTTCAAATGAGAAAGTTTTGGGTGGGGGTGCCAATACCATGAGATCCTCGCCGTTATCGCTCCCAATAACATATGGATTTGAGCTTATAACCCTTAACCTATGTTTACCTGTTATATATGGTCCATCTTTGGGTATTGTAATATTGATTCTACCTGAGATTGTTGATTTTGTACTTCCTACTATTTTAAAAGTTTGGAACTGGTCATAAGATAATTGTGCAACAAAGACATTATCTGAATTGAATGTACCCTGAACTTCATAATCAACGGTGTAACTGTAACCAATGCAAAGCTCTTTTTCGGAGACATTTGTTATTTTGATTGACTGCGATAAAGCCTGTGAATAAATAATCAGGCTGAATAGGAAAAAGAATAATTTTGTTTTCATCGTATCACCTTTTTAAAAGAAATTAAAAATTAATTTATTATTATTATTTTTTGGCTAAGCATTTCCTTGCTTGTTTTCATCACGACAAAATAAAGACCGGAGCTCAAAGCCGAACCATCAAGATTGAATGAATAACTGCCTACCTGCACATTACTTTCGCTCAGCAACAACTGAACCTTGCTACCGATTGTACTATAAAGCTCTATTTCGACAGAGCCGGCAACAGGCAATTCATAGTTTATTTTGTAACTATTCGTTTGTGGAATCTCAGAAACGGTAAGTCTAAATTCACTAACCTGGTTGACTTTTTCTGCGGAAAGCTGTTTATTGAAAGCCCTAAGTTTGGGGTAGTCCACGCCTTCCTCGATATACCAGACATTTTCGAAATCCCAGCCCGCTTTCTCGAATGGCTCCCTTTTTTTCATCTCTGAAGTTGGCAAGCCAATACCTCTGTCTATTATGTTTGTTGTTACTTTTATTGTTTCATTGTCATAAAAGCAAGCTCTTATTTCACCCTGGTTTGCCACCGAATAAAACGGAGGATTCACATATTGACCGACTGGCTTACCGACTGCATAACAATTTGAGACATTTGCAGCTTGATATATCTTTGCAAAATGAGTTATTGTTGTATCCGCTTGAATAATAAGATCTGTATAACAATTTCTGACAATTGCATCTTTACCATATTCACCAAAACCATATACCACATGGTAACCTTGTAACGGAAAATTATTAGGTGATCTAACTTTATAATTACCTGTTATAAAACATTCTTCAATGACTGAATTACTATCATAGGTTCTATGTATCTTTATTCCTCCTAATCTGGCTTCTATTGTGATATTTTCGAAACCAAGCCTTTTAAGATGAAGACAATGACTTGATACAAATAAAAAAGCATTGCTAACAAACAAATTTCTGATTATATGACCTCTTCCGTCCAAAGACTTAATCTCCCTTGATAGAGGTTCAAAGCCCATATATAAGGTATCACCTTGTTGGTCAACATACGGATTCCACTTATGAGTCTCAGATGCATCAATGTCGTTCATCAATATCCAATAATTGTATCCTATGTTATCCTTTCCTATTTCCTGAAACTCTCTAATATTTGTAATTTGGTATGGGTCATCCTCAGTTCCGCTCCCCTTGCCTGAATATTTCCATTCGCTCGGATAGGGAATACAATCTGTTGTAATCCAAGCAGGTTTATTTACTTTTAAACTCATTTCAGTATTTGAGTTTCTATCATGAAATAATAATGAATCGATTTCGGCGATAAGATTATTTTCAATAAAATCAGTAACACTTTCTTCCCAAGGGATACTCCTTGAATTATCAATATAAGCATGAAAATTTGAACCACGCTCGGCATGGAAACCTGACGTTAAATGTATCCGGTGGTCATTCATAGGTGCTATTCTGAAATCAACTGAATTTCCATCCGGGATGGTTGTTGAACCATCTGTTATTATCTGCCTGCCTATTTCCTGATTCTCTATTATATCACCTGATATCTTTTTTTTACTCTTCCAATATCTTACTATCTCATTGTTATACCCCCATGGATTTTCCCTCAGCTTGTGCTCGACAAGTGGTCCTGTATTCGTCCATTTTGAAATTATTTTTAAGTTATTCTCTACTGTTTCATTTGGATCATTATTTGGTGATTTTATTCCTGAATGTCCGAAAGAGTCGTTATAAGTTACTTTGTCCCATAAAGGATCATTCCAGGTTGTTTTTATATAATCCCAGTTTTGTTCATTCAAATCGTCAGGAATATAATTCATTACATCCGGCTCAGATAAACCGGTTCCGCTAACACCGCCTTCCGTAAGATGCCAGGCAAAGCCGTGACAATTATACCTCGGAAAATTAGTTGGATTGAATGGTTCAGGAAGGTTGTATAATACTTCTGCAGAAGGAAAATAATACCTGCTAATATTCTTATCGCAGGCAATCCATAAATCATTATCGTTTTTAAGAATCATTTTAGTCAGTAATTCCTTTGAATCATAAGATCCTTTTATTCTACAATCATCCCAGGTTATCGGTGGAGTAAGACTTGATTTATATAAACCATAATCTGTTGCAACAAAAAGCATGTTGTCAAATTTAACTATTGAATTGATTTTGTAATATAAATCACTTATATATTTTGGTAGGTTACTGCTAATATCTGAAAAATCTACACCATAGTTAGTTGAACGGTAACATCCTTTTATCCTAGTACCTATATAAATACTTGAGCCGTCAATGAGAATGGAAGTTACATCGTCTTCATCCCAAAGTTGAGACCAGGTGCTTCCCCCATCAGTTGATTTTCTTAAGCCATTTACTGATATAGCACCAGCATAAAGAGTTCCTGGAGTTCCTGAAACATATTCAAGACAAAATACTTTATTTGTAAGTGAAGTTATAGCCCAGCTTTCACCTTCATCTGTTGATTTATAGACGCCGGGATCACCAATCTCAACTCCTGCATACAAATGTCCACTTTCCCCAAATTTAATGCATGTTACTTTTTTTGAGGATAATTGTGGTGGATTGCTCCACGAGGCGCCGCTGTTTTCGGATTTGTAAATTCCATTATCTGTGCCTAAATAAATTACATTTGAATTAATCAAAATTGCATATACCTCCCGGTCAGGCAAATTGTTTATTCCATCATTAGCCGGATCTATCCATGACTCGCCATAATCGGTTGACAGATATATGCCTTCTCTTGTTCCAATATAGATTTTTTGATCATTTATACCCATACACAGAGCGCTGTGCTTTGGAATGTAATTATTCTTTTCAGTAAAAGTTGTTGTACTTACTGAAGTTTTAAAAACTCCGCCGCTATATAGCCATTTCTGTTTGCTTTTTTCTACTTCTGTCTCAGTCCATGTTGATGTCAATACTCTATGCCTATTATCAGAAGGTTCATGTCCAAAAGGTGTGTGAATCTTAATAAAATTTGGATTCTCCTCTGTATCATCCAGTATTAATTGTTCTATATCATTTCCTTGAATGATGTTTGTTTGGCAGTATGATTTTCTACAACAAAAAGTAATAAAAGTAATAAACACGCAAAATAAAATCAACTTTTTCATAATGTTTAATCCTTTTTTACGGATTCAATTTTCTTTATTCTTTGATAAAAAATTGAAAAAAATTAATTTATTATTATTATTTTTTGGCTAAGCATTTCCTTGCTTGTTTTCATCACGACAAAATAAAGACCGGAGCTCAAAGCCGAACCATCAAGATTGAATGAATAACTGCCTGCCTGCACATTACTTTCGCTCAGCAACAACTGAACCTTGCTACCGATTGTACTATAAAGCTCTATTTCGACAGAGCCGGCAACAGGCAATTCATAGTTTATTTTGTAACTATTCGTTTGTGGAATCTCAGAAACGGTAAGTCTAAATTCACTAACCTGGTTGACTTTTTCTGCGGAAAGCTGTTTATTGAAAGCCCTAAGTTTGGGGTAGTCCACGCCTTCCTCGATATACCAGACATTTTCGAAATCCCAGCCCGCTTTCTCGAATGGCTCCCTTTTTTTCATCTCTGAAGTTGGCAAGCCAATACCTCTGTCTATTATGTTTGTTGTTACTTTTATTGTTTCATTGTCATAAAAGCAAGCTCTTATTTCACCCTGGTTTGCCACCGAATAAAACGGAGGATTCACATATTGACCGACTGGCTTACCGACTGCATAACAATTTGAGACTTTTGCAGCTTGAATTATCTTAGCAAAATGAGTTATTGTTGTATCCGCTTGAATAATAAGATCTGTATAACAATTTCTGACAATTGCATCTTTACCATATTCACCAAAACCAAATACAACATGGTAACCTTGTAACGGAAAATTATTAGGTGATATAACTTTATAATTACCTGTTATAAAACATTCTTCAATGACTGAATTACTATCATAGGTTGTAAGTATCTTTATTCCTCCTAATCTGGCTTCTATTGTGATATTTTCGAAACCAAGCCTTTTAAGATGTAGACAATGACTTGATCCAAATAAAAAAGGATTGCTAGTAAACAAATTTCTGATTATATGACCTCTTCCGTCCAAAGACTTAATCTCCCTTGCTGGTGGTTCAAAGCCCATATATAAGGTATCACCTTTTTTGTCCACATAGGGATTCCAATTGTGTGTCTCAGATGCATCAATATCGTTCATCAATATCCAATAATTGTATCCTATGTTATCCTTTCCTATTTCCTGAAACTCTCTAATATTTGTAATTTGGAAGGGGTCTTCTTTTGTTCCGCTACCTTTTCCTGAGAATTTTAGTCCCCAATCATAAAATTTACAAGCTGATGTATCGAGTTGTTGTGTTTTATTCTGATAATTCCAGAGGGGAACATTTTCGGTCTTGAATTTACTTGTTAAATCAAATTTTCCCTTCTCATCACTTACTGATGCTAAAAGAATTTTATCAGCCTCAGCTTCCCAGGGTATTTCGTTTCCTCCTTTTGACTCATCTTTTATATAGGCATGTAGAGTTGAACCCTTTTCGGCATGAAATCCCGGTTTAAAATGAATCCCGGAGTTATGCATCGGCGCAACATATAATTCTATATCAGAGCCATCTGATATATATGTTGAAATTTCATCATCTTGCTCAGTTATTATCTCCCTGCCAATCCGCCTGTCATAAGTTATTTCTCCGCTTACTTCTTTCCTGCTTTTCCAGAATCTCACATTTGTTCCCTGACCATACCAGGGATTATCGTATAACTTATGCGCAACCAAAGGAGATTGTGTGCCCCACTTTGATATTATTATCAAACTATCTATCTCATCAGGCATATCAGCCATTTTTGGAGATTTGATGCCTGAATGGTCCCAGTTGTAAGTTACTTTGTCCCAAAGCGGGTCATTCCATACCGTTTCAATATAATCCCAATTTTCAAGCTCCTCCTGGGAACTTCCCGCAGGTGGTATATATTTCATTGAATTCGGATTATCAAGTGTAATGCCTCTAACACCACCTTCATATAAATGCCAGGCAAATCCGTGACAATTGTATCTTGGGAAATATGCCGGGTGCAAAGGTGGGTCAAAGTCAACCACCATTTCTGCCGAGGGCCATTTAGGCGAGGAATGTTCTGTGCATACTACCCAAAGTCCTTCAGGAGCATCATGAATGTATATCTGTTTTGTCAGACTTTCCACTTCTCTGGGGAACACATTGTCACGTACTTGGGATTCGGACCATTGGTTTTCTGAGATATTGGTTTTATATACTCCGTTATCTGTTGCGGCAAATACTTTACTATTAAAAGTAGCTATGGAATTTATTTTAGGATAAGAACTTCCACTCAATAAGCCTTTTCTTCTTTCATGAAAGGAATTCCCGCTGTCTGTTGACCTCCAACAACCTTGATCCCCGGTTCCAATATAAACAACAGAACCATCCTTAAAAATTGAATGAACTGGGATGTTAGGAAATGGCATTGGATCTAACCAACTACTTCCACCGTTTTCAGATTTATGCAATCCGTTAGACGCTCCTACAAAGAGATTTCCTGATTCGTATTTAATGCAATAGATTTCATACCAGAGCAGAGGATTACCCCAAGAGGAACCCAAGTCGGTAGATTTAAAAAGCCCGACATTTGTAGCACCTGCATATACTATATTATTCTCTCCGAAATCCACGCAAGTTACATTCTTTCCTGATAATGTTTGACTCCAGCTTTGTCCGGCATTTTCAGATATCCAAATACCATCATTGGAACAAGCATATATGTTATCTGCATGAATAGAAATTGAATTTATTATCTTTCCGTCAAGGTTTATTATGCCATCTCCATTTCTATTAATCCAGCTTACTCCATTGGTTGTTGTTTTGGATGCCAAATATATTCCATCATCTGTGCCGATATAAATTGTGTTGCCATCAATATACATGCATCTTACTCTGAATTCTTTCAGATAATTATTTTTCTCGGAAAATACATTATCTCCGGTCATCAGAAAAATTCCTCCTTCATTAAGCCATGCTTGTCTGCAAAGCTCTACTTCATCCGGTTCCCATTCACTATCAGAAACATCAAAAGTATTTTCTTCGGGCTGGCTTCCAAATGGAGTTAAGATTTTTATTTGCTCCTGAGAAAATAATTGAATATCAGTAAAAAGGATAAATAGGATGATAAATAAAAAATATAAATATCTTTTCATAATTATTTACTCTTTTTGTTTTCAATTTTAACAAGTCTTTTATTTAACCTCTCATTTTCCTTTTTCAATTCAATGATATATAAAGTCAATTCTTCGATTTTTTGTAAAAGTTTTGATTGCATTTCAAATACATTTACACCATTCCTTTTTATTTCATCTGCGGAGGGCATATCGGGCAAATGTTTTTTAAGTTTAATGTTTTCTTCCAATTTTTCCAATGGTATTAGATTGTATTTTTCGTCGAAAACAAAATCTGCCCAATCTCCATTACCTTCAGGAATAACTACCAGCTCGGTTGTTATAATAGGCCCATAAACACAAAGTAAAGAATTACTCCAGTAGGATGAATTGCTTGTTATCTTTTTCTCTCCTATACCAACCCTACCTTCAGTTGTTAAGCCCCAATTAGAATCAAAATGCCAACTATCTATAGTAAAATTTTCGAAATTTATTACTCCTGATATTTCCAGATCACCATTGATTTTTGTATTACCATTAACTTCAAGTTTTTCTGATGGTGCTTCAGTTCCTATCCCGACTTTGCCATCATTTCTAACTAAAAACAAAGGATTGTTCGCCCAATCTTCAATTTTCAATGCATTCATATTTGACGAACTATTAATTCCCCTGATTTTTACCCTGGAGAGATAGTCGCCCTCACTGCCTAAACCTATATTTACATATTCTTGGGATTGATATGTGTAATTTTGTAAAATTATACCTCTCGGTGAGAATATATCGTCTTCCTCGAGGGTTGTATAAACATAATCAAAGAAATCTAAAGTTCCATTTGGAGAGCTATTATATTTTGAACTGGCTATTAGTAATTTACCTTGATTTTGAGATGTAAAGTTTTGTATTATACCGGAATATCCTGCTGTTACATTTTTATAAACAGTTTGATCGTATGAATCTACCTGCAAAGTATCAGTGCCAATGCCATCTTTCAAATCCTGCATACCCGAAGCATAACAATTCAGCCTTATATCTTGTAAATACTCTTGATTATTATAAAAATCCATTCCAATAGTATTTCTAATTGATAACAAATTCTTTGGTTCATCATTCTTTATTCCGACTTGTCCGGTCGGTATGATAGTCATCCTTTCCTCATCAGAGTTTATTACTTGGGATGTAGCAAATCTAATTTTGCCTGTATTATTTTTTGTTGTTAAAATAATGTCCCTTGCATTTTCGGCTGATAAAACTAAATCCCCCTTGGGCGTTGGTTCTTGAGCTATTGAAGTATAACTCTGGTAATTTCCGGGTGTGGTTAATGCCAATATACCCCAATAAGGTGTTTCAGGGTCATAACGTAGTTGTAAAGCGATATCAGGACAATTGATGTTTCCACCAATAGTTAATTTTTTGGGAACGGTTAAAGTTTGGATTCCTGCATTGGAACTTACGCTGTTAGGCAAGATATTGACTGGACATTGTGCCAAGAGGTTACCCCCCCCCCCCGAGTTTTATAATAGAAACGACTGCGAATAAGTAAATTATCCGCTTTAAGAAACTGATGCTTTTCATAGAGAACTCCTCTAAAATAATAAAAATATTTATCTATATCAGCAAATTGCTGATTGCTGTCGGAGTTATTTATATTTATTTCTAAATTTGTCATTTATATTATATTAAACACATAAAAAGCAAAAAGGTCTCAAAAATTAAAAAAAATTAATTTTTATCAAAAAAAATTTATGTGATTTTGATAGTTCTCCATTTATGATGATCTAAGAGATATGGCTCTTAATATTGAGAACCAGTGAAATATTTTACTTGTTAATAAGAAAAACACCGCCAATAATCAGGGTAAGACCGATCCAACGATAGATTGAAATTGTTTCGTGGAAAATTGTGATTCCATAAACAGCGGCAATAATATAGCTGAGAGCCAGCATAGGAAATACCTGACTAAACTCATATTTCTCAAGAAGATAGAGCCATAGAAAACCGGAAGCAGCATAGAGGATGGCACCGAAAATAAAAAAAGGAGTAACAACGAAATGGAGTAAATTTTTTAACCAATTCTCGCCGGATTTCAAAATTCCACCCATTTTCTGAATTTCTATTTTCCATAAAACCTGAGATGTAACTCCCAAAAAAGCACTCAAGAAAGCTAATACGATAGGCATCATTCTTTTTTCTCCTTTAGTTGTTCAATTTCTTGCTTCAATAAACCTATTTCCTGAACAAGAATTTTGTTTCTTTCTGTGATTTTCGATATGATAAGTGAGTAGTGAATTAAAATTGCGAAAATACCCATTATGAGGATAAGAAAAATTGTAGCGGGTGGATATCCAATACCGACAAGTCTTGAAACAACTTCAAGACCATCTCTCCAGATTGAAAAAACAAGAAAAATCATACCGAAAAGAAGCCAGATAATCGTGTATTCTTCCATAAGCTTCTTTTTTCGGATTAATTCAATTATCATTATCAAAATCAATATACTGCCAATAATTGAAATATATTGAATCCTGTTAATATCAACATCGTAAAGCATATTAAACTCCTAAAAATTATTTATTTTTTTTAGCTGGTTTATTTTTTTTAGAATCTTTTTTTGCCGGAACATATTGTTTATAATCAATGAGAGTGTAATTGGTATTGATATAATGATAACCGGGCTGCTTGTCTTCCTCAGTCAAATGGATGGTTAATTTTTGTTCGATAGTAGAAAAAAGATGAACTGGAATACCTCTTTGAGAGCTGAGGTCTAAAACACCAAAACCATTGATAACGTTTGTAACTCTTAGCTGATTATTATCAATTAATGTTCTAACGCTTCCCTGCCCGGTTTTGATGAATTCGAGTCTGATACAATTTTCGTTTAGTGTGTCTATTGTTCCTTTCAATCTGAAAAGAGAGTATTGTCGGAGCAGAGGAACCGGAACGCCGTTTTCGGGCAAATCATCAAGCGATTTGACAGACCAAGTTTCATTTAGTTCTTTGCAGTTAGCGCCGAGTGGAACTATAAGATTTGGCTGGAAAGCACCTCCGGGAGCCATATCGATTTTCAGGCTGTCGTCTGAGCCATAGTTCAGCCGATAACCGAGAGAGTCAATCAAAATCCAGCAAGATCTTCCAACCCAATTATGATTTTCAACTTTGACATTCCTTGATTCTTTATATGATTCAGTGGCTTTGTAGGATAAAAGCTTCATAGAAAGGAAAAAGTTGTGGTCAAAGGAAAGAGAATCACAGACAATTTGCCAGATTTCTTCCCTAATCCTCAAAAGTGGTGAATCGTAGTCAATGGAAATACTATCGAAAGAAAACACTTTATAAATCAGTGTATCTTTCAATTTAAAGTCATATTTGAAGCAAAGAGTGTCACTGGATAAAAAATTTTCATCCACATTGGTTTGTTGTCCTAATGTGGATGAAAAAGCAAGAAGAAATATATTGATAATAACAAGGGCAAATATTTTCATAAATCAAAAAGCAAACCAAATAATAACAAACTTACAAAATTATCAATTCTTTTGATTTGCTTGAGTAAAAATTATAAAGAAACCTCGAACCTGATAGCTATATCAAATCTTGCCCAAATGTATGGGAAGGATTCTTTAGGTCCTTGTTGGTTTTTTACCTTGCTGTATTCAGAAATAATATAAAACCTCGGATTTGTTTTCACTGCTTCTTCGATTATTTTTGCCACATCCTCGGGAACTACCAGAATATGCTCTGGATTTCTGTAATAATTAGATACATTTACATTATTGAAAGTACCAAGCAAGAGTTTTTTCCCTGGATCAGACGGCATTCCCCCACCTTCCTGGAATACAAGATAGAATTTAATAAATTCGAACTCAACATTATCAGTTTTTGGATTGAAAGGTCTGTTGTTAGCAAGATGCAATGAATCAATCCAATAATTGAATTGGATAAATTGTGCCTTCTTGATTCTGTCTTTGTTATCTCTGTATTGTTTGTAATCATCGAGGTCAATAAAATCAATAGTTGTATCGGGAGCGAACTTATTTCGATATTGTGAATCGAACAAAATAGCTAACTGAAATTTAAAACTGCTAAGTGCATCAATAGTATTCTGGTAGCAGGAGCTCAGAAATAAAACAGAGAGTAAAGAAACAGTCAAAATAATGTATTTGTTTTTATTTTTCATAATTTATTCCTTTTTAATTTATTAGTCATTCTTTTTAATACGTTCGTAGCGTTCGATTTTTTCATATCGTTCAATTGATTCAGTAGAAACTTCCTTCTTTCCCCATTCACCGAACCAGAATGTCAAGCCAATATTCAAAATTGGTTGAGCAGCAAGAGCGGCATCAGCGTGTAATTCAATTATACCAGTCCTGTATGATAAGCCACCAAGCAGTCTAAAACTATTGAATGATTCCAGATCAAAAGAAAGTGGACCACCGGCTCTGACTTCGGGGTATGGATTATTCATAGCATCGAAATCAAAGACGCTTGCCTTTTCTCTTTCAGCTTTGAATTCTCCCGAAAGACCTTCCAATTGAAATCCTCCGTAAGCTGTCAAACCAAAATCCCAAGATTTTGAAGCATGAAGACCGACAGCAAATGTTGAAAGGGAAAAGCCGGGATCTCTGTTCATGCTATGATAGGCAAAGTGTAGGGCTAATCCTATTTGGTCTGCCGGGTCAAATAAATTTAAAAAGTGGTCGAATTGCTGTTTAAGAGCCACTGCCCAATAAATCATCATCTCGTTCTGAACAGGGATGGGTAAAAATCTAAGTCTTAATTCTGTTCTGGTAGGGAAACCAGCAATCAATTGAATAGCCGGAAGACCAGCCATGAAGGATATATCATTACCTTCGGCAAAATAAGCAGATTTATAGGTGCTGTCGGGAATTTGCTTGCCGTTGTAAGAAGTTGCACTTGCATACTTATTTTGCGGAGCAGCGAAAATAGTTGTCGAAGGACCTCCATAGACTGTTGGCTGTTTGTAAGTTCCTCCAACGTCCTTTATGATAGCTCCATCAGCAAGCAAGGCATTTTTTACAATATTTGTGTTACCGTAAGCAATCGGGAGTTCGGCGTCAAAATGTCTCTGGTCATCAGGAATAAACATTCCCATAATGGATATGTCCAAACCGATTGACCAGTAGTCAGGATATAAGGCTCTTGTAAAAAGGTTGGAGTTCATACTTTCACCAAGAGAAGTGATTAGAGGTTTAAAATAACCCTGCATATTTTTCTCAGTGAAGAAAGTAAAATTCTTCGTAAGTTTGATTGGTTCAGTTGACATTAGATTTGATGAAACAAATATAATGATAGCCAGACACAGTACCATGGGAAGTTTTCTCATAAGCTTACCTTTTTTATTAAAAATATTTAATTATAAATTTTAAGATACTAAAAATATAGCTTAATAAAAAATGAAAAATAAGGTTATTATTTTTTAGTTTAATCTATCTCTAATGATTCTTATTTTATTTCTTGCTTCATCAAGATAAATAGAACGGGGGTATTTTGAAAGCAGGTCTGTATATTTTTCAATTGCATAATCATAGTTACCTACGGCAAAGTAAGAATTTGCAATCTTTAAAAAAGCGAGATCGCCGTAAATAGTATCTTTGTATTTTTCTAACAAAAGCTCCATAGTTTTGATAGCGTCAGTGAATTTAGATTGGGAAAAATAAATCTGAGCAATCCTGACAAGGCTTAATTCAGCCAAATTGGAGAGAGGAGCAGATTCATAGGCAGAAAAGTAATTTTCAATTGCCTGATTATAATTTTTCTGAAACTCTAATAGTTCAGCTTTGGAGAATAATGTAAAAGCTTTGTTGAAATTTCGGTTCTGATCAATGAATAAAATGCGTTCAATAGCATCATTGGCGACATCTGTGTTCGAAAGATTAGAAATTTCGAGGTATCTGGCATAGGCAGTATCAATATTTCCGCTATAGTATTCAATTTCAGCGAGCTTATAAAGAGCAAAATGGTATTCATCTGGGGATAATTTTTCAAATTTTCTACGAACATTTGAAAATAATATTCTGGCATCCTCCAATTTATTTTGCATCAAATAAATTGTACCGAGTAGATTGGAAGCAGTGGCAGTTATCCTGCGATTACCTGATACTTTGAGTAAAGAAGTTAATTCATTTGCTGCTTTTTCGGGTTCATTCAGTTGGTATAAGAATAAATTAGCAATTCTGATATAGGCTTCATCAGAGTTCTGACTATTTGGAAATTCGCTGATAATTCGTCGGTATCTGTCAATAATGTCAAGAACCTTGTTTTTGCTTAATTTTTCATCTTTCATAATTGAAAGTTCGAGAGTTTTTGCGTACCCGAAAAGAGCATTCTGAAAAAAAGTATTGGACTTACCTTGATCAATCAGATAAGCATAGGCTTCAAGGGCAATAGAATAATCCCCATCTCTTAGAGAAATATTCGCAAAATTGAGGATTTCGTAGCCTTTGGCATTAACAAGCCTGTCAATTTGCTTGAACTGTTCAAAAGCTTCTTGATGATTATTGATTAACCTCAAATACCAGGCATAGAGACGCCTGAATTCGGGATCGTCAGAATTTTTATATCTTTTGCGTAATTCATCGAGAATATAAGATTTGGATTCAGTTGAGCCGATCAGGGCATTAATACGACCCTGTGTGATGGGTTGATTGCGGGATTCCTCAAAATAATTCAATATTTCCCGAGTTCCGTCTTTGTAATTGTTAAGAATGGTATATAATTGGCTGAGTTCATCTGAAAAGATAGTAGTATTATTTAATTTCTCCCGGCCGATTTTGTAAGTATTGATAGCCCTTTCGAATAAACGAAGAGAAATTTGGATTGCCGCCACATCAATATAAGTCTGGTTATCATTTGGGAAGAGTTCAATAGCCTGATTCCATTTTTTTGAAGCTTCATCAAAGGAACCAGTTAGCCAGAGTATTTCGCCATATAGAGCCAGAAGGGATGGTGTCTTTTTGATTTTTAAATGGTTTTCAATAAATGGAATTAAATCTTTGAACTGATTAAGTGCCTTGGTGGTTCTGATAACGCCATAGAAAAAATCATCTCTTTCGGGGCGGACATCATATAGCTCATGCCAGAGCCTTGAAGCATTCTTATAATCACCATTCTTCTCGTAGCTTTCTGCTAATTTGATTTTTTCAGTCAAATTATATTGAGCGGACAGGTAGCTGAAAGAAAAAAATAATAAAAAAACCGTTATATAATAAATTTTAATCATAAGATACTTAATTATTGAATTTGAGCGATAAAATCAGATTTTCAAACTTAGAGTCAAATTCAGAGAACTCTTCGAGAAAAGACCAAAATCTGAAAATATATTGATAACCATTTTTATAAATTACTATTAATTTATTTCTGATTGTTTTATCATAATTCAAGTCATATACTAATCTGTACATCACCAGTCCATTTCTGTTTTCTTCTTCATTTTCCTCTTGATAAATTACTTTGTTTTGCAGAATGATATCGAATAATTTGTAATAATTATTTTTAAAATCCTGATAATTCATAGGATTTTTTTTGTGGATAGATATGTCAAAATAAGGCATTTTAGAGCTTCTGAATAAAAGAGTATTCCATTTGTTTTCGTCATCAGTTTGCTTTGCAGAGCCTAATGTTGCTGCACCAGAGATAAAATCTGTAATATGTGGAAGAATATCATTCATTTCAGCTTTAACAATGGACCAGTCTGATGGATAAGAAAAAGAAAAATTATATTTTTCAGATTTGAAAATCTTAAGGTCTTCAAAACCAAATAACTGGTTAGAAATAAATATTAAGAAAACGAAAACAGTTCTCATAAATCATTACAACATTATTATCCAAAATGACCTATATAATTACGTATAAAAAGGATTTTATTTTTTTGACGAAAATTAAGAAACTAAATGTAACATTATTTTTATTCTGACATTAATATTAAAAAGAATTTATTATATTTGGAAATAATTAACATTTAACAATAACGGAGAAACTATGAAACGTAGGGACTTCTTTGATGGCTTTGTTATAGCTCAACCTGACAATGCACTTATTGATAGGATTGAACTAACCCAACCAGCACGAGATATTCAAGCAGGATTAGAAAAATATCCCGGATTATTAGGTAGAAAAGAAGCATATCATTTATTACGCAGAACAACTTTTAATCCCACACCCGAAGCAGTAAAAAATATTGAAGGGAAATCAGCTGATGAAGCAGTTGCAATGATTTTAGGAACAGGAAACGAAGCATTACCAAAACCACCTCAGGAAAATTGGGCAAATACACCTGAAGAAAATCCACTTGAGCAGATCCCTGAAATAAAATCCCAGATCGAAGGTGTTCTATGGACAAATTACTACAATTTTGTAAACTGGTGGGTTTATCTGATGCAAAGAGATGAATTCCCTGCTATCGAAAAGTTCACTTTGTTTTTGACAACCGTCTGGACAATTGAATTTACCTATGACACACTTGCTTTGATACCTTCGCCACTGTTATTAAAAAATAATCAAACATTAAGGAGACTCAGACTTGGAAATTACAAAGAAATAGCCGAAGAAATGACACTCGATGGGGCTATGCTTCTATATCAAAGCCTTTACTATTCATCGGGTCAAAATCCAAATGAAAATTACATGAGGGAACTGATGGAATTGTTTACGATGGGCATTGGAAACTATACTGAGGGCGATATCAAACAAGGTTCTAAAGTCCTGACTGGTTGGAGAACTGCACCTTATTTTGGACAGCCCGGATTTAAAGGCTATTTTAACACATATTTTTCACCTGCTGATCACGATATCGGTGCCAAAACCTTTATGGGAGAAACAATACCTGCAAGGGACGCAGCATCGAACACAGAAGATCAGGTTCTGAACGAAGAGGTTAGAGTATTGCTGAATATTATGTTCACACAAAGAGCGATGCCAATAGCCAGATTTGTGTGCGACAAGATTTACAGGTATTTTGTTTATAGCAACCCTGCTGGAAACGATAACGGAATAATAGAAGAGCTTGCAAAGATTTTTATTGCAAATGATTTTAATTTGAAACCGGTTTATGAAGCATTGTTTACAAGCAAACACTTTTACGATGAAGCCAATATTGGAGTTCAGATAAAAACTCCACCAGAATTTATTATTAACCTACAAAGGCAGCTGGGGTTATTCTGGCAAAATACACTTATGGCAATCCACAGCCTTGAACAGGAACTATATGATCCACCGAACGTAGGAAGCTGGAAAGGATACAGAAGCTGGGTTAGCACCAAAACTTTACCATTGAGATTTGATTTTGCCAAATCAATGGTTAATACTATGACAAATAAACAACTGATAAATTTTGGGAAGAGAATAAGTGAATATCAAACACTTGATAAATTCATTAAAAATCTTGAGGAATTGTTCTTCCCGAAGGAAATTGCTCAAGCGAGACACCTTAAATATAAGCAAAAACTCTTGCAATATGCCGAAACAACAGAAGAGAACTGGGGTAACCTTATAGAAACCGAAAATGATAAAGCAGCCATCGGTATAAAGCAACTACTTTTATCATTTATAAAAGCTCCTGATTTTCAATTATCATAGAGAGGAAAAAAAATGAAAAGAAGAACATTTGTAAAAAATACAGCGGCGGTTACAGCTGCATCAATATTAGCACCTAATGTTTTGACATCGAAATCATTGTTCGAGTTCAAACCTGTTGATAAAATTATGGGGCTTGATGATGATAATATTGTAATAATAGTGGAACTTTTCGGGGGAAACGACGGGTTAAATTCTGTTATACCTGCTTATGATGATACATATTACAATTTAAGGCCTAATCTTGGTATTCCCTCCAACATAGCCAAAAGGTTTGAGACAACAGATATTTATTTTCATCCGCTTCTTGTTCAAGGCATTCATAATGATGGTTTTATGCGTTTAATGGCAGATGGCAGACTGGCAATAATTCAGGGGATTGGTTACGAAAATCCTAATCTATCTCATTTCAGGTCCGAAGATATAATATTAAGCGGGATTAATTCCTCAGATCCAAAAGTGAAACTTCTGGAAGGTTGGTTAGGAAGATATATAGCAATGAAGCTGACAAATTTCCCGTTCGAAATTCCCGAGCATCCTATTGCCATTGAAATTGGGGGAACTTTATCTATGTTACTCAAAAGTAACAAAGGGGATATGGGAATAGCTTTTACAGACCCACAAAAGTTTTATGAGTTGGGGACAGGATTAACTCCTGAAGAAGAACTTTCAACAGGCAATACTGTCTTTGATTCCGAATTCAACTTTGTGAATATTATTGCCCGCCAGTCTGAGAAATATTCTTCAGAGGTTTTAAAGGCTTATAATGACGGCAAATCGAAATTGAAGGTCAAATATAGCAATGGACTGGCAAAGAGTTTTGAAATGATATCAAGTTTGATTGCCGGCGGACTGAAGACAAAGTTCTTTTTTGTTAAACTAAGCAACTTTGACTCCCACGCTCAACAGCAAAACGCTGATTATTACACAGGTCAACATCCAACATTATTATGGAATGTTGCATCAGGAATATCTGAATTTCTTGATGATGCAGTTCAGCAGGGCTGGGCAGACAGAGTTGTCGGAATGACAATATCTGAATTCGGACGCAGACCCTCGGAAAACGGAAGCAGGGGTACAGACCACGGGGCTGCTTCGGTCCAGTTTGTTTTCGGGAATTATGCAAAAGGAGGTTACTTTGGTAATAAACCCAACCTGAACGATTTGGACGAAGCAGGAAATCAAAAGATGCAATATGATTATCGTCGGGTTTATACCGATTTTCTCCAAACATGGCTCGGTGCTTCATCAGAAGAGGTTAAAAATGTGTTCGGTATAGAATTTTTACCTCTGGGTGTTCTAAAGAAAAGACAGCTCTCTGTTGAAAATCCTATAGTTGTAAATGATAATGTTTTTGTTTATCCCAATCCTTCATTTGGTGAAATTACAGTTAATTTTGAGTTGAAATCACTATCTGATGTTGATATATCCGTTTTTAATTTGTTAGGAAGAATAGAAAAGAAAATTTCAAAAGGCTGGCTTGATGCTGGTTATCATAAAATCAAATTCAGAATGGAAAAAAGCGGAAGTTACTTTATTTCAATTTCCACACCCGAACAGCGAATAACCAAAGAATTTACCGTTCTAAGGTAGATTAAATTCATCGAACTAAGGGGGCAGTCAAGCCCCCTTTTTCAAATCTTAACAAACCGCCCCACCCAATCACCAATCCTCACAAAATACACCCCCGCAGGCAAGCCCGAAACATCAATTCTTAGTAGGTCGGACATTCCTGTCTGACCACTATCCACAGATGGGAACGTCTGTGCTACCAATAGGACACACTCCCCAAGCAGGTTGTAAATCTTGATATTCCCATCATGAACAAGGGAACTTGCTCCCAAGCCCGTGATTTCTATGTATTCCGTTGCCGGGTTGGGAATAATGGAAATTATTTCCTGCAATTTGATTGGTTCTGGTAAATTACTTCTTAAATGATTTGAGCTCGTATCCCAATTTTGTCTAAACATATTACAATAAGAGCAGCACCAATTCACATAAATATTAGAAGGATCAGAATTCGAAATTTCTATATTACTACAAGCAATCGAAGCAGTGAAGTGAGTACCACGCATTATTTTTGTACATGGCTTCATTATAATTCTTTTATTGGATTTTATAGTAACATTCACCGGTATATCATCATTGACTGAACCTTTTGTTACAAGAAAGGGAACAGCTTTAATGTCAGTATAATCATAAATACAACTACCCACAGTAAATTCGTCTGATTCACGGCAGGAAGAACCCGTATAAATTTCGTCGATGTTGAAATAATCCCTTATTAATACAAATTCATTTATACCAGAATCCCAAACAAGCATTTCCTCACATTCATATAAATCAGGATGATGCAACCTACAATAAAGGTAAATAGGATAAGCGTACCCCTCGCAAGATAAGTCCCCTGATGTCCAATCAGGTGCAAGCCAATGATGGAGCGAGGTAGCATTTGTGCCGCCTCCGACCCAGGATTCGGAGAATTTGCCTCCAAATTGATATTGAGAAGGATTACATAAAGCTGTTGTTATATGTGCTCGGTGTTGGCCTATTACTTTATGTTCTTCATTAAAATACGGAGCACCGGAAGATCCATCTGAAAAAAAACAACAGCCATCTTCAGTTTGAATTTTCCAGTAAACATTGCCAAAAGGACTGTAGTTATATGATTCGGCTTCATCATCATCATAGGATATTTGCATTGGTACTTGGTTTATTGCATCAGGAAAATGTAAGCAAGTTACAATAGGTGAAGGTTCATTGTTCGGGTTATAATAAGACCAACCCGCATAATAAACCTTATCATCACGTTCAGGGGTATCATCCATCTTTAACAAAACAAAGTCAGAATTTACCCAAGAGGAAATATAAGTTGAGCTATTGAATGTAGTTAATGGCATTAATGATGATGAATGGGCACACTCCTCATCATAATATCCAAAAGTAAAAACGAAATTGGAACAATCGGATTGTTCATTTACATCAATTTCACCATCTCGCGGGTTTCTGTCCAAAGCGTGAAATGCTGTTAATATGTATGGTTCAGGATTTGAGGTATTTGGTTGATTAAGTAAAACACCACTATAAATTAGCGTAATGTCGGCAGTTATTCTAACAACAGCCCTTTTCTCCCTGCACCAATCATCACCTTCCGGGCAATTAACATTTTTGGAGCAATCTTCCCACCCAGATAATACTTTATCATCATTTGACTTCAAAATATTTTTAAATTTATCCATTTCATAAAATCCATGTGATACATAACCCAATTTTATTGTTGCCTTGCCACTATCTTCAATTGGTTCATATAACTCAAGGATAACTTCGTCACCATTTATTTGTGTTGTAGTGAAAATCTCATGGTTTTTATTGTTTAATGATGTAAAAGCACCTAAGACGGTAGATTTGTCTTTATTATAGATGAAAAACAAAGTATTTTGGGAAAGGGTAAATTTCGTGAACATAAGATTAAGCGTATATGCTTTTTCGCTTTTTATTCTTAACCGCCAGAGCCTTGAACCATCATATAATGTATCAACCGTTCCCTTCTCCTTTAAATCATATTCTACCTTGAACTTTTCTGCAAATTTGAAAACACCGAATTTTCGGCTATATTCTTCTGCTTCTTTTTTTGCTGAATCTATATTGAACTAAGCCAAATTAATTGAAGATAAATCGGTTTCTGCTTTAATTTTGCTAATACCGAAGCTTACCGGCTGCAATTTCTTAAATACTTTCTGACAAATGAGATAATTTTGATTTATAAAAAAAATCAAGAAAATCATTATAAAGAATTTTGTTTTCATATTCTTACCATGGGGAATAATAAATATAAGTAGAATCAAATTCAACTGTAAAGTCAGTAGGAATTTTTGGGATAAGAAGAAAATTATGGTATACTTGACTTCCGGAACCTATAATTGAATCATTACGATAATTATATTCTGTTAGAATATGATATAAATACTTTTTTAAATAATTATATCTATACACAGTTTTGGTTATTCTTGTTGTGTACCAATCACCTTTCGCTATTCGAAATCCAATTAAAGTCTTATGTTCAAAGTCAACATAAGGTAGTGGATTATTTTTTACAAGTGGATGTAAATACTGTTTTAAATTATTATATTCATTTGTGTCATTTATAAGATAATGTTGTGGTTGTTTACCCTCAATAAGCCCTTTAATATACAAAGGTATTGTATCCGTAATCACCTCCACCGAATCCATAACCTTAACCTGAGTTGGCTTTTCCTCTTTATTGCAGGAAAAATGCAAAAGTAGTAAAATAGAAATAAGAATTAAAAAGAAAGTTTTCATTTTTTTGTCTCCTATTTAATTGTGAATAATTATATGACTTAGACCAAAATCAAACCCTAAAAGTTACATATTTCCAAAAAAATATTTACTTTTTTTGATTGGCTTGATTAACTTGATTAGTTTTTAAAAGCTCAACTTCTTTCTTAAGTTCGATGATGTAAAGCGTAAGCTCTTCGATTTTCTTTAGTAGCTTCGCATCCATTTCGCCAAGATTTAGCCCTTTTTGTGATACTTCGCTGTTAGTTGGTATTTCCGGCAAATGCCCGTGAGTTTTAATGAAATTATCAACCTGGTTAATTGTCATTAATTGATAATCCTTGGCAAATACATTATCCATCCGGTCATCACTCTCAACAGAGACAATTATTTGCTTGGCAACTATATCACCATCTACAGACAGGAAGTAAGAATCATAATAATCTGAATTTACATCCACTTCTTCCATCCCTATTCTTACTTTACCTTTTACTGCAAGCTGTTGATTTATTCCAGCCGTTATACCCAAACCCAATGGGTAATTTTCATGAATGTATATATATTTATTACTTGATGAATTATTTATTGTTAATATATCAATCAATGAACCAATTTCATCACCAGGATTTGTAACTGTAGATTCGGCACTTTTTATTTTAAAAAAATATAAATTAGAACTAATCCACCATGGATACATAGCTGAACCAACTGCACTGTAAAATCTTAAGTTTGCGTTAGTGCTAGTACTGCTACTAAATATTATTCTGCTTTTTCCGGTTTCTCTTAATTTAACATCAAATCTGCCAATTGGGTAAATATTACCAATGCTAATATCTCCGTCTCTTGTTATTAACATTCTTTCATTATTATTTGTTATAAACCTAATATCCCTATCATCAAGTGACCCTAACATATTGTTGTTACCGGTTAAATAATTTCCATCTAATCGCCAATAGCAATTGTCGTGATCGCAATCTTCCCTAACATAAAAAAGCGGAAGGTTAAGAGGTACCATCTGGCTGCTGCACAGATGTGTTCCACAAGGACCACCAATAAGTCCAAAACAGTTATAAGGTGCAACCGAATCAGGGTCAATTTCTTTTACAATCGGTTCCCCGTCTTCCAATATCATTGTATAATCCCTTCCGCAGCAGTTAGCTGTTAGGCATGGCAGCAAAGTATCCATATTCCTGTAAAAACATGATGGATTTGATATAGTTATTTTATATTCCGATACACCTGGGTCTGGTACGCCAAATACGGAATGTGCAATCTGTAGTAACCTTCTGACCGAAAAATTCATTAATGAATCCGAATTTACGGTATTACAGGCAGGAACAAGCGACCTGAATGAATTAATTTGCATTTCTCTTCTGCAAGTGTCACTCGGGCAATAGCAATCAATATACTTAAAGGCAATTATGTAACTACAATCACCGATATTGACAACATTAGTATCGTTATTCCAATTTCCAGGGCATGTTTTACACTCATAAGAAAATAAACAAGAACCATCAATCAGCATAAAACATAAAGATAATATTACCAATAGATAATATGGAGGGGGGGGATAAAATAATTTTTAGACATAACTAATTCTCCTTAAATGGTTTGAGAAAATGTAATTGTATATATATATTAATGTTATGTCAATTTTACAATTTTAACATAGTGATATTTTATAAATTATCCAAATTTTTTTTAAAAATTCAAGTCTATAAAAATATATTATCATTCCCTTCTAAATATGTCATTCCCGTGCAAACGGGAATCCAAGGCCATAAACACTCATTAGACTCCCACTTCCGTGGGAATGACAAAGGTCAATTGTTTGTCATTCCCGTGCAAACGGGAATCCATAGCCAGAAAAATTATTTAGATTCCCACTTTCGTGGGAATGACGGGAGTCAAGAATGTGTCATTCCCGTGCAAGCGGGAAGCCAAAGTCAGAATTGTTAATTAGATTCCCACTTTCGTGGGAATGACGGGAGTCAAGAATGTGTCATTCCCGTGCAAACGGGAATCCATATCAGAAATAAACACTGTCATTCCCTGCTTGACAGGGAATCCAGAAAAAAACCTTATTTCCTGTATTCAACCTTGGTAGAAAAAACAAAGCAAAACAACAATAACCTTATTACCTTATTTGTTCTCGATAAAGAGAAATGAAAATAAAATATTTAATAAGGTAATAATGTTTGCTTTAATTCATCTTCCTTCTACTAAGGTTTATAAGAAAAATAAGGTTTTAAATAGATCTTTTATTAATGCCCTTCGTGGGAATGACAGATGGAAGAACAGACAAGAATGTCTGTTCTACCAGATGAGATTATTTGCAACTTTTTTTTATTATCTTCCACTACTTGAAAGTAGTGGCTATTCAATTCATTTGCCACGGGCTTTAGCTCGTGGATAAATATACCAAATAACGATAATGGTTTTTGCCAAATCTTGCCCACTACTTGAAAGTAGTGGCTATTCATATTTTTAAAAACCGCCCCACCCAATCACCAACACGGACAAAATACACCCCCGCCGGTATAAATGATACATTGATTTCCAAAACATCATCATAGTTCGACTCTTTGAAGTCTGCTCCTAAGGATTTATGCACTCTTTCTCCAAGAATTGAATATATTTCTATGTTATTATTAACTTCTTTTTTTATATTCAACCTGAGTAAATCTCGCACAATCATAGAATTAATAGAATAATCTTTAGTGATTTGATTTTTCTCAATATCACTAATAATTCCACTGTATTTAACTATAAAAGGACCATAACCTACTATTAAATTTTCTTCAGAATAGAACACTATATTGCTACTTCCAAAATTTTTAAATTCAGGATGACCTTCATATTCAATCTTATTTTTATTCCAGTTAGCTCCACCATCGCTTGTTAAGTAAATTTCTCCGTTATGATAAACAGCTAAATTCAATGTATCATAGAAATATGGAACACTGTAAGAGCTTTCACCATAAGCGGTATCAGTAAGAACCATTTTCCAGTTTTTACCTCCATTATTAGTTTTGAAAAGGAATGGTTTAAAATTATTAAAATCATTGTTAATATTTACAGAAGTAGTTCCCCAACCAATGTTTCTGGTAATATATTCTATTGTTCTGGGGTAACTTGTATCATTCCAACCTTTAACAGTTTGAACTTTATCCCATGTTTTACCTCGATTAAATGAAGCATAGTAATTTACTAATGAGTCCTTTTCATTAGTAATAGAAAGGAAACTAACAAAAATTGCATTACTATCTGGGCTTGAAAAACTGTCAATTCTATTAATAGAACCTTCAGATACTTCTATTTTAATTTTTTTCCAGTTATCCCCCCAATCTTCAGTGATGTATATCATCCCATTATTTGTAAAAGCATAACCAATATTATTATACATTTTAAGCTTCAAAACCCTGCCTTTATATAAGTTAAGATTTGTTGAATCTACAAAATCTGATGTATCTTTTGTCATCATTTTTTTACTCCATTTATACCCTCCATCAGTTGATTTTAAAATATAACCTGAATCAGATCCACATAAAATTAGATCTTTTTTAATATAAGCAATACTGTGTATTGGCTTTGGACGATGATCAGGATACATTTTCATAGTATCTACAAATCTGGTTTCCCATGAAAGACCGCCATCAGTTGTAGCTCTGTAAATACAATAATCTGGATTCAAATCTTGAGCGAAATATCCCCAATTTAGTGAATCAAGGCATGAAATTTTAAAATTTGGAGGATTGACAAAACCGCGAATATTACCGAAATCAGTTCCATAATAATACTTCTTTATATCAATTGAATCTACTGATTCCCAGGCTTTATTTACAGGTTGTATCCAGTTTATTTTATTTTCATTATTAAAATTAGCATAAGATTCAATAAAAAAAGAAAATAACAGGATGAAAATATATATAACTCCCATTTAAAAACACTCCTTCTTTAATTAAAATTAATTTAAGTAAGGGTAACTGTAAATATTACAGCCCTTCCTTGAAAATTATTTCATAACAAAAATTTTTCCTGACTTTACATTTTTATTATCTAATATAATTTTGTAAAGGTAATTTCCGCTCTTAAAGTTGATAAAACTTATTACCCAATCTGTATTTACAGAAGTTATTAGCTTGTTTTGAACCATAATCTCTTTTCCATTTATATCATATATAATAATCTTATAATCACCTTTTATATTGTTTTGTAAGTTAATCTTAACGTCGCAGCCCAATAAATCTGTTGTTACATTTAAACCATCCATGTCATTATCTTTCTTATCACCATAAATGCCAATTCTTGGCTCAGGTCCATTGCAGAATGTCATACAGTCTGGATCGCATTCTACAGGTGGAGGTACCACGTAGTCGATAATTTCGGGTGGAAATTGAGTTGGATTTCCATTTGCATCAAAACATACTCTAAAAGTGAAAATGCAACATGTCTGATTACATCTGACGGTATGCCAGTACCCACCTGGACCTAATGGGCCACTATTAACCCATTGGAATTTATAACATCTTGACCATGCAGCTTCAATACTTTCATCGCAATATGGGAATGGTGGATGAGGATGACCTTGTAATTGATTTCTTGTAAATGTATTGTCAACTATAATCTGGTTTAAAACCCACCAACTCAAATTATTATTCCAGAATTGATTATTTTGAAGACATTCTTGGCAGTCTGTGCAAGACTGGCAGGTTCTTGAGTACCAAGCAAAATCGCTTAATTTAACTTCATATTTGTTTGTACAAGAATTCCACCTGTCCCAATACCAGGCTACAATCTTACACATTGGACATGCAGGTATATTTTTTATTTCTTGTTGTCGTAAAGTCCAAGGTGACTGAGGTAAACAAGTTGGATCACATTCCAGATAATCATCTTTACAATATACATTGTTGCTTAGCATTAAAATAGTTACTATAAACAAAACATTAAGTTTTTTTAACATAAATAATTACCTCATAAATTTAAACAAATTAATTTTAAAATTTTACATTTTTTTTATTAATTTGCCCATTGGAATTGGGCAAAGCCGTCTGGAAACTGCTGAAGCAGTTGGCTACAATTCTTGCCGGATTCGTAATCAGCTTTTACGAATCCGGCTTTTTAATGCAGGCATATAAATACCCTCCTTTCATTCACAATATTTTATGCAAATATACGGGGGGGGGAATATGCAAGAAAAAAATTAAGATTAAAAAAAATTAATCAAATTTTAATTTAAATTTATTTTTATGAATTATGAGATTGGATTCTTCCATTTGCTCCTAATAAGTAACAGACAAGAATGTCTGTTCTACCGGATGACATTATTTTTTTTCTTTTGCCCACTACTTGAAAGTAGTGGCTATTCATATTTTCAAAAACCTCCCCACCCAACCGCCAACACGGACAAAATACACCCCCGCCGGCAAACCCGAAACATCAACCCTTACTAGGTCGGACATTCCTGTCTGACCAATTTTCACAGACGGGAACGTCTGTGCTACCGATAGGACACATTCCCCAAGCAAGTTGAAGATTTTGATTTCTTGCTCAGGAACAAGGGGTTGCAACCCCTTGTTCAAGCCCGATATCTCTATATATTCCCCTGCGGGGTTGGGGGAGATGGAAAGGACAGGATATTCAACTATAATGTTATGTGCATCTGTTGTCAGAGATTTTGATTGATAAATATAACGTGAGTCAAAAATATAGGACAAATCAGTGCTCGGAAAAAAAATTCTATTATTACCACCGTCAAGTTCAAATCTTTTAAAATATGAAACTTTCCATTCATCACCACAATCATCAGTACGTAAAAGTCTTCCACTTGAACATACTATATAACCTATTTTGTCATTTATAAATTTAATTTCATTGAAATCTTCTATAAGAGAGTATTCATTATATTTTAACGACCAACTAACACCGCCATCAGTAGTTTTGAAAATTTTATTATTCTTATTTGTTAATTTGTTTGGCAATAGCAAAAAGCCTGTATAATCATTTAAAAAATAAATTTTACTATTAAATTGATCTAATTCATTCAATATTATTTTTACCCAAGATTTCCCCATATCATAGCTTTTACATAGATAATATTTATCATCGTTGCTATTATAACCTACGATGTTTATTCTATTCTCATCAATTAAAAATAGATCCCTTAATATCAGACTGTCAGGAGTATCAATTTTCAGCCATGAAAACCCTTTATCCTTTGAAAGAAAGAAATATTTGGAATTGCCATAACATGATAGAATTTTAGTACGAAAAGATTTTAAAGCTCTAATCGATGAATAGCCTGAATCAAGACTAATGATTTTCCAGGTTCTACCCCCATCATTGCTATTATTTATATAAGAATAATAGTAAGCCTTTTTGACTCCTGACACTTCTACAATTGAAAAATATTCCATAAGAATTGTGATATTATCTTCATCGAAAGAAATAATTTCTTTTAATGGATAATCAAAGCGATAGATATCTTCAAATTTAAAACCACTATCGACCGATTTAAATAAAACATCATCATGTATTGAAAATATTATATTTTGACTAAGGACAAATATGTTAGTAAAGTAATTAAAGTTAGGACCTATTTCCACAATATTTGGAAAATTTACAAAGTCATTGTAATTTACAGTCTTCACTTCAATTTTTCTAACTTGACCGAGAAGACCACATAAATATGCAAATTCTTTATTCTTATCCAAACAAAATGACTTATGCGCAACAGGACCAATCTCTGGCAGACTCCCTTTCCATCTCATACCACCATCTGTAGAAATAAACTGGACCTCCCCACCCTTAAATCCACCTGCAAAGACTAATGTGTCATTTACATATAATAAACTTATAAAGTCATCTGGTGGATTTATAGAACTTATTAATTTAAATTCACTGAAATTTTTGTCAGTTTTAATGAGTGTGCGACTTTTACCTCCGATCAGAATAGAACCAGAATCATTATATGTAATCGTTAGTAGGTTAGCATTTTTAAGTGGAGTTACTTCCACCCAATCAGCACCATTATTTGTAGTGGTTGCTATAAAACCCATGTCGCCTATTAATATTGCTGAATTATTTCCTGTAAATTTTACTTTATTGAGATTAACTTTTTTATCTAGATTAGCTTCGATCCAAGTATTACCATAATTTGTTGTTTTAAATAGCGTACCATTTGTACCGCAAATCAATCCATAATTTTGATAAAAATCAACAGATAAAAGGTCCTCTTGAGTATTCAATGAAATATTATCCCAAGTATTTCCTTCATCGGTTGAAGTTATTAATGTTCCATTAAACCCGGTTGCAAATATTTTTTTATTAGATATGGAAACTGAATGCAAATCTTCAAATAAATGGCTGCCACGTACTCTATACCATCTATTGTCTTTTATTTTACCTATTTTGACTAGCCCGAGATTACCAACAGAGATAACAATTGAGTCATTAAATATCGTTAGATCGTTCAATGTCTCATTGTCAATTTGTGAACTCACTTTATACCATTTTTCAAAATATGTAAATGTATTTACAGCAGATAAAAAAGATATTAAAAAGATCAAAAATACTTTTTTTAACATAATAACCCCTAAAGTAATAAATAGAAAATGTACTTTTTCCTAAAGTATTATCATTAGTTAATTTTAATATAACATAAAATTCAATAATTTCATGATAACAGATAAACTAGACAGCCATTTTATTTCTTCAATTTATCTATTTATCATAAATTTACATACTATCCTGGTTGAACTGCTTTCTTCGATACAAAGAAAGTAAACACCATTTATTAAAAAGTCAGGTAATTCAATTTTATTAATTGATAATTCTGAAGCTTTATGGCTTAAATCTGTTATATACTTTCCATTAGAATCATAAACCCTCAGTTGACTTATATTTTTTAAACTGATCTCGGGAATGAATAAAAAATTACCTGAGCAATAAAATGATAAGTAATTTTCAGTAAAAACCGGATGGTTATATAATATCCTCCAAGTTCTTCCAAAATCATCAGATATTTTCTTAAGACCGCCTAATCTGTTTATTTCAATTTTATTTCCGAATTTCTTAACATAATTCCATGTTAATCCATTATCCGTTGAAACTTTTGTTATACCTCCAGAGTAGTTAAAGGTAATAGTTTCACTTAACACACTGTTTGAAGTAAACAAAAAACACAACATTACTATAATTATTAAAATTCTCATATTATTTCTCCTAAAAAAAGTTATCTATTATAAATTGAACCACAAACTGGAACGCATAATTCATTATAATTCCTTTCACATTCCGGGTCTTCAGGAGGTAAATAACCTGTTTGTGTTATTGTCCTATTATTATTTAGGTCGGTACAAACAGTGAAATATTCTAAACAACAATCATCGTATGTACAAGGGATTAGAACATCATAACCAACATATGAATGCAAGTCATCGCTTTTAATTTTATTACCATTTTCAACCATAGGTATGTGTGGTATAATAGTTGGCATCCAACAAGAGCCTTTCATAACTCTCCAATTGGTTTCGCATTTGTTTGGCTCTGTTGGTGGGAAATTCACAGGGTTAGCAATTATCAAAGCTTCGGTTATATGTTGTAGTATTTGGTTTAAATCACCGCCATAAACTCTATCTAAACAGTCTCTTATAGCGCTTGAAAACGATACTCTCTCGATATAATAATCATAAAATATATTGCAAGCCGCTCTAAATCTATAAGTGACGGTAATATTACCACCGCACGACGACAAATAAATTGAAATCTGTTGAGAAGATGACCAAGCTGAGTTTTCACAATCCGGTACACATGGTTCGTCTGCTTTTAGCTTTTCAATCGATATGGTAATAAAGTAAATTATCATCAAACTAAATATTATTGTAATTTTTTTCATGTTTCTTTTTCAAATTTTTTAACAAATTAATTATTTTTTTATTATTTTGCCCAATGATAAAGGGCAAAAGAGAATTTTACCTGTTATAATAAACAGTCGCTCTGTTTTTCTTGCCGAACTTGTAACTTCAATTAACAAGTTCGGCTTTTTATGTCAATCATAGGCTAACCCTCCTTTCAAATTTGTTAAAAATATTTCAAAAAACAGAAGAAGGTATTGGTATTGGTATTGGTATTGGTATTGGTATTGGTATTGGTATTGGTATTGGTATTGGTATTGGTATTGGTATTGGTATTGGTATTGGTATTGGTATTGGTATTGGTATTGGTATTGGTATTGGAAATCAAATCAAATAAACAATCACAAAACAATAACAATACGTCTAACCTTCAAAAGTTAATATAAGAAATAAATCATTAATTTCCAAATTAATTTTTATTAATTTTATAGATTCCCACTTTCGTGGGAATGACAAAGCAATAAAACTGTCATTCCCGTGCAAACGGGAATCCAAAGTCAGAATTGTTAATTAGATTCCCACTTTCGTGGGAATGACAAATGGCAGTAGTCTCTCATTCCCTGCTTGACAGGGAATCCAGAAAAAAACCTTATTTCCCCGTATTAAACCTTAGTAGAAAAAACAAAGCAAAAACAGAAACAACCTTATTACCTTATTTGTTTTAGATGAAGAGAAAGGAAAATAAAATTTAATAAGGTAATAATGTATGCTTTGAATCATCTTTCTTCTACTAAGGTTTATATGAAAAATAAGGTTTTAAATAAATCTGCTATTAATGCCTTTCGTGGGAATGACAGATGGAAGAACAGACAAGAATGTCTGTTCTACCAGATGACATTATTTTTTTTCTTTTGCCCACGACTTGAAAGTAGTGGCTATTCAAATCTTCAAAAACCGCCCCACCCAATCGCCAGCACGGACAAAATATATACCAGGAGGCAAGCCCGAAACATCAACCCTTAGTAGGTCGGACATTCCTGTCTGACCACTGTCCACAGATGGGAACGTCTGTGCTACCGATAGGACACACTCCCCGAGCAGGTTGAAGATTTGAATATTTATTGGT
>Ga0209381_1001262_pt1 | contig 43011 bp, 29 predicted proteins | sample DewCreD2012metaG_FD_184111 | JGI IMG/M metagenome (GOLD analysis project Ga0209381, IMG submission 184111) | Hot spring sediment bacterial and archeal communities from British Columbia, Canada, to study Microbial Dark Matter (Phase II) - Dewar... ... | reverse complement strand
CAGGTGAGCCGTCGGCCGTTCGACGCACCGCTGAACACGGTGCGGCTTGGGCGACTGGTCGCCGAAGCAGCGCGGCGTTCAGCGGCGTGCGGGTGGCCGGGGTGCCCGCACTAACCCGGATATTTCATCCCCCGCACGAAATGCCGACCGAGCGGAGCGCCGGTCGGTGACCGGCTGTGGATGTTTTACCGCGATAAGCCGGTTACCCACCGGCGCTCCGGCCCCCGGAGGGTGCAATATCCGGGCAAACCCCGTGCGGGGAAGCAGCACGACAAGTCGTGCTGCAAAAAAGCTGCGACAAGTCGCAGCACTCCCAAGGGGGGTGGTGGCGGCCTTACCGCGTTGGGTTGACCCGTGGTTGATGAATCCTTCGTCCGCCCTCAACTGTGGAATCGCGAACGAAGCTCGGCCCGCACACGCTCTGGCACACAGCACCCGCCAATCTTTCCGACCGCCCAAAGCCGCCGGGGACGGCGGCGCTCCCAAAGCAGGGCGCGCAATCCGCTCCCGCACGCAACTTTTCGCCGCCTGGCGCGTGTGAATAAGTTTTAACCGCACCGTCACGCCCGCCGCTTGCCAAGCCGCCAGCCGGGGGCTACGGTCACAGCCGGTTGCGCGAGTGACCCGTGATAATTTTTGCGGACGCGCCAGCCACCAAACCTTTATGCAGCAACGTCATCAAGGAAGCCGCTTGCGCCCCGTCCATCGCCGCGCCTTCACGCTCATCGAACTGCTCGTCGTCATCGCCATCATCGCCATCCTCGCCGCGATGCTCCTCCCCGCGCTGTCGAAGGCCAAGGCCAAGGCGCAGGCCATCTCCTGCCTCAACAACACCAAACAATGGGGCCTGGCGTTCCGCCTATACGCGGACGACGACAACGACCGGATTCCGGAGGAGGGCAACACCGTGCTGCCCATCGTGGACCCGCAAAATGCGGATGCGTGGTATAACCAAGTCTCGAAGTTGATTGGGCAGCCGACGATGGTGGAGCTTTATCAGGCGACCCCGGCGAACCCGCCGGTGCCGGGCCGGGGCGGGCTGTATAGCTGCCCGTCCGCACCCCAGCCGCCTGCCCCGCCCACCCTCGCCAGGGCCTATTTCATGTATGGCATGAATGGCCGCCTCTGCGTGAACAAAGCCACCCCGGGCCGCGCCGGCTACAACAAGTTCTCCAACGTCCTCCGCCCCACCGACACCATCGTCATCGCCGAGTCCGACGGGGCCTCACCCACCGCCGGGGCCGCGCAATCGAACGTCACCGGCCAATACGCCGTGGGGCGGCACGACCGCCGGGGCAACTTCTGCTTCGCCGATGGCAGCGCCCGCGTCGTCCGCACCAACGATTTCATCCGCACGACGGCGGAATCCAACAGCGCCACCGAAGAATGGCGCATTGACCGCCGCGTGTATTGGTATCCCACCTCGACCACCCCGAACTGATTGACCTCCACGCTCACCCAACAACCGACCTCAAACCGCAAACTCCAAACCGCACACTCGCCCATGAAGAGACTCCACATCGCCTTCGCCGCCTCCCTCGCCCTTGCCGGAACGGCCAACGCCACCCTGATTTTTAACGAGCCTTTCGCTTACCCAGACGGCCCAATTACCACGGTTTCATCCGGGACTTGGACAAATCACAGTGGCACTGCTGGTCAGGTGGACATCTCGTCCGGCAAGGTCAACCTGACACAAAGCGAATCAGAAGACGTTAGCGCCGGCCTGCCCGGCGGGCCTTACTCCGGAACATTCACTCTGTATGCGAGCATGGTGGTCAATTTCTCGGGTTTGCCCTCGGGCTCGGCAGGGGGATACTTCTGGCATTACCGGGATACCGGCACCGCGAATTTTCGCGCCAGGGTGTTTGCGACCACGAACGGTGCCGCTTCAGGAAAATTCCGGGTTGGAATCGCAAACGGCGGCAACACGCCAGAGATAATTCCGACCGACCTCGATTTGGCAAGTGATGTAAAACTGGTCGTCAGAATCATCAACGGCACCAATTGCACGCTTTGGATTAACCCCACATCCGAGGCGTCTATGACCTCGCGCGCCGATGCCACGGATTCCACATCTGCGGTGCCCCTTCACTCAGTCTGCCTGCGCCAATCCCTGGCTAGCGGAAGCGGAATGGGAACCTTGACGCTCGACGATTTGAAAATCGGCACAGCTTTCAGCGATGTTCAGACCATCGGCGGCCCGCCTTCCATTTCCGGCCTCGTTTCGACCAACATCCCTGCCAACACCAGCACCGGCCCCATGCCCTTCATTGTGAATGACGTGGAAACCGCCGCCACCAATCTGGTTGTGGCGGCCACCTCGGACAACCCGACACTCGTCCCCAACAACCCCGCCAACCTCACCTTCGGCGGCAGCGGCGAGAACCGCACCCTCACCGTCACCCCCGCCACCGGCCAGCAGGGCGTGGCCAACATCGCAGTCGTCGTCACCGACCTGCAAGGTGACAAGGCCACCAACACCTTCACGCTCACGGTCGGTCAGCCCACCATCTCGGCCATTGGCAACCAGATCGCGTATCTCGGCGACGTCACCAACACCACCTTCTGGGTGAATGACGCCGAGACCGCCCCCGGCAGCCTGACGGTCACCGCCACCTCCTCCGACCAGACCGTGTTGCCCGACGCCAACATTGGCATCGTCAATTCGGGCGGCACCAACCGCACTCTCTGGCTCACCAACGCCGCCGCCGGCTTTGCCGTCGTGACAGTCACCGTGAATGACGGCGTGTTCACCATTCCCACCACCTTCACGCTGACCGCCGCGACCAACAACGGCATCCTGCTGGCGGAGGATTTCAGCTATCCCAATGGGTCGCTGATCACGAATTCCGCCTTCCTCTGGAATGCCCACAGTGGCGCGACCGGCCAGACCGAAGTGGTCAACGGCAAACTGCCCATCTCCTTCACCCGCACGGAGGATGTGAACCGCTGGTTCACCAATGCGCCCGTTTCCAGCACCGGCGGCCAGATCATTTTCACCCGATACGTGGTGAATTTCACGGCCCTGCCTGGTGCCGGTGAATACTTCCAGCACGTTTATGGTTTCAGCGGCGCCTTCCGCGCCCGCGTTTATGCCACCACCAACGGAGCCGCCCCCGGCACCCTCCGCCTCGGCATCACCGCCGCCGGGTTCACGCCCGCCGTGGTTCCCGTGAACCTGCCAACCAATCAGAACCATGTGGTCATCACCCGCTACAACACCGCCACCGCCGAATCCACCATCTGGGTCAATCCGGTGTCGGAGACGTCAAACTTTGCCAGCGCAACCGACATTGCCACGCCCATCACCGCCTACGGCGTGGCCTTCCGGCAAAACACCGGCATTGGCAGCCTGGTGGTGGATGACCTGCTGGTCGGCTCCACCTTCAACCAGGTGTTCCTGAGCCTGGCACCCAGCCCGATCCCCCTCGCCATCACCTCCGCCAACGGCGAGGCCATCGTCAGTTGGAACGACCCCGGCGGCCAGTTCAAGCTCGCCACCGGCACCAACATTTACTCGGTGACGAACATCATCAACGGCGCGACCAGCCCCTACACGAACAACCTGGGCGACGCGCAACGCTACTTCCGCCTGGTTTATCCGTAAGCGGAGCCGGTCATCGCAAGACCCTCACGGGGCGGCCTGCGGGCCGCCCCGTTTTCTTTCAAAATCCTGGAGGGAAGCGCCGCTGAACGACGAACTCCCGTCCGGCAAGTCTTCAACCTGGATTCCGCGGTCGAAGTAGAACCAAGGATTCATCAACCACGGATGCACACGGATAAACCTGACGCGGCCGATGCCGCAACCGCCGCTTTGGAGTGCGCGGACTTGTCCGCGCTTTCCGCAGGCGACTGGTCGCCGTCAACCACTGGAGGCGAGCGGTCTGACCACGGTTGCCCAACTGCGCCAGGTGAGCCGTCGGCCGTTCGACGCACCGCTGAACACGGTGCGGCTTGGGCGACTGGTCGCCGAAGCAGCGCGGCGTTCAGCGGCGTGCGGGTGGCCGGGGTGCCCGCACTAACCCGGATATTTCACCCCCCGCACGAAATGCCGACCGAGCGGAGCGCCGGTCGGTGACCGGCTTTGGACGTTTTACCGCGAGAAGCCGGTTACCCACCGGCGCTCCGGCCCCCGGAGGGTGCAATATCCGGGCAAACCCCGTGCGGGGAAGCAGCACGACAAGTCGTGCTGCAAAAAAGCTGCGACAAGTCGCAGCACTCCAGAGGGGTGGTGGCGGCCCCGCCGCGTTGGGTCCATGCGTGTGCATCCGTGGTTAAACTGCGGTTTTTAGGTTCGCCCCCCCAAGGAGATGCGTATCGCAACCACGAACCGAAAGGAGCGCCAGCGTCCTCGCTGGCTTTTGGCTGACGCTGCACCCGCAAAGCCGCCCGGACCGCGGCGTTCCCAAATGGAACGCGAATGTCCTCATCCGCTGCGGGGGCGCTGACGGGATGGCGGTAAAGGCGGGATGCGGCCGGGTGCGGGTGGGCGACGTTTCCGCGTGGGTTGTCTGGCGGACGTTGCTGCGGACAGGGGACGTCCGCGCGCTGGAAAAACCCCTCCAAACCAAATGACAACGGGTTCGTCCCGGCTTAATCTCACCGCATGAACACGCTCAAGTTGCTTCCCGTAGCTGCGCTGACGGCCCTGCTTGCCGGTTGCGGTGATGGCCAGGCCAAAAAAGATTCCGGCAGCAATCCGCTGACCGCCCCGGTGGATTACATCGGCGCGGCCACCAAGGCCCAGCAACACGCGGACAAGACCGTTGATCTGGTCACGCTGCGCCAGGCCATCCAGATGTTCCAGATGGAGGAAGGCCGACTGCCGAGGGAGTTGAACGAACTGGTGTCCGAGGGCTATTTGCCGAAGCTCCCCGCCCCGCCGCCCGGCCAGCAAATCACCTACGATGCCGCCGCCGGCACCGTGCGCGTGGTGGCCAAACCGGCGCCCACGGGAACGACGCCGCCCAGGTAGGCGGCCAGCCGTTCAACGAAACTGCACCGGCGCGGACGGCAGTTCGTGGGCGCAGGGCTGGTTGATGGGCACGTCGGGCTGGGCGGCGCTGGGCTGCACCAGGTTTTGCGCCAGCAGGTAGGCTTCCACTTCCTCGCCACTCACGTCCGCCAGCATGTGGCCGTTCACCTCGACGCAGGGACTGAGCATCTGGCCGCTCTTCATGATCATTTCCTGCCGCTGCAACGGGTCATTGATGATGTCGCGGTCCTCGAAGGGCAGGTCGTATTTGCGGAGGACGGCGCGGACGCCGTTGCTCCAGCCGCAGTGGGGTTTCAGGTAGGCGATGATGTTCGGTTTGTTCATGGTCGTAAACAGCGCGCCGTATGTTGCCACAAGCCCGCCGCGCCGCAACTGCGCAGGCGGACGCCGGGCCGCTGGGGACGCATCTCACCTTATTGCCACTTGCGATCAGCCATTTGCAGCCTGCGGCCGATTGAGCAGGGGCGGCAGGGCTGTGGAGTCGTCCCGGAGGCACTGCCGGAAATTAGCCAGCCACCAGGTGGCTGGGATCGGCGCCATCCCATCATTCGTCCCGGCGGGACGACGGAAAAAGCCCGCCCTCCTGTGCCCCGCCACCGTCCCTTCAGGACGACGTCCGCTGGGACTGGAGCGTCCCGCCACGGCGTGGCTGGCTGATCTCCGGGGTCGCTTCGCGACTGAACGCATCGGCCTGCGGCTGGCCGGAAACTGAGATGCGCCCGGCAGCCCCCGCGCCCGGCCTTTGCGCTTTTCCCCCCGCCCTGATTTGCTACTGTCCGCGCCCCTGTGGCTATCGCAGACGAAATCCGGAAACGGCGCACGTTCGCCATCATCTCCCATCCCGACGCGGGGAAAACCACGCTGACCGAGAAACTTCTGCTCTACGGCGGCGCGGTGCAGCTCGCCGGCTCCGTGACCGCGCGCAAGAACCAGCGCGCCACCACGTCGGACTGGATGGAACTGGAAAAGAAGCGCGGCATCTCCATCAGCTCAACCGTGCTCCAGTTCGAATACGACGGCTACAAGATCAACCTGCTTGATACGCCCGGGCACAAGGATTTCTCCGAGGACACCTACCGCGTGCTGACCGCCGTGGATTCGGTCGTCATGGTGATTGATTCCGCCAAGGGCATCGAGCCGCAGACGCGCAAGCTGTTCGAGGTCTGCCGTCAGCGCGGTGTGCCGATCTTCACCTTCATGAACAAGTGCGACCGGCCCATGAAGAACCCACTCGAACTGCTGGACGAACTGGAGCGCGTGCTCGGCATCGGCGCCTTTCCCGTGAACTGGCCCATCGGCAACGGCCCGGATTTCCAGGGCGTTTACGACCGGCGGACCAAGATGATGCACACCTTCGAGCGCGTGGTCGGGGGCAAGCATCGCGCCCCCGTGAAAGTGGGCGGCCTGCATGACCCGGAGGTGCGCGGCAGCCTGAGCGACGCGGAGTTCGCGAAAACCGTTGAGGAACTGGAGATGCTGGAGCTGGCCGGGCATGAGTTTGACGAGGCCGCCGTGCTGGCCGGCCGGACCACGCCGGTGTTCTTCGGCAGCGGCATCAACAATTTCGGCGTGCAGCTCCTGCTGGACGGCTTCCTCCAACATTCGCCCCCGCCCAGGCCGCGCGTGATGGCCGGCGTGGCGATTGCGCCCGAGCATCCGCACTTCAGCGGCTTCATCTTCAAGATTCAGGCGAACATGGACCCGCGGCACCGCGACCGCATCGCGTTCATCCGGGTGTGCTCGGGCAAGTTCGAGCGCGACATGACCGTGCATCACTCGCGCACCGGGAGCAAGGTGCGCCTCTCAAGTTCGCACAGGATTTTCGGCAATGACCGCGAGACCGTGGACGAGGCCTACCCGGGCGACGTCATCGGGCTGGTCGGCCATGACGTCTTCGGCATCGGCGACACCCTGACCACGGACCCCGGCATCACCTACAAGGAGATTCCCCGCTTCACGCCCGAGGCGTTCAGCTACCTGCACAACCCGAACACGGCAAAGTTCAAGCAGTTCCGCCAGGGTCTGGAACAGTTGTTGCAGGAAGGCGTGATCCAGGCGCTTTACCTCCGCAATTCACCGGCGAAGACGCCGTTGCTCGCGGCGGTCGGCCCGCTGCAATTCGAAGTGGTGCAATACCGTCTCGAGAGCGAATACGGCGCCGAGTCCCGGCTTGAACCCGCGCCGTGGAACGTGGTTCGCTGGCTGCCCACGGACATTACGGAGCCTGAACTCGACGCCCTCACGCTGCCCAGTGGCGCCAGGCTCGCGTATGACCTGGGCCGGAACCCCGTCGTGCTGTTTCTGAACGAGTGGTCGGCGAATTATTTTGCCGAAACAAACCGGAACTGCCCGCTCTCCGCCTTGCCGGTGCAGACGGCAAGGGAGTGAATTTGCCCTCGCCCAGTTTCGCCTTTGCCCCTCCGCCGGTGCCGACTATAAACCCCGCGTGTCCGCCGCCAACCCCAGTGCCCTCGACGCCGCCACGCGCCTCTGCGCCGTGCTGGGTCGGCCCATCCGGCATTCCGCGTCGCCGGCCATGCACAACGCCGCGTTCACCGCCCTGAACCTGAACTGGCGTTACGTCGCCTTTGACGTGGAACCCGCCGCGCTTCCGGAGGCCATTCGGGGCGCGCGGGCGCTGGGCTTCTGCGGGCTTAACCTCACTGTCCCGCACAAGCTGCTCGCCGTCGAACTCGTGGACGCCCTCGACGCCTCTGCTCAAACCTGGGGTGCGGTCAACACCATCCGCTTCGAAGGCCGTGCGCCCGATGGTCAGTGGCGGCCGCTGCGCGAATTCCCCGAGGCCCCGCCCCCCGAAACGCGCGCCCACGGTTTCAACACCGACGCTGACGCCATCGTTCGCGACTTGCGGGAATCCCTCGGCCTCGAACTGGTCGGCCGCCGCGTGCTGGTGCTGGGGGCGGGCGGCGCGGGCCGCGCCGCCGCCCTCCGGCTGGCGGAAGAAAACGTGTCCGAATTGTTCCTCGTCAACCGCACCGCCGCCAAGGCCGAAGCCGTCGCCCGGGAGATCGCCGCCCGCCGTCCGGCCGTCCGCATCCGGCTCGGTTATCCCGGCGGCGACGTGGACCTCGTGTTGAACGCGACTTCGCTCGGGCTTGCGGCGGGCGATCCGCCGCCCTGGGAGGAACGCCAGTTTCAACTCCGCCGCGCCCGCGCCGTTTATGACATGATCTACCGCCCGGCCGAAACGCCACTGTTGCAGGCGGCAAAGGCGGCGGGCTGCCACACGGCCAACGGACTGGGCATGTTGCTCCATCAGGGCGCGGCGGCCTTCGAGTTGTGGACGGGCCGCCCCGCGCCGCTCGCCGTGATGCGCCGGGCGCTGGAATGGGACCTTTATGGGCGCTGACACCGTGTTCAACCGCAACCTCTGGGACGTGCCGTTTCATTTCTGGTCCGCCGCGCTTTTTTGGCTCGGCTGCATGGTGGGCAGCTTTCTCAACGTCTGCATCCACCGGATGCCGCTCGGGTTGAGCGTCATCACCCCGCCTTCGCACTGCCCCCGGTGCAAATACGCCATTCCGTGGTGGCTCAACGTGCCGCTTTTCACCTGGCTCATGCTGCGGGGCCGGTGCCGCAACTGCGGCGCGCCCATCTCCCCCCGCTACTTCCTCGTCGAGCTGCTCACGGGGCTGCTGTTCCTCGGCGTGTGGCTGCAGTTTGGCCGCTCGTCCGCGCCGGTCGCGCTTATTCTCTGCCTGTTCGTCGCCGGCCTCATCGTGGCCACGTTCATTGACTTCGAACACTTCATCATCCCCGACGAAATCACCATCGGCGGCATGGTCGCGGGCTTCCTGCTCTCCATGCTGGTGCCGGCGTTGCATGGCCAGAACACCCTGCTCGGCGCGATCCTGGCGAGCGGCCTCGGTCTCGCCGTCGGCGGCGGCGTGATCTACGCGATTCTCCGCCTCGGCAAACTGCTCTTTGGCCGGAAACGCGTCGCCCTGCCCGCCGACACGCGCATCATCTTTGGCGAATCCGCCGTCGTGCTGCCCGACAAGGAAATCCCTTACGAGGAGTTGTTTTACCGCCCGTCCGACAAAATCGTGCTCGAAGCCCGCACCGTCGAACTGGTGGACCGCTGCTACTGGGACACCACCGTGTGCCTCAGCCCCGCGCAACTCACGGTGGGTGGCGATGCCTTCAATCCGGAGGACGTGAAACACCTCGAGGCGGTCAGCGCGCAAATCACCCTGCCGCAGGAAGCGATGGGGTTTGGCGACGTGAAGTTCATGGCGGCCATCGGTGCCTTCCTCGGCTGGCAGGCGACGCTGTTCTCGTTGATGGTCAGTTCGATGATTGGCGCGGCGGTGGGCGTGGCCCTGATCGCCATTGGCCGCCGCGCATGGTCCTCGCGGCTGCCCTACGGCCCCTACATCGCCGCCGCCGCCCTCCTCTGGCTCTTTGGCGGCAAGGCGCTCTGGAACGCCATCTTCCTTCCGCCGCCCTGAAGGCAGGTGGCCGCACCCAACCGGGGAACGCCAACGCCGGAAGCCTGGCTTGCGGAGGCGTTTCCGCCACCGGCGCCACCACCCGGGCCTCAGCCGCCCGCCGCCCAGGCGGGTGGCTGCGCCAGCCGGTAGAGCATTTCGCCGGCTTTGGGAACGTGCAGAATCCCCTCGGCCTCGCGCCCGGCAAAGTCTTCGACGCGGATGCTGGCGGGATCGCGGTAGCCGAGGTTGATCCGCCGGCAAGTGTCCGCCGGGATGCCCGTGGCGAGCGTGACGCGGATGCGGCACCGCTCGACGCCGTTTTCAAACGTGCCGATGCCGCGCACATGCGTGGAATGCGCCAGCACGCCCCACGGGTGGTGTTTGAAGCGGTCCCACTGCTTGAGGAAGTAGTCGCGGCAATGGTAGCCGACCGCCTCGATGAGCCGTCCGTGGGTGACCGAGATTTCCTTCACATGCGGCGCGTGGATGATGAGTTCGCCGCCGTCGGCCACCACCGGTTCGAGCTTATACATGCATTTGCCGGCCACCCAGAGTTCGTCATACATCAGCGGGGCGCAGGACAGGACGGTGTGGAACGGGCGCGGCACGGTGGTGATGTGCGTGGCGCGGGACAATTCGCTCGCCTGGTCCCAGGCCTGCTCGGGCGTGCCGAAGAACAACCCGCGCAGCGATTTGTCGGGCGCGACGACCAGCGCGAAGCAGCGTTTGTCCACTCCCACCAGCGCGCCCGCGCGGTCCACAACTTTGCGGACGGGCGTCCATTTGCTGCCGATGATCATCGGGTTGGTGCAGACGGCGCCGAGCCAGTGGAAGAAGTTCAGAATCTTCGGCCCGCCCACGCCGGGGAAAAGATACTTGTTTCCGCCGGAGAAACCCACGACCTCGTGCGGAAAAACCGGGCCGACGATGATCACCTGGTCGTAGTCGAAGACGAGCTTGTTGATTTCGACCGGCACATCCATCGAAAACAAACCGTCCGTCAGGGCCGCAATGTCCGCCGCTGGAATGACGCCTACCTCACGCAGCGCGGCGGGGTTGTCCCATTCGTGATTGAAGAACCGGACGCCGGCATAACGCGCGCGCCGTTCCTCCACCGGGATTTCCAGCCGCGCACAGATGGCCGCCTCGCTCATCGGCGGATGGGTGCCGAGCGCCACCAGGATGTCAAGCTGGCGGGTCGCTGCGCCGATTTGCGCGTGAATGGCCTTGAACAGCAGGCCGACGGGCGCGGTGCGGGTGCCGTCAGGGATGATGAGCAGCACGCGTTGGCCGGTGTAGTCGGCGGCGGGCAAAGCGCGGGCAACCGCGGCGTGAACCTGGTCGTCGGTGAGAGGAGCGTTCATGGAGAAAGGGCCGGGAGGATTGACCATTGCACCTTGGACATTCTGCCATCAGTCATTGGCCATTGATCAGGGATTGCGATCCGGGGGACGACGGGACTTGGGGCGAGCGGTGGCGACAGATTTGCCGGGAATTTTCACCAGTCCCTCGTTTTCGCGGACGGGCGATCCCCCCTTCGCAGCGGATAAATGTCCGGCCAGCGTCAGGAGCCGCAGCCAGCCGCGCGTTGCCTTCAGTTCCCGGAGCGCGATGCTCCACTTGTGAATGAAATCATTGCGGCTCCCGGCGGAGCCGCCCTCACCGTCATTGGGCGGGGCCGAGGCGCCGCAGGGCACCAACCGGCCCGCCACCGGACGCCCCACGCGGGTGTCGGGTGGCGCAGCCACCACTTTGGAGACGCGGGCGGCAAATTGCCAAAGGCGCGTTGAAAGCTCCCCGGGATTCATGGTGGCCAAGATGCCCGCCTTGGTGGCCGATGTCTACTGAGCGATGACCAGACGACATTTCATTGGCCTGTTTGAATCGCTCGTTGCCCATCGGGGTGGCTCAGATGGTCATGCTCAGATAGCCGCCATCCACGCGGAGGTCCGTGCCGGTCACAAAACCGCTCGCCGCGTGGCTGGCGAGGAACACGCACGCCCCGATCAATTCGTGGGCTTCACCGAAACGATTCATCGGGGTGTGGCTCCAGATGGCCCGGGTGCGGGCGGTCGGCGTGCCGTCATCGTTGAACAACAGCTTGCGGTTCTGCTCGGCGGGAAAGAAGCCCGGCGTGAGGGTGTTCACGCGCACGCCTTTGGGGGCCCACTCCCGCGCGAGAAACAGGGTGAGATTCATCACGGCGGCCTTGGCGGCGGAATAGGCGACCACGCGGGAAAGCGGCTGGTGGGCCGAAACGCTGGCGATGTTGATGATGCTGCCCCGCCCCCGCTGGCACATGCCGGGACCGAATTCCTGGCAGGGCAGGAACGCGCCGCCGATCAGGTTGAGGTCGAAGTTGGCCAGCCAGTCCTCGAGGGCGATCGCCTCGAAGGGCTTCTCCGAAGTGACCGTCACCTTCGGGTCATTGCCTCCCGCGGCATTCACGAGAATCGTCGGCGCGCCCAGCGCGGCAGTCAGTTGCTGGTGGGCGGCGGCGAGGCTCGCGCGGTTCGAGGCATCCGCCTTGAAGAAGGCCGCCTTGCCGTCGGCGGCTTCGATGGCCTTCACGCGGGCCAGGCCGCGCTCCTCGTTGCGGCCCAGCACGGCCACTTTGGCGCCGGCGGCGGCCAGTCCGTCAGCCAGGGCGCCGCCCAGCACGCCGGTGGCGCCAATGACCACCGCGGTTTCACCGGTCAAATCGAACAAGTTTTTGGACATGATGTTGTGCGTGGGGGGGGGTCAGCGTTGAATCCGGGCGGATCCGCCTTTGGCGAAGGCCTTGACCTGTTCCACCGTGGCCATCGTGGTGTCGCCGGGGAAGGTGGTGAGCAACGCGCCATGCGCCCAGCCCAGATTGACCGCCTGCTGCTCAGTTTCGCCGGTGAGCAGGCCGTAGAAAAAGCCGGCAGCGTAGCCATCGCCCCCGCCGACACGATCCAGCACGTCGAGTTCGCAGGTGGGCGACTGATAGGTCTTGCCGTTGATCCAGGCGACGGCACCCCAGGTATGCCGGTTGGTGGAATGCACTTCCCGCAGCGTGGTGGCAACGATTTTGACATTGGGGAACTTCTTCACGCCCTTCTCGATCACCGCGACAAACGCGGACGGGTCGAGCTTCGACTTGGTCTCGACGTCCTGCCCCTCGATGCCGAGGCCCTTTTGCAGGTCCTCCTCGTTGCCCACCAGCACGTCCACATGCCGGACGATGCGCGCCAGCACGTCCACCGCCTTGGCCTGGCCGCCCCAGATGTCCCAAAGCTTCTGGCGGTAATTCAAATCGAACGACGTGACCGCGCCCGCCGCCTTGGCGGCCTGCATGGCCTCGAGGATGAGTTCGCCGGTGGTTTCGGACAGCGCCGCGAAAATGCCGCCGCTGTGGAACCACTTCACGCCCGCGCCGAAAATCTCCGGCCAGTTGAAGTCGCCGGGTTTGAGCTGGCCCGCGGCCTCGTTGCTGCGGTTGTAGAAGACCACCGGGGCGCGCACGCCCTGCCCGCGATCCGAATAGACCGTTGCCATGTTCGGCCCGCGCACGCCGTCGTGCTTGAAGCGCTTGTAGAACGGCTTCACGCCCATGGCCCGCACGCGCTCGGCGATCAGGTCGCCAATGGGATAATCCACCATCGCGGTGGCGACGCCGGTGTTGAGCCGGAAACAGTCGGCCAGGTTGGCCGCCACGTTGAACTCGCCGCCGCTGACGTGGATATCGCAGTGGTTCGCTTTGCGGAACGGAATGATGCCGGGGTCGAGCCGGTGAACCAGGGCACCGAGGGAGAGAAAATCGAGGCTGGCCTGGGACCGGAGAGGGAGGGGTGCGCTCATGATGGACATGCGTGGAACTGCATTTGACCGGCCCAGCCTAACCGGCGCGGCGCGCCCTGTCACTTCCCGGCTGGGCAAGAGTGTTTGAAAAAAAGGCAGCGCGGCGGCAGTCTCGGCGCATGAAAGCCCGCCACCAACGAGTCCTGCTGGCACTCGGCTGGTATGACTACCGCGTGCATCTGGGCATCGAACGCTACGCCCAGGAACACGGCTGGTCGCTCTCGACCAACCTCGCCCGCGAGCACGTCATCCCGTGGGGCTGGGATGGCGATGGCATCCTGGCCTGGCTCGGCGCGGGGGATGATCTGGCCCGGTTCGTCTGGTCCGCGCGCAAACCCACGGTGGATTTCAGCCTCCGCCGACCGCAGTTTCATTGCGCGCGGGTGCTCGAGGATCACGCGGACGCCGCCCGGCTGGCCGCCGGGCATCTGCTGGCGCGGCCCCTGCAATCCCACTTTTTTTACAGCGACACCGCCAACTGGGCCTATGACGAACGCGGGACCGCTTTCGTCGCCGAACTGCGGCGGGCCGGCCGGCCCTGTCAGTGGTTGCGGCGGCACCAAAGCCCGGATTTCCGTCCGGGCCGGGGCGAATGGCAGCGGCGGCGGCAATGGTTGGGCCAGGCCTTGCGCGCGGCGGCCAAGCCCGCCGGGGTGCTCGCCGCCAACGACCAGCACGCCCTCGAGGTGCTCGAAGCCTGCGAACTGGCCGGCCTCGCGGTGCCCGACGAGGTGGCCATCGTCGGGATCGGCAACTACCTCCTCGCGCCCGACGCCATGCGCACGCCGATCTCGAGCGTGGACACCAATCTCGAATGGCTGGGCTACCGCGGCGCGGCGACCCTGGATGCGCTGATGCGCGGCGGCCGCGTGCCGGCGCGCCCGGAGCGCATCCCCGCCCGCACCCTCGTCGTCCGCAAGAGCAGTGACCTGCTCGCCGTCCAGCATCAGGGCGTGGCCCGCGCGCTACGGTTCATCCGCGAGCACGCCCTCAAACCCATCGCGGTGGAGGATGTGGCCCGGGCGGCGGCCCTGTCGCGGCGCGGCCTGCACCTGGCGTTTCAACAGCATGTGGGCCGTCCCCCGGGCGAGGAAATCCGCCGCGTGCGTCTGGAAGCCGCCAAACGGCAGCTCGCCGGGACGGCTGACAAAATCGAAACCATCGGCCTGAACTGCGGCTACCAGAGCCTGAACAGCTTCTGCGTGGCCTTCAAACAGGCCACCGGGCTGGCCCCCGGGGAGTTCCGCCGACAGGCCACCGGCGTTGCCTAAATTTCAAACCGCTCTGCGCATTCTCATATTTCCAATTCCCCCGCCCACACTTAACCTGCGGCATCTTGACCCGCTGAACCGCCATCTCCCAATCGCGCCCCCCGGACGAATCCTCCAATCATCCAAACAAAACAATGAGTGAAACAAGCGCCTCCCCCAGCGGCCGCGTCGGCTACTACCGCTGGATGATCTGCACGCTGCTGCTCTTCGCGGCGGTGATCAACTATGTGGACCGGCAGGTCATCGGCATCCTCAAGCCCACCCTGATGAAGGAGTTTGACTGGTCCGACGAGCGGATTTACGCCTCCATCGTTTTCAGTTTCCAGCTTGCCTACGCCATCGGTTTCCTGTTCGCGGGCAAATTCATGGATGCCGTGGGCGTGCGGCGCGGGTTCGCCATCTCGGTGAGCGTCTGGAGCGTGGCGGCGGCCCTGCACGGGCTGGCGGGCATCTCCCTCATCTCGGGCTGGCAAATCCCCTTCCTGGCGCTCGACACCAAGACCGGCTTCGCGCTCGTGACCCTGTCGGGCGCGGCGGTGGGTCTGGCGGTGGCGCGGTTCGCCCTGGGCGTGGGCGAGGCCGGCGCCTTCCCCGCCTCGATCAAGACGGTGGCGGAATGGTTCCCCCGCAAGGAGCGCGCGTTCGCCACCGGCATTTTCAACGCCGGCACAAACGTGGGCGCGCTGCTTTCGCCGCTGATCGTGCCGTGGATTGCCGGCCACTGGGGCTGGGAATGGGCGTTCATCGGCACGGGTGCCATTGGCTTCTTCTGGGTCGCGTGGTGGATCAGTTGCTACCGCGAGCCGGAAAAGCATCCCCGGCTTAAGCCGGCGGAACTGGCCTACATTCGCAGCGACCCGCCCGACCCCGTGGTAAAGATTCCGTGGCGCAAGCTCCTTCCGCACCGCCAGACGTGGGCGTTCGCGCTGGGAAAATTCATGACCGACCCCGTCTGGTGGCTCTATCTCTTCTGGGTGCCGGATTTTCTGAACAAGAACTACGCCGTCGGCATCAGCGTGTCCGAACTCGGCCCGCCGCTCATCACCATTTACCTCATCGCCGACATCGGCAGCGTCGGCGGCGGCTGGCTGTCCTCCCACTTCATCAAGAAGGGCTGGACCCCGAACAAGGCACGCAAGATCACCATGCTGATCTGCGCGTTGTGCGTGGTGCCGGTCATCTTCGCCGCCAGCGGCGTCAGCAAATGGACCGCCATCCTCATCATCAGCGTGGCGGCGGCGGCGCACCAGGGCTGGTCCGCCAACCTGTTCACCCTGACCTCCGACATGTTCCCGCGCAAGGCGGTCGGCTCGGTCGTGGGCATCGGCGGCATGGCGGGCGCGGTGGGCGGCATGTTCATCGCGTTGGTGGTCGGGGCCATCCTCCAGGCGACCGGCAGCTACCTCCTCATCTTTTTCATCGCCGGGTCGGCGTATCTGTTCGCGCTGCTGGTAATTCACCTCCTGGCGCCGCGCCTCCAACCCGCCAAATTGGACGAGGCATAACCGCTCCCAGGTCGCGGCGACATGAAATCCTTCATCCACGACAATTTTCTTCTGTCCACCCGGACGGCGGCGCGGCTCTATCATGAGTTTGCGGCGCCAGAGCCGATCATTGATTACCACTGCCATCTCCCGCCCAAAGACCTCGCCGAGAACCGCCAGTTCAAAAACCTCTTCGAGATCTGGCTCGAGGGCGACCATTACAAATGGCGCGCGATGCGTTCCAACGGCGTTTCCGAACACTTCTGCACCGGCGATGCCGACCCCTTCGACAAGTTCCTGGCCTGGGCCAAAACCGTGCCCCACACCCTGCGCAACCCCCTCTATCACTGGACGCATCTCGAATTGAAGCGTTACTTCGACATTGACGAACCGCTCAACGAAGCCACCGCCAAACGCATCTGGGACCAGGCCAACCAGAGGCTGGCCAGCCCCGGGCTTTCCACCCAGGGCATCCTCAAAAAATTCAAAGTGCTCCTCGTCGGGACCACAGATGATCCCGCCGACGACCTCGCCCACCACGTTCAACTCGCCCAAGCCGGCCTGACCACCCGCATCGTGCCCACCTTCCGGCCCGACAAAGCGCTCAACGTCCATCAGCCCGCCGCCTGGAACGGCTGGATCGCTGCGCTGGAGCGGACGGCGAAACGGACGATCCAGAGCTACGACGACCTGCTCGGCGCGCTGAAACAGCGGCACGATGACTTCCACGCGCTTGGGGCCCGCATGTCCGACCACGGGCTGGAACGCTGCTTCGCGGAATTCGGCACCGAAGCGGAGGCGGCGGCCATCTTCGCCAAAGCCCGCGCCGGCACCGCCGCCAGCGCTCTCGAACGCGAGCAGTTCGCCGCCGCCCTCCTGCTGCACGTCGGCCGCTGGAACGCGCAAAAGGGCTGGACCATGCAGTTGCACCTCGGTGCGCGCCGCAACAACAACACCCGCCTCTTCAAGCAGCTCGGCCCCGACACCGGCTTCGACTCCATCGGCGACTTCCCGCAGGTGGACGCGCTGGCGAAATTCCTCGACCGGCTCGACCAGGAAAACGCCCTGCCCAAGACCATCCTTTACAACCTGAACCCGGCGGACAACTACTCCTTCGGCGCCATGCTGGGCAATTTCCAGGACGGCTCGATTCCCGGGAAAATCCAGCTCGGCTCCGGGTGGTGGTTCCTCGACCAGAAGGAGGGCATGGAATGGCAGATGAACGCCCTTTCGAACCTCGGCCTGCTCTCCCGCTTCGTCGGCATGATCACCGACTCCCGCTCGTTCATGAGCTACCCGCGCCACGAGTATTTCCGCCGCACCCTCTGCAACCTGCTGGGCCGCGACATCGAAAACGGCGAAATTCCCGACGACGACGCGCTCGTCGGCCCCATGATCCGCAACATTTGCAGTGGCAACGCCCGCGCCTTCGTCGGGCTTTGATTCCTGCCGCCACCGAACCCCGTCCGCCGGCACTCCGGATGTTCCGGCGTGGCCGGTCGGATTTTCCGGTTTGCATCCCGCGAGATTTCACCGATTTTCCCCGCACCAAAAACCATGGCAGACGACAAGAAGCACACTTACGACGAGAGCAAGGTCAAGACCCTCTCCAGCATCGAGCACATCCGCCTGCGCACCGGCATGTATATCGGGCGCATCGGCACTGGCGCGCATTACGACGACGGTTGTTACATCCTGCTCAAAGAGGTCATTGATAACGCCATTGATGAATTCATCATGGGCCATGGCAAGCACGTCGAGATCAGCGTCGAGGGCAACCACGTCTGCGTGCGCGATTTCGGGCGCGGCATCCCGCTTGGCAAAGTCGTCGAGTGCGTCAGCCAGATCAACACGGGCGCCAAATACAACGACGACGTGTTCCAGTTCAGCGTCGGCCTCAACGGCGTCGGCACCAAGGCCGTCAATGCGCTCTCCAAGGAGTTCATCGTCCGCAGCCATCGTGACGGGGAATTCGTCGAGGCGCAGTTCAAGCAGGGCAAGCTCAAGAAGCAGGACAAGGGCAAGACCAAGGAGCCGGACGGCACGTTCATCGCGTTCGAGCCGGACCCGGCGATTTTCAAGGACAGCGTGTTCAAGCCCGAGCACATCGAGCGGCGCCTGCGGCACTACAGCTACCTCAACACCGGCCTGCGCCTCATCTTCAACGGCAAGGAATTCGTCTCCCGCCACGGGCTGCTTGACCTGGTGATGGAGGATTTGCGGACGGACAACGCCGAACCCATCTACGCGCCGCTCCACTTCACCAGCAAGACGCTCGAATTTTGCTTCACGCACACCAACAGCCGCTACGGCGAGTCGTTCTACTCGTTCGTCAACGGCCAATACACCAGCGACGGCGGCACGCACCTGAGCGCCTTCCGCGAGGGCCTCCTCAAGGCGGTGAACGAATACTCCAAGAAAGGCTACGACGGGGACGACGTGCGCGAGTGCATGGTCGGCGCGGTGGCCATCCGTTTGAAGGATCCGGTGTTCGAATCACAGACGAAGAACAAACTGGGCAACACGGAAATCCGCACCGACCTCGTCAACAAGGTCCGCGAGGAACTCCTGCACTTCTTCAACCGCAACAAGGCCGTGGCCGAACAGATTCTCGCCAAGGTTGAGGACACCCGGGTGCTGCGGAAGGAACTGCAGGAGGTGAAGAAGCTCGCCCGCGAACGCGCCCGGGCCGTCACCCTCCGCATCCCGCAGCTCAAGGACTGCAAGGTCCACTTCGACAAGAAGAGGGACAAGGGCGGGAACTCGATGATCTTCATCTGCGAGGGCCAGTCCGCCGCCGGCTCCATCACGAGCTGCCGCGACGCGAACACGCAGGCGGTCTTCACGCTCAAGGGCAAGCCGCTCAACGTCTGGGACCTCAAGCGCGACATTGTTTATAAAAACGACGAACTGTATAACCTGATGTGCGCCCTCGACATTGAGGACACCATCGAAAACCTGCGTTACGGCAAGGTCATTCTCGCCACCGACGCCGACGTGGATGGCCTGCACATTCGCAATCTCCTCATCACCTACTTCTTCAAGTTTTTCGAGCCGGTTGTGCATGACGGACATCTCTACGTGCTCGAAACCCCGCTTTTCCGCGTTCGGACCAAGCAGGAGACGGTCTATTGCTACAACGAAGCCGAACGCGATGCAGCGGCGGCGAAACTGGGCAGGAGCTGCGAGATCACGCGCTTCAAGGGCCTGGGCGAAATCAGTCCGAAGGAATTCGCCCAGTTCATCGGCAGGGAAATGAAACTGAGCCAGGTGGAGTATGCGCCCAAGCATGACGCCTCCGGCATCCTGACCTTCTACATGGGCAAGAACACCCCCGAGCGCAAAGACTTCATCATGGCGAACCTCGTCGTGCCGGTGGAGGCGTGACGCGCATCAGCGCGGCGGAAAAACCTCCGAATTCCCACGGTCAAAGACTCCACGCGGGGGGCCAGTGGTTCGGGCGCGCGTCCGGGCGGCAGATCTGCCGCCCTCCCGTCAGGCAGGATGCCTGTAGCTGTCGGCTTCGGAATTCGGGTTCAACCGGCCACCGCGCGAAAGCGCCCGGCCACGAAGTCCCAGTTTACGACATTCCACCAGGCGGCAATGTAGTCGGCGCGCCGGTTCTGGAACTTGAGGTAGTAGGCATGTTCCCAGACATCCAGGCCCAGCAGCGGCTCGCCAGCGCAACCCGCGACGACCTCGCCCATCAGCGGGCAATCCTGATTCGCGGTGGAGACCACCTGCAGCTTCCCCGCCTGCCAGACCAGCCACGCCCAACCGCTGCCAAAACGGCCGAGGGCGGCTTGGGTGAACGTCGTTTGAAAGGCGCTGAAGCTGCCGAATGCGTCGTCCAGCGCGCGGGCGAGGTCGGGGGGCGGCGCGCCGCCGGGCGCGGCCTTCAGCGAACGCCAGAACAGATCGTGGTTGTAGTGGCCGCCGCCGTGGTTGCGGATGGTGGAGCGCACGCTTCCAGGGAGGCGGTCCAGGTTGCGCAGCAACGACTCCAAACCGTCGGGATGAGGTTCGGGGAGGCTTTCAACGGCCCGGTTCAATGTGTCCACATACGTTTTGTGGTGGCGGCGGTGGTGAATTTCCATGGTCTGCGCGTCGAGGTGCGGCTCGAGCGCGTCGTAAGCGTAAGGCATCGCCGTCAGCGCAAAGGCCGGACGGCCATCACCGTGCGCCAGGGCCTGGGGCGTAAGCGCGGTGGCGGTGACGAGAATGGCCGCCGACTGGAGGGCTTGGCGGCGGGACATCGGGATTGGGTTGGCGGGCGTGCGATCCGGCATGGGCGGAGCATACGCCGTGCCCCGTCCATCGGCAAGGGCACCGAAAGCCGCGCGCACGGGACGGAGAACGGTTTGAACCTGCGGCGAGCCGGGGCATGAAACGGGGCCGCCGCCCCTACTCCGCCCGGCCCGCGAGCAAATCCCGCACATCCACCGCCTGCATTCCGGCGGCGCGGATGGCTCGCATCCCGAGGTCGGTGTCCTCGTAAGCGCGGCAGCGTTCCGGCGGCACCCCGATGCGGCGGGCGGCTTCGAGAAAAATGTCGGGTGCCGGCTTCTGGTTCACCACGTCCTCGCTTGTGACCACCGCGCGAAACAGGCGGCGCAGGTGGAGATGCTCCATGAGCTGCTCGATGACGCGATGGGTGCCGCCGGTGGCCACGGCCATCGGCAGGCGCTCGAAGTGCGAGTGGGCAATGTGAACAACCTCGGGAATGACCTTCACCTCAGGCAGGCGGTCGAGAAACGCCAGCTCCTTTTCCCGGGCAATGGCCAGATGGTCCACGGTGCGGCCCTGTTCGGCGGCGAGCATTTTGATGATGTCGCGCGAGGGCACGCCGCCCAGCGAATACAGCCGCTCGCGTGTGAGGTTGAAGCCGTGGCGGCGCGCGATGATTTCCCAGGCCTGCCAGTGCAACGGCATCGTGTCAGCCAGCGTGCCGTCAAAGTCGAAGATGAGTCCCTGCGGTTCCATGTCGCGCACCGTATGCCGGAAGAAGCGGTCGGGAGCAAGGTTGCGGATGGCGGACGGGCCGGCGTTCACCGGGTGGCCCGGGCAAAAGGACGGGGCGCGAGTTTCATCCGGGGAGGTCTCCCCGCCGGGCGGGCGCGGTCGGTTGCTGAAGATTTCTCCGCATGGGCGAGGGCGATGAATTCCATCTGGCTGCGGCGGGCGGGAGTTCGGCCCGGCGTCGGCGGGATCACATACGAGCCGTCCGGCTGCAGATGGCGCGCCTTCACGTTGTCCGCCAGCGTGATGGCGAGCAGTTCGTTGATCACGCGGTCGCGCAGGTTGCCGTCCTCGATGGGGAACGCGACCTCGATGCGCTTGTAGAGATTGCGCGGCATCCAGTCCGCGCTGCTCAGAAATACAACGGGCTGGCAGGCGTTCTCGAAATAGTAAATGCGGTGATGCTCCAGGAACCGGTCCACAATGCTGCGCACGGTGATGTTTTCCGAAACTCCCTTCAACCCGGGTCGAAGGCAGCAGATGCCGCGGACGATCAGATCAATTTTCACGCCCGCCTGCGACGCCCGGTATAGGGCCTCGATGAGGGGGCGGTCCACGAGGGAGTTGATCTTGGCGATGACGCGCGCGGGCAGGCCGCGGCGAGCGTGGTCCGCCTCCCGTTCAATGAGCGCGAGCAACCGTTCATGCAGGTCGAACGGCGCAACGAGAAACCTCTGCGCACCCTGATACTGGCAGAGGCCGGTGATGAGGTTGAACAGCCGCGTGGCGTCCTCGCCGAACTCCGGACGGCAGGTCAGCAGCCCGGCGTCGGTGTAAAGCTTCGCGGTTGCCGCATTGTAATTGCCGGTGGCCAGATGCACATAGCGGCGGATGCCGTCCGGATCGCGGCGGACTACCAGCGCGCATTTCGCGTGGATTTTGTAGCCGACCAGCCCATAGACGACATGGACGCCGGCCTCCTCGAGCTGGCGCGCCCACTGGATGTTGTTGGCCTCGTCGAACCGGGCGCGCAGCTCGACCACGGCGGTGACCTGTTTGCCATTGCGGACGGCGCTCATCAGCGCGCCGACGATGCGGGTGTCGCCGCCCGTGCGATAGAGCGTCATCTTGATGGCCAGCACCTTCGGATCGGCGGCGGCTTGTTCGAGAAACCCGACGACGGTGGCAAAACTTTCGTAGGGATGATGCAGCAGCACGTCGCGCTCACGGAGGGCCGCGAACAAATCGGGCCGGCCCCGCACCGCCGCCGCCACCGGCGCGACAAACGGCGGGTCGCGCAACTCGGGCGAGTGGTCGCCCGCGCAGATGGACATCAACCCGCCGGGGCTGAGCGGGCCATCCACTTCATACAGGTCCTCCTCGGCCAGCTTCAGCCGGCGCAGCAAGGCGGTGACAATCGGCGCGGGACAACCGCGCTGGACTTCGAGCCGGACGGCATCGCCCTTGCGCCGGTTGTGCAGCTCGTTTTCGACGGCCTTGAGCAGGTTCGCGGCCTCCTCCTCGTCAATATAAAGCTCGCTGTTGCGGGTGACGCGGAACATCCAGTAACCGAGGATGCGCGCCCCGAGGAACAATTCACCGAGGTGCGCGCCGATGAGCTGGCCCAGAAAGACATAGTCCTGGCGGTCATCGTGGCGCGGGAGCCGGATCAGGCGCGGCAGCACGCGGGGGACCTGCACCACCGCCAGGCGTTTGCCGCGCCGCTGGCCGGTCGGAAATTCGAGTTGCAAAATGAGATTGAGGGACTTGTTGAGCAGTTGCGGAAACGGGTGCGCGGGGTCGAGCGCGAGCGGCGTCAGCACGGGCAGCACTTCCGTGCGGTAAAAGCGGTCCAGCCAGTGCCGGTCGCCGGCCTCCAGCTCGTCCATCGCGAGAAACCGGATGCCGTTTCGGGCCAGGGCCGGCAGCAGTTCGTCGCGCCAGCAGCGATACTGGTCCGCCACCAGGGTGTGGGCGCGGCGGGCCACGTCGCGGAACGTCTCGCCGGGGGTGCGCCCGTCGCAGGTGCGCTCGCCCACGTGACTCTCGATCTGCTGCTTGAGGCCGGCCACGCGGACCTCGAAAAATTCGTCGAGGTTGTTGCTGGTGATACAGAAGAACTTGAGCCGCTCGAGCAGGGGCGTGGCGGGGTTCAGCGCCTCGTCGAGCACGCGCTGGTTGAATTCCAGCCAGCTCAACTCGCGGTTGAGAAAGTGGGCGGCGGAATAGTTGCCGGGAGCCGGTGCCATAAACGGGGGGGCAGAATACCCGCAATTCCCCGGTTGGCGAGTGACATTTGAAAGGCGCAACCCCCGGCCTGCCTCAAATCGCTCCGGCCTCGGGCGGCCATTCGAGCCGGATGCCGTCGTCACGCAGGAATTTTTGGAAGGCGGCGAGCAATTCCGATTTGGCCCGCACTTCGCGGGGCGCGTGCCGGCCCGCCCGGCAAAAGGCTGCCAAGGCGCCGGCCGCCTCGCCGATATTCCATTCAATGGGATGCAGGCGATACGCGCCATTCGTCAGATGCGTGACGCCCAGGTTTTTGCAGGCGGGCAGCAGATTCTCCACGCGCCTCGGCAACAGCGACCCGAGCGGAATCTGGAATGGCAGCGTGCTGCCAAACTTGGCCTGGTCGCCGCGCGTGGTGATGTGGAGGTCCATCCAGTAGCTGCCGATGCCGACCGAGTCTGGGAATGGCGTCGCGCGGACGGCCTCCTTGCTCAACCCCGTCTCCGCCATGCGCGCCTCGGTGGTGATGTGCTGCTCCAACACCGTGAACTCCGCCTGGATGCGCCGGCCCTCGCGGATGTAGGGATACTTCGCCAGTCCGTCCTCCGTGCCCGTGATGTCCGGGCGCAGGCGCAGACCTTTCCAACCGGCGCCGCCGTCCGGGCGCGGCATCTCGGTTTGCATCCAGTAAAACAGCGACAGGCTCAACTGTTTGCCCGCCTCCCAGTGTTTCGCGATTTCGCGCTCCGGGGCTTCGGCGATCAGGCCGAATGAGTAATCGTTCTGCGGCCAGTTCACGATGGTGATGTCGCTGCGGTAAAACTCGGACATGAACAACTTCCGGTCCGCAATGCGGCGATACGTCCAGAACCCCTTTTCCTGGCCTGGCGAGAAGGCGTGCTTGCGCAGTTCATCCGTGTCGAAGGTCAGCAGCTTGTGCGCGGTGCCGTGCCGATACTGCAACACGAAATCGCGCCAGAAGGCGTAATCGCGCGGACGATCAATCGTGTGGTCCTCGCCCTCGAGGTAATCCATCGCAAAACACCAGGTGAAGCCCTGCACGTTGTCCCGCTCCGGCTGGTCCTTGGCGTGCGGCTCGCCGGTCTGCGCCTTGGACTCCGCGCCAAAGACATATTCGGTCCTGGTGAGCGGCAACAGGTCGCCCTGCTCCGTCGCATCGGCGAAGAAGGGCGCGCGGAGCACGAGTTCATTCCCCGTCAGCTCGCTCCGCACCCGCACGGCCAGCACGCGGTCGCCCTGCGTGTCGGCGGCCACAGCCCGGTGATGCAGGAGAATGCGCACCCGCCCGTTGCCCAGATAGGGGGCGAGCATTTCCTGCAGCACGGCGAGGCCGACGCGCGGCTCGTGGCCGATGCGCGAGACCCAGCAGTTGCCGGGGTTCAATTGCGCCGTGGCGCGGGCTTTGTCGGTAAGCGGATAATGGCGGCGATAGTAATCGCGGATGCCCGTCCGCAACGCCTGGTAACTGCGCGTGCCACCGAAGGTTTCAATCCACCGGTTCTCATCGGGCGGAACGGCCTGCTGCGTGAGCTGGCCGCCGATCCAATCGGTTTCCTCGGTCAGGATGACGCTACGCCCGTGGCGCGCGGCGGCGAGCGCGGCGGCGCAACCGCCCAGGCCGCCGCCGATGATGACGAGGTCGGCGGCCATCTCGGCCGCGCGCCGGGGCGGCCGCGCCACGCGGGATTGCGAAGCGGAACCGGCGGCGCGGCCCGTCGCTGCCGCGCCCATGACGGGAACGGCGAGGGCGAGCGTTTTCAAAAAATCGCGGCGGAAAACGGATTGCTTGGGCATGGGGCGGCAAAGGGCGGTTGGTTAAATTGGCAATCGGACAAATTCCTGAATGGCCGCCTGTCGGCACGGAAACCGTCCGAATCGGTCGGATTTGGCGGATCGCCCTGGTCCGCAACGCCACCGACGGGCCTCGCCCCCCCACGGGGAGGCTGACGCACTGGGAGCCTGACCGGCAGACGCCACTCCAAAACCCAGGCCCGGCTCAAACCTTGCCCAGCGCGCGCAGGGCGTCGAGTGAACGTTGCACGGCCACCAACGGCTGGCGGCTGGATTCGTGTTCCACGACATACCACTGGGTGCCGGAAATCGTCTCGCACAACTCGAACACTCCGGACCAGTTGACCTTGTCCTCGCCGATGACGGCCTCGGGGCCGCCGCCGTTGGCCTTGAGGTGGATGGTCAGGCCGCGGCCCGGATAGCGGCGCAACACCTCGACCGGGTCCGCGCCCCCATCCAGACAGTTGCTGGTATCGAGTTGCATGATCACTTCCGGGCGGGTGTTGCGGAAGAAAATGTCCCAGGCCGGCTCGCCTTCGACGGGTTTGAAATCGTGGGCATGGGCGTGGTAGCCGGTGAGCATGCCGAGCGGTTTCAGCGCCGCCGCCACCGCGTTAAGCCGTTCCGCCCGCGCCAGCCAGTCGGCCCGGGTTTTGCCGGTCATGTAGGGCACGATGAGAAATTTGTTTCCCAGGGTGCGGTTGAACTCGATGGTTTCGTCCAGCTTGTCCGGCAGCAGGCTCTCGAACGAAGTGTGCGTGCCGCAGGCCACCAGCCCGGCGTCATCGAGCATCCGGCGGATGTCTTTCGCCGAGTAATTCCAGTAACCCGCGAACTCGACGCCGGCGTAACCCATCCGGCCGACGGCGGCGATGGTGCCGGGAAAATCCGCCTTGCATTCGTTGCGCACGGAATAGAGCTGCAGGCCGACCGGGATTTTTTTTCGCGCTTTCATGGACGAGGAGGCGCAACCGGCCACGGACAGGCCCGCCAGGCCGAGCGCGGTCCGCGTGACAAATGCGCGGCGGCTGATGGAAGTGCCGGATTGCTTCATAAAAAGGTCAGGCCGACCGCCGCGCATAAGGCAGCTTCCACGGCGCGCGGTAAGGCTCTCCGACGAGCGCGTCCGCCTCGGCGTCGCCCACGACTATTTCATTCGCCGCATCCCAGACGATTTTGCGTCCCGTGCGGTAGGCGAGGTTGCCGAGGTGGGCGAGATTCGAGACGTGGTGCGCGGGTTCGAGGTTGAGGACGGGCTGCTGCCGGGATTTCACGCAGTCCAGGAAGTTGCGGACGTGCGCGAGGTGTGGGTTGCCGCTGCCGGGTTTCTTCTCCGGGTCCAGCGATTCCTTTTTGCGCTCCGGGATGATTTCGTAGCCCTGGTCGTTGAGGATGATGGTGCCCTCGGTGCCGGTCCACTGGATGCCCCAGGCGCGGCCATGGAGACCGTTGTTCAGGCCGGCACGGTGTTCCCAGAGCATTTGATACGTCGGAAATTCATACACCGTCACCTGCGAGTCGGGCGTTTCGGAGTCGTCATCGAACACGAACTTGCCGCCGACGGAGGAAACGGACTTGGGCGCGTCGAGGCCCATGCCCATTTGCGCGATGTTGATGAGGTGAACGCCCCAGTCGGTCATCAGGCCGCCGGCGTAATCCCAGAACCAGCGGAAGTTGAAGTGGAAACGGTTCGGGTTGAAGGGGCGCAGCGGCGCCGGGCCGAGCCACAGGTCGTAATCAATCCCGGCGGGCGCGGGGCCGTCGGGCTTTTTGCCGACAGTCGGCAGCCAGTCGAGATAGGCCCACGCGCGGCAGATGCTGACCTTGCCGAGCTTGCCGGACTTGATGAGGCTGGTGGCGTCGAGGATGTGCTGGCAACTGCGCCACTGGGAACCCATCTGCACGACGCGGTTGTGGCGGCGGGCGGCTTCGAGCATGGCGCGGCCTTCATCAATGGTGCGCCCCAGCGGTTTCTCGACATACACGTCCAAGCCGGCCTGGCAGGCGAACACCGTGGGCAGGGCGTGCCAGTGGTCGGGCGTGGCGATCATCACCGCGTCCAAATCCTTCCGTTCCAGCACCCGGCGGAAATCCCTGGTCGTCTCCGGTTCCTTGCGGCCGGCCTTCTGGCAGATTTCCAGCCCCTTCTTGAGGCGGGCATCGTCGAGGTCGCAAATCACCAGACACTCGACATCGCCCTGCGAAACGAAGTCGCTGAGGTTGACCTGGCCCATACCGCCGCACCCGATGACGCCCAGGCGGATTTTTTCGGCGGGCGCGGCTTCATTGGCGCGCACGGAGCGGACGAAGGGGAACGCCCCGGCGGCGAGGACGCCCCCGGCGAGGGCGGATTGGGAAAGGAATTTCCGGCGGTTGACTTTGGTCATAATGCGGGAGCCGCAGGAGGCGGAACTTCAGCCAGCCACGCGGAGTATCGGGGACTATTGGGGAACGGTTTCGGCCAGGCGACGCCAATCGGGATCGTTGGGATAAGAGCTGAACGGCATAGCGTTGGCGATGTTGGGGCCGCGCCAGCGCCAAAATTCAACGTGGCCATCGCCGAAGGAAATCACCGCGCCGCCCTGGTGCCGCGTCGAGGCGGGCACGTTCCAAAAACCCTGGCTGCCGAAGCTGCGGGGCCAGATGCCGAGCGCGTTGTTGTCAATGCTCTCCTCCTTTTCGTCCAGGAACACCGACGCCCGCGCGGGGGACGGATCCACCATGGCGGAAGACTTGTTCACACGCGGGACTGCGTCTGGCACTCCGGCGGCGCTCTCATTGGCCCAATTGACGCCGGTGCTCATGGAGTAGCTCCGGCTGCGGGGCGGACGATTCAAGCCCGCGATGACCACGGAACGATCCGCCGGACACTTGTAGATCCCGACGGATTCGTTGAAAGGAAACAACTTTCCAAAGCGAATGGCGTGGTTGGTCGGATCGAGTTGGGCATTGCCCGTCCACGACCCCAGCCCGGGGGCAGTGCCGGACGTCACCCACGCCTGCGTGCCACAATCGGTGCCGCGGGTCCAGTTGTTGACCAGTTCCTCCTGGTTGTCCCCGGAATACATGATCCACGCGAGAGTGAGTTGCTTGAGGTTGCTCAGGCAACTGGTGGTGAGCGCCTTCTGCTTCGCCTTGGAGAGCGCGGGCAGAAGCATGGCCGCGAGAATGGCGATGATGGCGATGACGACGAGCAGTTCGATCAGGGTGAACGCGCGGCGGGAACGCGGCGGAACAACGTGTGGCAACGGATTCATGGGCGAGTTGGTTGACGAGGCTATCCTCGCACGACATGGCGGACCGCAAAGGGCAAAGTTGTAGCCGTTGTTGCGGTTTTGTAACGGGCGGGCGATCACAGGTCGTTCCGGTTGCGCACCGCCGCCGCGCGGCCATCGAGATAGAGGCGGTTCCACAGCGACGCGCCATGCACGGGCCGGGCGGGCAAACCGTAGCTCGGCCCGAGCCACGAAACCACAGTCTGGTCCAGGTCCATGGACATCCACGCGCCGGAGGGATTGCGAATGGCGGCGAGCTTGGAGGGCGCCACCGCCTGCGCGATGGGGGCGGCGGCGGAATCCCAGCGGCCAAAGGGGTAGGCCAACACATCCCCCACCCCGTTGGTAACAAACTGGTTGATGACATAACTGTAAATGTTGGTGCCCTGGGTGGCGCGGGTGAACGCGGTGCAGACGGCCACCTCGCTCGTGCTGTAGTTGCCGGAATTGGCGGTGGGAACGGGGATAGCGAGGTAGGGTGCCAGATAGCCCAACAGTTCCACCGGCCCCGGCTCGATGCCCGCGCCGATGCGCCGGCTGGTGATGTAGAAGCGCTTGCTGATGACCAACCCGCAGGGGCCGGGCAGGATGTCATTGCTGTCGCCGAGATACATCTGCGTGGCAAGGCCGATCTGCTTGAGGTTGCTGAGGCAGTTGATCTGCGTGGCCTTGGCCTTGGCCTTGGCCAGGGCGGGCAGCAGCATCGCCGCCAGGATGGCAATGATGGCGATGACGACGAGCAGTTCGATGAGCGTGAAGGCACGCCGTCTGCGCGGCACGTGGGGGAAATCGGGCTTCATGAATGTCCTTTCCTGCCGTGTTTATAGTGCCACAACGGACCGGTTGCGGCCTGAAATAATGTGCCTTTTCTTGCGGATTTGTAACGCCCGCCAATCCGGGCCGCGGGCCGCAACGAATACGCAAGGCCGCCCGGAAGCGTCAAAGGGGTGTTCGCTGCGAACGGACGCTCCAATCATAGAAGAGATACTGCCGCGTAGCCGGGCGCGGCCCGCCGTGGACTGGCTCGGCGGGAACGTAGTTCTGGTAGGTGGCCGAGGTGATGCCCTGCGAGACGAGCTGCTGGCGGTCGCAGTCTGTCATGGCCCACACCTCCGAGGGGCGGCGGATGAGGAGCTGCTTCTTGGGCGCCGCGTAGGGGTTGTTGGGCCGGCCAAAGGGATGATACAGCAGGCCGTCCACGCCGGCGTTGGGGTCGTTAGTCACCACGCTCAACGAGAAATAACTGACCGGCACATACAGCGGCGGTTGGGGGGCAAGGGTTGGGAGCTTGCGAAAGGAGGCCGGACAAATGGCCACCGCCGCCGTCCGCACAATCAACGGCTGCGGCGCCGGATAACCGAGGTAGGTCGCGAGGTAGGCGGCCAGGGAGCCGTCGTAGCGGTTCGGGTCCGCCGGATTTCCGGTCCCGTCACGGTAGGTGAAGAACATGCCCGTCCAGCAGGGGCCGGGCAGGACGTCGTCGTGGTCCATCCCATACAGGGCGATGGCGGTGCCGATCTGCTTCAGGTTGCTGGTGCAGTTGGCCTGCAACGCCTTCTGTTTCGCCTTGCCGAGCGCGGGCAGGAGCATGGCGGCCAGAATCGCGATGATGGCAATGACGACGAGCAGTTCAATGAGCGTGAACGCCGGTCGGCGGGTGGACCCAGATGAAGGTCTCATGGCTGGAATGGGGCTATTGGCGGGCACGATAAAACCGGCGGTTTTCGTTGGTCGCCGCGTCATCCGTAAGTTCCACCGTGCCGTTCGTGTTGTAAAGGTTGGTCAACAGGTTCCAGTTGGTCAGCACTGTCGTCGTGTCCACCCACAACTCCGCGTCCGGCTCGCCGGTGATGACCAGGCGCATCCGGCCATCCGGCAGGCGCGTGATCGCCTGGAACTGCGGGCGGTTCCAGGGATTGACCACCAGGGCGGCGTTGGAACTGGCCACGCCGCCGAGCGCGTTGGAAACGGTCACGGAGTAATTGCCCGCGTCGTTGGTCTGCGCGTTGAAGCGTGTGTAACTGCTCCCGGTGGCCCCGCTGATGGGTGCGCCACTAAACCACCACTGGTATTCCGGCGCGGGCACGCCGTCGGCGGCGACGGTGAAAAGGACGTTCGATCCCGCCCGCACCGTGCGGCCCGCGGGATGAACGGTGATGACCGGCGCGAACTGGACGACGAGTTCCGCCTCCGCGCTGGCCACCGCGCCGACCCCGTTGCTGACCACGACGGAATAGAGTCCGGCATCCGCCGGTTGCGCGGCGACGCGGGTGTAGGCGGCGTTGGTGGCGGCGGGCAGCGGAGCGCCATTGAAGAACCATTGATAGGCGAGCGGCGCGGTGCCGGTGGCGGCGACGGTGAAGGTGACGTTGCTGCCGGCAGCCACGGTCAGCCCCTCGGGGTCCGCCGTGATCTCCGGCGGCACGAGCACGGTGAGCGTCGCGACCGCGCTGGTGACGGAGCCAACGCTGTTGCTGACGACCACGGAGTAACCGCCCGCGCTGGTGGGCAGCACATTGAACAGCTCCAGCGTGCCGCCGTTCGGCCCGCCCAGCGGCGTGCCGTTGAACCGCCAGTGATAATTCAATGGCGGGGTCCCGGTGGCGCTGACGCTGAAGAGCGCGTTCTCGCCGGCCACGACGGTCACGGGTTGCGGATTGGACAAAATGACGGGCGGCGCGGGCGGCGGCAGGATTTGCAGCGCGAGCAGGCCGTTGTTCGAATCGAGCGCAAACACACGGTCGCCGCCGAAGTCCACCGCGCCGGTGGCGTTGCCGTTGGCGTTGTCGGTCGGAAAATTGTTGGTGCCAATGAGGGTTGGCGCACCCGCCGGCGGCAAGTCGTAAAGCTGCAGGTTGTCAGGCGTAGCAATCGAGACGCCGCCGAACAAACCCAGCGCGACGTTGACGCCAATCGCGGTGATGGTGCCGGTCACCACGGGGTTGGTGAACGATTGAATGACGGAACCGGTGCCGGTGCCGGGATCGAACGCGACCTGCCGGAGGGGCTGGCTGCTGGACTTGCCCCAGAAGGTGTTGCCGGCGCCAAACGCCAAGCCCAGCCCGGACATCCCCCCCACCCCGCCAGTGACCGCAATGGGCGTGGCGGTGAAGTTGGTGCCGTTGACGGTGGTGAGCAGGGCGACGTTGGTGCCGTTGCGGCTGCTGATGAGGATCTGGGTGTTGGTCCCGGCACCGCGCACGTCGAGCGTGTCGCCCCAGCGCTCATTGGAGGAAGCGATGGGGTTCCCGGCGTAAGCCACAACGGGCGTCGTGCCCGCGCTGTCGTTGGCCCAGCGATACAGCCGGAAATTGTCCGTTGCCCCGCCCGTGGTCAGGTTGCCAACATAGACCGCCCCGTCGTCCGCCACGCCCGCCATGTTCACGACGAAGATGCCGCCGGAAATGACGCCCGAACCGTTGCTCAACTGGCGGATTTCCGCGCCGTTGGTGGCGTTGAGCACCATGATGTTGGTGCCCGGGGACCGGCTGACGAGAATGAGATTGCCGGTGACTGGATTCCAAGCCAGCCCGCGTTGCGTGTCGCTGGTGGTCAGATAGGGCCGGGAACCGGGAGCCAGGCTCCACAACGGCACCAGCCGACCGCCCTCCTCGGGCGCCACCACCGTGAGCGTCGCCACCGCGCTGGTCACGCTGCCGAAGCTGTTCGTCACCACCACGCGGTAATCGCCCGCGTCGTTCGTCGCCACGCTGGCAATCGCCAGCGTGCTGTTGGTGGCGTTCGGGAGGTTCACATTGTCCTTGCGCCACTGATAGGCGAAGGGCGCGGCCCCCGAGACCGCCACGGCGAACGATGCCGGCGTGCCGGTGAAATTCGTGCGGCTGGCCGGCGGGGTGACGATTTCGGGCGGGCCGGCGAGCAGGAGTTCCAGGTTGCGCGTGGCGACATTGCCAATCGTGACGGCGACGCTGTTCGAGGCGGTCATGTAACCGGGAAACGTCGCCGCCACCGTGTAGTTGCCCGGCGGCAGGTCCACAAAGCCGTAGAAGCCGGTGGCGTCGTTGGTCTGCACGCGGCTGACCGGCCCGGAGAGGGTGACGACCGCGCCATCCAGGCCATTGGTGAGGCTCCCGTTGTAAATCGTTCCCTTGAGATGCCCCAACGTGGGCGCGGCTTTCCACGGCATGACGGGAATGGTGGCGGGCTGCGCGTAAATCGCGGGCGTGATGGGATCGTAGGCGGAGGGACCGATAAGCGCGTTGATGAAGGTGGTGCGGGAAACGCCGTCCTTGTTCGTGACGCGGTAGGAATAACCGACATGGCCGCGGGCGAAATTGCCGCCGGGGGACGGGTTGCGCGTGTGGCGCATCTGGACGATGGCGTTGCTGACCGAGTTCAGATAGATGCCCGGCCCGATGAGCGCGTGGCGATTGTATTGGTGGTCACGGGCGAAATTGCACCAGTTGGTCCAGGCCGTGGTGTAGCCGCCAGCCTGATCGAAATAGGCCATCGGAATGTTCAGGTCCAGAATCCCCTCCTCCATCCAGCCGCGCCAGTCCTGCAACACGCTGTTCCAGGCCGAAGCCGAGGAATACCACGACGAAAGACTGGTCGGCCCGGGTGACCAGGTGATGGTGTCGGCGGAAATTTTGACCTGGGGTTTCAACGCCATGGCGTTGAGATAGACTTTGCGCACCAGCGCGGTGACCTGGTCCCGGCGGAACTGTTTCCACGCCGCGTCACTGGGCGAGGGCTTGCCCGTGCGGCCGTAAAGCTGGTTGAAGCGCGCCACGCTCACCGGATTGTAACCCACGTTGGCGCTGGAATAACGGACGTAGTCGAAGTTGAACCCGTCCACGTTGTAATTGGTGATGATGTCCATCGCCACGTTGTAGGTGTGCCGCTGCACCTCGGGATGGCCCGGGTCAAAGGTCCATTCATTGTCTATGAGCTTGTTGCCGTTGAAATCCTCCAGCAGCCAGCCGGGATGCAGGTTGAGGGGATGATTGGTGGCGGTCGGCAGGTTGGTGCCCTGCCAGATGTGGTAGGTGACGATCCACGCGTGAACCTCGATCCTGGGGCCGAAGTTCGTGTTGTGGCACTTGGCAATCAGGTCGGCCAGCGGATCAAAGGTGGCCGGGCTGACGCTGGCATTCTTCGGCTCGAGGCTGCTGTTGTAGAACGCGTCGCCGCGTCGGCGCACCTGCGGAATGACCATGTTGAATTTCCCGCGCCGGAGGTCGTTGGTCAGCGTGTTGACCTCGGTGGCCGAGCGGAAGCCCGCGCCCCACGCGTCCACCCAGATGCCGCGATATTCGTTGGTCTGCGCCGGGGCGATCCCGCACAGTGCGAACGCCGCCAACGCCAGCGGAAGGATGAGGGGGGCAGAACGGCGTGACAACATGGCGAGGTGGCGTTGAAATGAATCAGTGCGGAAGCATAGCAGCGGTGGCGGGGTCGTTCAAACGGCCCCCCCCAGATGCTTTAGTCGGAACGATTCAGTGGAATGCCGGGTGGAACGGGCCACCGGCCCGTTCGGTCGGGCGCCCCAACCGACCGCCGAACGCCTGCGGCGGCCACTGAACAGGGCGCGGCTTCCGTGCGCACGGCTGGGCGGCAAGTTGCCGCCCGGAACGGCCAGGTTGACCGTCCCACCCAAACCAACTGCATCGTTCCGGTTAAGCATTTGGCGGCGGCGATGGGCTTTCCGGAGAAGCGCGGACACGTCCGCGCACTCCAAAGTCGCGACGCCAGCGTCAGCCACGCCTGGAACATTCCCGCCCATGAGCGCTTCAAATCGGATTGACGGGAGACAAGCCGGTTGGAAACCGGCGCTCCGCAGAGAAACGCCGCGGCCTGGCGACCGCGGCGTTTCCCGTTTCCCGTTTCACATGCGGAGTCAACGATCCTTTACCGCTTCACCCGGAAGAATACTTCCTTGGCGGCGGTGTTGGTGTGCGGGCTGGTGGCCGACGGCAGGTCCGTCCAAACGCCCGAGGCCAGGTTGGTGCTGGCCTGGAGGGTGCCCGGGCCGGTCCAGGTCACAATGCCGCCCGCCGGAGTGGGATTGATCGTCAGCCGCGGTGCATAAGCCAGCGCGATGATGCCGTTGTTGGAATTGAGGGCGAAGATGCGCCCGCCGTTCACATCGAAGGCCACCGCGCCGGTGCCGTTGCCGTTGGCGTTGTTCGAGCCGAACAGCTCACGGTCCAACTGCACCGCGTTCGGTGGACCTTGCGACACATCCCAGATGGACAGGTTCTGCGGGTTCTGGCCGAACGCCACGGCGGCTACGTAGCCATTCACATTATCCACCCCGAGCGGGGCCTCCGAGAGAGTGAGCGAATCATAGGTTTCGATCACCTCGCCCGTGCCCGCGCTGGCATCATAGGCCACGCGGCGCAGCCGGAAGTTGGAAGACTTGGCCCAGAAGGTGTTGCCGTTGCCAAACGCAACGCCGAGTCCGGCAAATCCACCCGTCACCGCATCCGGCGGCAGATTGGTCACGGAAATGAGCGTGGCGTTGAAGCTGACCCCATCCGCCGTGGTGAAGAGCACCACGTTGCTGCCGGTGCGTTGCGAACACAGAATTTCGGTGTTCACTCCGCCCCCCCTCACTGAGATGGTGTCGCCCAGCCGGGTCACCCCCGGATTGCCCAGATAGGCCTGCGTCGGCGGAATCGTCGGGTCCGCGTTCTGGAAGCGGTAGAGCGCGAAGCTGTCGGACCCGCTGATGATCAGGTTGGCAAGGTAAACCGCCCCGTCCCCAGCCACGCCGATGGTGTTGATCGGGAAGAATCCCGGCAGGCCGGTGGGCGGGTTGAAGAGCGACAGGTCCAGAACTCCCACCTCCGCGCCCGTGTTCCCATTCAACAGCGCCACCACGTTCGAAGGCGAGCGACTGACGACCAGCACGACGTTCGACACCGCGTCGTAGGCCAGGCCGCGCTGCGTGTCGCCGGTGGTGAGATAGGGCCGACTGCCCGGGGCGAGCGTCCAGATATTCGTCGCAAAGTTGGAGAAGTTGCCGGGCAACACGGTCAAACCAGCAAACGAACTGGTGACGACCGCAAACGGGTTGCTGACCACCAGGCTGTAAATGCCGGAATCGGCGATTTGCGCCGGCAGCAACGCAAGCGAGTTGGTGGTGGCCCCCACGATGGGCGTGTTGGTGTTGAAATACCACTGGTAGGAGAGCGGGGCCACGCCGGTGACCGATGAACTCAAGGTCACGTTTTGCCCCTCGAGATAAACGCCTCCCCCGCTGATGCCCGAAACAACCGGGCCGAGATAGACGCTGGCCACTTGGAAGACGGTGATCCCGTAGTTCGGCGCGCCGAAAACGAACCGGCCATTATTTGCGTCCACCTGCCCCAGACCATTTCCGTTCGTGGCCCCGGTGTAAGGCGTGGGGAAATTTGAACTCAGCACCGAAATCATGGCGTTGGTCAGACCCGTCGGCTGCTGAAATATGCGCGCGACCTGGGCCGCCGCCGAAGCCGTGCTCATCTGCACGCTCGACAAAAGCACCACGCCGTTGGAGGGGGAATAATATTTCAGGGCGCGGCAGTTGGCCGAGTCCACCGCATTGGTCCGCGTCGCGATGGCCGTCAACGCCACCGGGTCGTATTGAATCCGGCGAATGGCCAGCGGCGACCCGCCCAGCACATAAATGGCGTTGTTGGTCCCCTCGAACGTGACGCCATGGGCGCTCACGATCGAAGAAGCCGTGTTTCCGGGGATGGTGATGTTGAAATTGGTGAAGACCGTCAACGTGTCGTCGGTGGGGCGGAAAATGAAGAAGTTGGTGCTGACGGCGGCTCCGGAGGCACCGCTGCCAATCACAACGATTTCCGTGTTCGTGCCGCTGCCACGCACGTCCATGTGGTCGCCAAGCCGTTGGACAAAAGCCTGATCCACAATTTTCACCGCCGGCGTGACCAAGTCAGACTCCGAGGGCCAACGATAAATGGTGAAAGTGTTGACACCGCCATCACGGCGATTGGAGGCATAAACAGAACCATCCTCAGACACCCGAACATTCATCAGCGTCACGATTCCCCCGCTGACGCCAGTGCTATTCAATTGCGCCAGGTAGTTGCTCCCATTGTTGGCATCCAAAACCGCAATGTGGTTGACGGTGCTTCCGTTCGTCCCGCCCGTCGTGCTGGCATAGAGCACATTCGTCGTCAAAGGACTCAACGCGACACCACGAACATTGTTGTTGGTGCCGGGCAAATCAAGGTAGGTGGCGGCGGGAATCCCCCAGACATTTGTGAAGGTAAATACCTGCGCCTGCGCGATTCCCGCCAGCGCGAGGGCAATGGCGATGGCCCCGAGCCGGACGGCGAAGCGTCCCGCCCCGGGATTCAGTTTTGGTTGGGTCTGTTGGTTTTTCATGTTGGTTCTGGTTTGGTTGGTTTGCGACAAATGAACGAAGCCCACGCCGACGTTGTGTGTGTGTGCCACGCTACCCCACGTCCGCACCGCGCGAAGCGGAAAAATGTATCAATTCTTGGGGATAGGTAACATGGGCGGAATACGCCGGAAGCCCGAAATCATCCGGCTATCACCAATCCAAGTGGAAACCCTGGCCATGCCAGAATCGAAACGAGACGCATTTAACCCGAATTCCGAAGCAGACCCGTAGCGGCGGGCATCCCTGCCTGCCGTAGAGCCGGGCTTCCCAGCCCGGCGGAAGGAACCGCCCGAACGGCAGGTGCGCACAGAACTATTCCCCCGGTCTTTGCCCGGCTGGCATTCGTTCCGGGCGGCAAAGCTGCCGCCCGCTACGTCAGGCAAAGATGCCTGACGCCACGCTGCTTCGGAATTCAGGTTTAACCGGTCGTCTGGGTTGGCGTCGTAAATGGGGGAAATGGGGCGGGGCAATTCAACCCCGGAAAGCGGGGAGGCGCTTTGCCCTTCACCCCGCTTCTTCCCCTCCGATGGGGTGTGAGTGGCTGCGGGCCGGGTGCGGGGTGTCCGGGGCGCGTAAAGCCAGCACGGACGGCGGCGCTCCCCGCGAAAGCCGGTTCCCGGTGGGGCCACGCGCTTTGGGGCGTTCTGTCGGCGGGACGCCGCCCGCCGGGTGAAACCGACTGTTGCTCACCGGCTCGCCAGATCCTGCTCGCCCGCCGCAGCCGCGCCGTCATGGCCTTCGCCGTCCAGATCAATCAGGATGTCGCGCGGCTCGGCCCCCTTGCTGGGGCCGACGATGCCGCGTTGCTCGAGCTCATCCATGATCCGCGCCGCGCGGGTGTAGCCGAGGCGCAGCCGCCGTTGCAGCAGGCTGACGCTCGCCTTTTGTTCGCTGCGGATGACCTCGACGCATTGCTGGATGAGGTCTTCGTCCTCGTCGCTCGCGCCCTCCTCCACGTCGAAGCTGCCGGCCGGTTTTTGCAACTGCTGGTGAATCTCCATCTCGTAGCTGGGCCGGCCCTGCTTCGCGATGAACTCGACCACCTGTTCCAGTTCCTGGTCGGTGATGAGCGCGCCCTGCGCCCGGATGAGCTTCGCGCTGCCGGGCGGCAGATACAGCATGTCGCCCTTGCCCAGCAGCTTGTCCGCGCCCATCGCGTCGAGAATCGTGCGCGAATCCACGCGGCTGGCCACCTGGAACGCGATGCGCGCCGGAATGTTCGCCTTGATAACGCCGGTGATGACGTCCACGGACGGACGCTGCGTGGCGACGATGCAATGGATGCCCGCCGCGCGCGCCATCTGCGTGATGCGGGCGATGGCCATTTCCACGTCCGCCGGGGCCACGAGCATCAGGTCCGCCAGTTCGTCAATGATGCAGACGATATAGCTGAACTTCTCGGGGATGACGATGTCCTCCTCGCGCGGCACGACGATCTCCTCGTCCACCTCGACGGCGAACCCGTCCGCGCCGGCCTCGACCTTCTCCTTTTTCTGCATCAGCGGCAGTTCGTCCTGCTGGTCGGGCAGGGGCTTGTTCTTCGGACGTTCGTTGAACGACTTGATGTTGCGGACGCCGACGCGGGCGAAGATTTTGTAACGCTTCTCCATCTCGTTCACCACCCAGCGGAGCGCGAGGATCACCTTCTTCGGGTCCGTCACCACCGGCACCACCAGATGCGGGAGCGCGTTGTAGTGCTGGAGTTCGACCACCTTCGGATCAATCATCACAAAGCGGAGCTGGTCCGGCGAGAAGCGGTAGAGCAGCGAGGCGATGATGGAATTGATGCAGACGGATTTGCCGGAGCCGGTGCTGCCGGCGATAAGCAGATGCGGCATCTCCGCCAGGTCGGCGATGATGGGATGGCCGTAAACGTCCTTGCCGAGCGCCACCGGAATGCGCGCCTTGGTGTTGCGCCACTCGTCGGACTCGAGCAGGTCGCGCATGATCACCTTGGTCTTGACCGGATTGGGCACCTCGATGCCCACGGTGTTCTTGCCGGGGATGGGGGCCAGGACGTGGATGCGTTCGGCCTTGAGCGCGGCGGCGATGTTGTTGGTGAAGCTGGTGATCTTCTCGAGCTTCACGCCGGGCGCGGGGTGCAGTTCGTAACGCGTGATGGTCGGTCCCTTGGTGATGTCGCCCACCTCGACCGCCACGTCGAACTGCGCCAGCGTCTGCTTCATCAGATTCGCGTTCGCCAGCAATTCCTCCTTCGACTCGGTGGGCCGCACGGCCTGGTCCGCGTGCTGGAGGAAATCCATCGGCGGCAACTGGTAATTCCCGATCATCGGCACCGCCGCGACGGTCATCGGCTTCTTCTTTTTCGGCTGTGGGCGGGGTCGGCTGCCGCTGGCGTCGGTGATGACGGGGACGGGCACGGACGGGGCCGGCTCGGCGGGTTTGGCTTCGGCATCCGGTTCCGTCGCACTGGCGTCGGCTTTCACCGGTTCCTCGGCCGGCTTCGATTGGGCCGCTTCGCCCAAAATGTCCTTCGTGCTGGCCGCGCCCTTCTTCGGCGGCGAGATGACCTCGCCCTCGTCCGGCGGCTCGATCTCGCGGACAGGCGGAACGGTCTTGAGCGGTTCCGGCTCGACGGTGCGGCGGAAGCGCGGCTGCCTGGGCAGGGCCTGGGGCACGCTCAAGTCGCGCACCTGCGGCGGCGGGACGGGCTGGAGGTCCGCGCCCACCGGCACGCCGTTCTCGGTGAGGGTTTTTTCCAGTTGCTCCGCCTGCCGTTTCAACTCGCGCGCCCGCTTTTCCAGTTGCGCCTCCTCGGGGTCCAGTTCCCGCTCCGCCGCCCGCCCGCCCGCCAGGCGGCGCACCCAGACACCGAGGCGGAAATTCGTCAGGTAGAGCGCGCTGATGAAGAGGGCCACGAGGTAGATGATGGGCGCGCCGACCGGTCCGACCATCCAGAAGCCGTAGTCGTAGAGCGTGCGCCCGAGCAAGCCGCCCGCGCTGCCGCAATTGAGGGCCGCGCGCATCCGGGCGAACAGCGCCCAGCCATCGCACTGATGCAGCAGACCCGCGAGGGCGATCACGAGGACAACCGTCCACGGCCAGCGGCGGCGGAGATGCGCGAACCGCGCGAAGAAACAGCCCAGGCCCAGCACCAGCAGCAGGAACGGCAGGAGATACGCCGGCAGGCCGAAGACAAACAGGCTGGCCCAGGCCAGCCGCGCGCCGACCGGGCCGATCCAGTTTTTCATCACCGGCTTGTGCGTGGCGGCGGAATTGCTGGCGATGTCGTGCCAGTCAAAGGACAGCAACGCCACCAACAGCAAAGCGGCCGCCCCCAGCAACACCACGCCCAGCACGTCATTCAAGCCGTGCGGGGGGGCGGGGTCGGCGCTGGATTTGCGAGCCATGCGGCGAGGCTAACAACACGCCGCCGCGAGTTCAAAGGGCAAATGCCCGGCGGCGCGAAAATCCGCGATCCGAAATCCGAAACGCGAGGTTCCGTCCGGCGTCCGATTTTTCTGCGTGCTTCGGGCACAGGCCATTTCTATGCTCCGCGCATGCTCATCTGGCTTCTCGCAGTGATATTGCTGGCGTCCCTCGCCGCACTCGGTTACCGACAGGGTGCCATTCGCGTGGCGATGTCCTTCCTCGGCATCTGCCTGGGCGTGCTGCTCGCGCTGCCGCTGGCCAAGCCCATGACGATTCCGCTCAAGGCGCTGGGCGTCACCCAGCCCCTCGTCCTCTGGCTGCTCCCGCCGGTGCTCGCGTTCTGCCTCGTCTCCGCGCTGTTCAAGGGCGGGGCCTTTTTCCTGCACCAGAAGATCGAGATGTATTTCAAATACAAGGCCGGCGACTTGCGCCTGTCGCTCTTCGAGCGGCTCAACGCGCGCCTCGGCCTGTGCCTCGGCCTGCTCAATGGCACGGCCTACTTCTGCCTGATTTCCCTCGTCATTTACCTCCTCGGCTACTGGACCGTGCAGATGGACACCGGCGCCGGCAATCCCTGGACCCTGCGCCTGCTCAACCGCGCCGCCGTGGACCTCAACCAGACCGGCTTCAGCGTGACCGCCCGCGCCCTCGAACGCATGCCCGCCAGTTACTTCGAAGCCGCCGACGTCGCGGGGGTGCTCTACCGCAACACCCTGCTGGAAGCGCGCCTGGCCCGGTATCCCGCGTTTTTGCTGCTTGGCGAACGCCCGGAGTTCCGCGCCCTGGCCAACGACGCCACCTTCACCGACCTGCGCGTCCGCCAGGCGAGCCTGGCCGAGCTTCTCCGCTGCGGCCCGGTGCAAACCATCGTCCAAAGTCCCGACATGCTCCGGCACATCTGGGGCCTCGTGCAACCCAACTTGAAGGATCTGCGCGCCTTTCTCGAAACCGGCGTCTCCGAGAAATACGCCGACCAGCCCATTCTGGGCCGCTGGACCTTCAGCCCCCGCGGCACGCTCGCCGCCATTCGCCGGAACCAGCCCAACATCTCCTCGACCCAGATGGCCCGGCTCCGGCAGATTGCGGTGGCTCCCTACACCCGGGCGCATCTGGTCATCGGCCTCGAAGGCCAGGACGGGCGGCTGGTGGTGAAGGACATCCCCCGGCCATCCACCACGCCCGGCGCGCCCTTGGAATTTCAGACCACCCAGGGCACCTGGGAGGGCATCGGGGAGCGTTACACCTTGAAGTTCGCGCTGGGAGAAAGCGAAATCACCGCCCTCGGCGTCATCGAGGGCGAACGCCTCACCCTCACCCTGGCCGGCCAGCCCATCGTCTTCGAGCGCGAGCACTGACCGCGTCCGATCGGGCCGCAGTGGGCCGACCTGTGCGCCGCTCCGGAGGCCCGCCCCGCCAGGCTTCAGGCTCCGGCCATCGCGCGTCCCGCAATCCAGCCGGTCGTCCAGGCGGACTGAAAATTGAAGCCGCCCGTCACGCCGTCAATGTCCAGCACTTCGCCCGCGAAAAAGAGGCCCGGGCAAATCCGGCTCTCCATCGTTTTGAAATTCACCTCGCGCAGCCGCACCCCGCCGCAGGTGACGAACTCGTCGCGGTTCAGCGTCTTGCCCGCCACCGGCAGCTCGGCCCCCAGCAGTTGCCGGATGAGCGCCGCCTGCGCGGGCCGGGACAACGCCGCCCAGCGTTGCGCCCCGGGCACTCCGGCGGCCAGCACGAGCCGCTCCCACAAGCGGGCCGGGATCGGGGCGATGGGCGAGTTGACCACGCTCCGCGCCCCCTGCGTCTGGCGGCGCGCCTGGAATTCCGCCGCCAGCGTTGCCGACGTGAACGCGGGCAGCCAGTTCACGCGCAGAGAAAACTGATACTTCACCTCCGCGCACCAGCGCGCGCCCCAGGCGGACAGCCGCAACACCGCCGGCCCGCTCAACCCCGCATGCGTCACGAGCAGCGGCCCGCGCTCGCGCAGCGCCGTGCCCGGCACGGTCAATTCCACCGGGTCCACGGCCACGCCCGCCAGTCCCGCCAGCAGCGGCGATTGGACCTGAAAGGTGAACAGCGACGGCACGGGCGGTTCCAGCGTGTGCCCAAGCGCGACCGCCAGCGCGCCCTGCGCCGCCGTGCGGCTGCCGCCCGTCGCCAGCAGCAACTGATCGCATTCGAGCCGGTCCCCGTTGGTGAGCTGCAAATCGAATCCCCCTTGCGCGCGGCGCGTCACGCCGGCCACGCCGCAGTTCGTCCGCGTTTGAACGCCGGCTTGCCGTGCCGCCAGCAGCAGGCAATCTACGATGGTCTGCGAGGAGTCGGTCACGGGAAACATCCGCCCGTCCGGCTCGGCCTTGAGTTCCACGCCCCGCGCGGCAAACCATGCCACCGTGTCGCGGGCTTGAAACCGCTGGAACGGCCCGAGCAGTTCGCGTCCGCCGCGCGGATAACGGGTGACGAACCCGCGCGGATCGAAGCAATCATGCGTCACGTTGCAACGGCCGCCGCCGGAGATGCGGACCTTGGCGAGAAAGTCGGGGCCGCGCTCGAGCAGCAGCACTTCATGGCCGGGCGCGGCTTCGGCGCAGGCAATCGCGGCAAAAAACCCCGCCGCCCCGCCGCCGACCACCACGCTCCGCCGCTGCTTCATGGGCGCAGGTTATGCGCGCCGGATGGCCGGCACAACCCGCGCCTGAGCCGGTTCAGGGGGCGCTTCGACCGCCAGCAACGGACACTCAGTGGAATGTGAAACCAGGGCGGTGCGTCGGCAGACCGCCGCCATGCCCTCATGCCCCGGGGCAAGGCTCAGGGTGAGAATTCTCCCAACCAGAAGTTCGCGCTTTGAACCCCCGAACCGCAGCGCCGACGCCGTAGTGGGACAGGCGTCCCGCCTGTCCGGTGAGGCGTCCATTGGGTGTGAGTCCAGCGCGAGT